>ENA-OQCW01000269-OQCW01000269.1-human-gut-metagenome-genome-assembly--contig:-NODE-269-length-36509-cov-12.605574_pt1 | contig 36509 bp, 36 predicted proteins | sample MGYA00242767_ERZ504593 | MGnify/ENA primary metagenome ERZ504593 (study PRJEB26092, sample SAMD00036307) | human gut metagenome | host: Homo sapiens | study: EMG produced TPA metagenomics assembly of... | reverse complement strand
GTTTATAATTTCAAAAGAAAAAGCAGGATTCGGAAGTCGTTAACGAGACTTCCCATCCTGCTTGAGTTTATCCACAAATATATTTTTTTAAATTTCGTCAGTTTTTACAATGGTCTGAACAGTAACATCATTACCCTGCATCTCTTTTTATAAAATGCGATTCCATATTTCAGAATCTTTTCCACACCATCCTCTTCAAGAATGTCTATATAATTGTTCCCACCGATCTGTTCTAACGCAGACTGGCATGCCGTTTCCAAATCTCCATCCTGTGCATACTTAAGTTCCAGAATGATTCCCATTTCACCGTCATCCGTCTCGATCACAATATCACTGTAACCATCGCCTGATTCTTTATTCGAAGAAACACTCCACGATTCCTCATACCCGAGAATTCCAAGTAAGATACCGTGATAAAAGTTTTCTTTCATCTTTTTTCTCACAAAAGTATCCCGGATACTGATGGCCCGCCGCAGATAATCACACAGGCATTTTTCTATCGTTTCTGTTTCTCCGTTTCTTAATGCTTCACAGAATGTATTTAACAGCACGCCATTCTTCGGTACATTTTCTTTAAAAAAATCCATAATCTGGTCTGTAAAAATCTTCCGGATCTCCATATTCGGAATCACCAGCTGGAACGTATCCCCCGCTGCCCGTCCTCTTTGTGTAAGATATCCTGTTGTAAATAATACACTCCATAGATTGTCAATACTGTCATACATTTCTTTATAAGTCAGTTCCTGATGGATTTCTTTCTCGATCACTTCACCTGCAACAAGCCGCTCTATCTCACGCCTTAGCGTTACTTTATCCGATTCCCTGATAAATCTTTTGACCGCCTCATTGCTGCTTGTATTTGACCAGTAATTTTTAGGCTCTGCCAGCGGGTCCGCCCGCAACGTGTCCACATAATTGATTACATCCCATGGACAATAAACTTCTGCTTTTCCGAACTGATATCCGTCATACCACTCCCTAATATCCTCGTAATGATCGGAAAGTTCATAGTATTCCAGCATCTCCCTTACTTCTTCATCGGTAAATCCGAAATACTCGTCAAACTGTACATCTGCAATGGAAAGAACTTTCAGATTATTCAGTCCTGTAAAAATACTTTCCCTGGAAATGCGCATACATCCAGTCAGCACCGCAAATTTCAGGCTGTCATTTGTCTTAAGCGCATACTCAAACAGGTTGCGGATAAAGATAACCATCTGATCATAATAGTCCCGTTCAAATGCTTTTGCCAGTGGAACATCATATTCATCAATCAGAATAATTACTTTTTTCCCATAATGCTTTTCAAGAAGTTCGGAAAGCACTTTTAAACTGCTGCATAGTGTTCCCTCATCCACATCCGTTTCAAGTAATGCCGTATATGCTTTTTTATCATATCCCGTGAGCCTGCTGCTTTCTAACAGATATTGAAACCTTCTTGCCTCCCCTTTGATAAGCTGGACCGTCATCTCTATTGCTTTTTCATAAGTCTGCGCATTGATTCCTTTTAAAGAAACAGATATCACCGGATATTTTCCCATGTACTCTTCACACAGCCTGGTTTCTTGTGCAATCTTTAAATGCTTAAAAATTTCTTTATTTCCGTTTATGTCAAAGAATTTTTTTAACATACTCATATTCAGGGACTTTCCAAATCGCCTTGGACGGGTAAAGAGTGTGACTTTTGCCCAATTTTCCAGAAGTTCTTTGATCAAATATGATTTATCTATATAATAAAATCCAGCTGACTGTATTTCTTCAAAATTTTCTATTCCAATCGGTAATTTTTTCTTCTCATTTTTCATTTCAACACCCCAAATAGATTTTTACATTTTTGTTTTCATATAGCCTTATCTCTCATCGGAATCAGGATCTTTAAATCAAACCAGTTCTCTTTTGTATCAATGCTGACCGCACCGTCATATTTGTTGACCGTATAGCGGATACTTTTGAGTCCGTACCCGTGATATTCTTTCTCTTTTTTGGTCGTGACCAGTTTTCCCTCCTGATATTCCAGATTTCCTTCATAATAATTTTCAAACCGGAGGAGCAGGAAATTTTTCTGTTTTGAAACCGTCACATGCACGAGCCGCTTCTCTTTATCCGGTATTTTCAGTTCACACTCAATCGCGTTATCGAGCGCGTTTCCAAAAATGCTGCAGATATCCATCACATCCATAAAATCAAGCAGTGTGCCGTCCGCAACACAGGTAAACGTGATCCCATGTTTCGCACAATAGAGGCTTTTGGTAGTGAGCACCGTATCGAGCACTTTGTTTCCGGTCTTATTCTGTGTCTCATACTGTCTTATCTCATCCTCCATGCGGTTTAAATATTCTTCGCGTTTTTTCGGATCATCCTCACTCCGCAGGAATGCGATCTGGTGTTTTAAATCGTGATATTTATAATTGATCAGTTCGATGCTCTCTCTCGACTGCTTGTACTGCACATACTGATTCTGCAGCACATTCTGCACGGATTCGAGTTCTTTTCTCACACGCAGTTCACGGCACTGGATCAGATGCGCATAAAGGATCGCGATACCGCCAAGATCTACTAATGTACGGATATTTCCGATCTCAAACGAATAGCGCCCGGAAAACGGTGTATTTTCCGTTAGAAAGCTCATGTTGCTGACAGCAAACACCGCAACCGCAATCAGTCCGGCGGAAATATATTCCCGGTGGCTGATATTCATTTTCCCATCTTTTGGCATATGCACCCGCAGGATTTTATACAGGATCAGGGCGATCACACCATAGATCAAAACCAGAAGACCTCTGCAAAGCCACCAGTTTGTCATCGCCTCGTCGAAAAAATAACATACGACCTGCCATTCGAACGATGCCATAAATTCCGCAACCACAAATGCGATCATTCCAAAATAGGCAGCATCGGTAAAAGTGACCTCGCAGCAGCTATAAATAAATCCGATCATCAAAAATACTGCCACGATCATACACGGGATCCAGAAATAAATCTTAATATCATCCGTTGCGACCAAAAACACACTCTGTATCAGAAGCACAGCCGCCATAATACCTGCTGTCTGCCATTTTCGGAATCTCTTTTTGACCGGCAGGATAAATAACATGCATGCCATCCACTCTGCGATCGCCGTATAGATTCTTGGTATATCCGGCATAATATGTTCCATCATTTGATAACCTCTCCCCAGTATTTTGTCAGTTCTTCCATAAATTCTTTTTTGCGCGCACGGCTTAATACCAGCCGCTCACCTTTTACCATGGCACAGCCGTCCGTGATCCCGTCCACATGCGCTAAATTGATGAGATACCCCTTATTACCACGGCAGAAGTTCATATCAGCTAATTTTTCTTCCATCTCTTTCATTGTGCCTGTTGTCTCATAGTCGCCAAGAATTGTGTGCAGGATCAGCGTATGCCCCTGGCTTTCGATATAATAAATATTTGCGATATTGATCCGCACCGTCCCGCCTTTCATGCTGACCATGATCATCTTTGTCTCTCTTTTTTTCATGCGCCCGATCGCACGGCTCAGTCTCTGTGAAAATGCAAAATAAGACACCGGTTTTAAAACATAGTCGAGTGCATCCACCGCATAGCCACGGATCGCATACTGTGCCATGTTTGTGATAAAAATGATAACGACCTCCGTGTCCACTTTTCGGATCTCCTCCGCCGCTGACATGCCATCCATGAATTTCATCTCCACATCCATCAGAATAATGTCATACTGCGACCGATATTTATTGACGATCTGATCCCCATCCGAATAGATCGTGATATCAAAAGCCTCCCCATTTTCTTTTTCATATTGCCGCAAAAACTCTTCAAGCTGTTTTGCATACATCGCTTCATCTTCTACGATTGCAATTTTTATCATATATTTTCTCCATTTTTTCTTCCAGTGTACCTGCTCCAATTCGCCGTTCGTCGATCATGTAAACATGTTGACTCACCTGCGCTCATGATATCATCCCCCACGAACGTTTTATAAACGCAAATGGGGACCTGTACCTCAGATTTATTTTAGTACAAGTCCCTGATATTTGCCACTTATTTATCTAATCCCGTTTCACTGCCGCTTTGATCAGGTGTGCCGTTCCCCTGATGCGGTGTCCGTTTGCCATCTCCGTCAAGGCTTCTGCCATCTCCATAGTGACAAAACCCCCCGTCATTTTCGCATAGCCGCGGATCGGCATATTGTAATTAAACAATACGTTCAGATTCGGTTTTCCCTGCCATTCGCTGATCTTTAACAAAATACGCAGTACCCCGTAAAACAGTTTACCAAAAATTCCCTTTCCATAATAGAGCTGGCAGACTGCATCATTCATGCGGATCTCCCCGCTCCAGCTTCCATCCGGGATCTCTCTTCCATACAGTCTGCGGAATGTATCATCGGAAATGTTTTTGATCTCACCACTGAAATATTCCGGCAGTTCTTCTCTGCTGTAGCCACCCTCTGTGACAGTTCCATTTACCGCAAGTGATCCCTCAAGCAGCATTTCTTCCACATTGCTTCCGATCATGATCTGATAGGTTCCCGTTTCCACTTCCCAGCTGTCTGTCCGTGTATCATAAAAACGAAATGTCTTATCGTCAAATAAAATCCTTACTTCTTTTTCCTCTCCCGGAGCGAGTGTCACCCGCGCAAAACCTTTCAGTTCACGCAATGGACGGAACACGGAATCAGATTCTTTTCCGACATAAAGCTGTGCGATCTCTGTTCCTGCCACAGTTCCGGTATTTTGGATCTTAAATTTCACACCTTCCGGATCCACTGTCAGATCACGGTAGGTAAATGTGGTATAACTGAGTCCGAAACCAAACGGGAAACGCACTTTTTTACCTACTGTTGTGTAGTAACGGTATCCCACATAAAGTCCTTCCCGGTATTCGCTGCTTCTCTCTTTGCTCGGATAGTATTCGTATGCCGGCGTATCTTCATAATGAAGCGGATAGGTTTCATTCAATTTTCCGGATGGACATACTTTTCCAGTCAGAACATTAAGCATCGCAGACGCTCCCGCCTGACCACCAAGATAACCGTGTACAATTCCTTTGACATACGGATACCACGGCATTTCCACGGAAGATCCCGCTGAGAGGACTACAATCACATTTTTGTTTACTGTGGTAAGCTCATTGATCAGTTCATCCTGTGCCACAGGCATATGCATATGGGCACGGTCGAGTCCCTCCGATTCGCTGATCTCGTCAAGTCCTCCGAAAAACAGCACCACATCCGCATTTTTGCTGCTTCCACGGCTGCTTTTACCAGTTTTGCATTTGGTTTCTGTTTCTGATATACCCCTGTTCACAGGCTGTCATCGTAAGTCCGCTGTCTTTTATCTCCTCTAATATGGACTCCGGCGGCATTGCCGGATTCACTAAGGAAGATCCTGCTCCCTGATATCGCGGAGTCTTTGCAAAGTCTCCGATCACAGCCACTTTTGTCCCCTGTTTTAATGGAAGGATCTGCTCCTCATTTTTTAAAAGGACGATGCTCTCCTCGGCCGCTTTGCGTGCAAGTTTATGATGCGCTTCCTTATTAAAAGTAGTTCCTTTTCCATCCACGGTCGCCTGATGCGTCGCAAAAATGACACGGAGCAGTTCATCTAAGCGCTGATCTAACACACTCTCCTCTAATGTTCCGTTTTTGACGGCATTTACGATATCATGCATTCCTGATTTTCCGGTGCCCGGCATCTCAAGATGACTTCCGTTTTTCACTCCGAGTGCGTGATCATTACTTCCACCCCAGTCGGATACCACATATCCGTCAAAACCCCATTCATCGACTAAGATTTCCTGTAACATGTGGCGGTTCTCATTGGCATAAACACCGTTTACTTCATTATAAGAAGACATGATCGACTTCGCTTTTCCTTCTTTTACCGCAATCTCAAATCCGGTCGTATAGATCTCGCGGAAGGTTCTCTCATCCACAACGGAATCATTTGCCATACGGCGCAATTCCTGGCTGTTTGCTGCAAAATGCTTCGGGCAGGCTGCGATTCCTTTGCTCTGGATTCCCCTTACATAGGCTGCCGCCATTTTTCCTGCATGGTACGGATCTTCGGAAAAATATTCAAAATTTCTTCCACAGAGCGGGCTTCTCTTGATGTTTAATCCCGGTCCTAAGATCACATTGACATCCATGGTCACGGCTTCCTCTGCTAATGCCGTTCCGATCTCCTCACCTAATGTTTCATCCCAGCTGTTTGCAACCGAGGCTGCGGTCGGAAAACAGGTCGCAGGGAGACTTGCATTTAATCCCAAGTGGTCTCCGGCTCCCGCCTGTCTTCTCAATCCGTGCGGTCCGTCAGACATCGCCATGGACGGGATTCCGTATTTTTCAAAATCCACTGTCTCCCAGGTGTTTTTGCCGGACATCATCAGGGCTTTTTCTTCGAGTGACATCTGTTTTATGATAGATTCGTAATTTAAACTCATGATTGATCCTCTCTTGATTTGTGATCTGCACATCTTTCACTTTCGTAATTTCAGCATAGCACAAACAAAAGATGACGAGGGAGTATTACACAAATGGGGGCATTTTTTGCATAAACTGTCAAAAATGCCCCCGAAGAGCTTTCGCTCTCAATCATGCTCAATCATAGTCATCATAATAGTCATCATCGTAGTCATCATCATCGTAGTCATCATCATCATCCGCAATAACATTCACGGTATATACTACTTTTTTACCCTTTGCCTTACCACTTGTACATGTACAGGTTACCCGTACTGTTCCTGTCTTTTCCGCATAAAACTCAACGTCCGTTCCGGTTGTTTTTCTTTCTGCAAACGAGACAATACTTGTATCACTGATCTCCCATTTTAACTGACTGTTCTTTATTGAGGATCCTTTTTTGACCTCTAAATCAAAATCATCCCATGCTTCTACATATTTGACTGATTCTCCAACCTTTGCCAATGAATAATCACTCTTTTTCTTCGTCACAGTTACAGTTATTGTATCACCATATTTCTTCTTACTCTTTCCCTGTACATAACACCGGATTTTTGCTTTTCCTGGTTTTACGGCAATGAAATCCATTTCATCGCCTGTGCGGTCACGATCCTCAAATTTTACATATTTTTTTCCTGAAATAATTTCCCAGCGGATATAATCGTCCTCAGCATCTATTGGAGTTACTTTCGCTCTGATTTCAAACTCCTTTCCCTGAGAAACCTTTTTTGCCGACTGCGCTATGGAAACCTTCTTCGGTTTCCAGTTATAATCTGCCTGTGCTGAAATGTTTCCCGTACCAATTACCGCCATCACGACCAAAAGTACAATTAAAGCCTGTTTTGCTGCTCTCTTCATAAACAAATCCTCCTTTTTTCATGAGAGTTTCTCATTTCTAATTGTTTTGCTTTGTACTTTGATTATATCATGCATTTATTAGAACATTATTAATACGACAAATTTTTTATAATCATTATTGATTTCCATATGTCTGCTTTTATCAAAGCGGCAGTTTTACCTGAAAAACACTCCCACTGCCTGCCTCACTTTTCACTTGGATTTTTCCTCTGTAAAACTTCACAATTTCATAAACCATGGCAAGCCCAAGTCCACTTCCCTCGCCTCCTCGCGATACATCAGTCTGATAAAACCGCCGGAAGATCTTTTCCTGCTCTTCTTCTGCAATTCCTATCCCATCATCCGTTACAGACAAAACAAGTTCCGTTTCTTCTTTCTTTAATTTCACAAAGATATGCCCATTCTCTTTCCCATAACGATAGGCATTGCTGACAAGATTAACGAGAATTCTGGATAAAAGTTCACGATTTCCATAAAACACTGCCTGCTCCGTCTCATAATCAAGCATAATTTCCTTTTCTCTTATCAGCTTCATATCAGAGCAAATAGATGCCACCAGTTCTTCCATATCAACAGTTTCCTCTGCATATTTTCCTGATTTCATTTCCAGTCTGGCAAAGTCCAGCATATGATCAATAAGTTTTGTCATTTTCCGCGCCTGACGCCTGATTACCCGCAAGGCATCTTCATATTCCCCTACGCTTCTTTCTTTTTCAAGTGTATACTCACACTGTGCTGAAATGACAGCCATCGGTGTTCTTAGTTCATGTGAAACGTCAGATGTAAATTGTTGTTCCTTTTCAAATGTACTTTCCAGTCGTTCAAACATCTCATTAAATATATCCGCAAGCTGGTGCAGTTCATCATTCCCTTTTCCAAGATTGATCCTGCATTTCAAATCATTTTCTTCTCCAATCTTTCTTGCAGTCCCAGCTATTTTCTGAATTGGATTTAATGTACGTCCAGCAATAAAATATCCTCCCGCAGATGCTATTACGACCAGAACCGGCAGAAGAACCAGTGCAATCCGCATAATCCCAAAGCTCTGACGCTCTCCCTGTTCCTCTGATACCACTCCACGAAGCCATAATCCGTTAAGTCCTTCTGCTGTGAGTTTCCGGTCAAAAATATAATACCCCGTTCCATCCTTCATTACTTTTTGAATCTCGGAATCCACAAATTCCAGATCTGCCACTTTTGCAGCTATTGGATTTTCTCCATAAATAAGCCTTGACTTTTCATCATACAATCCTGTATAGACTTCATTTACCTTGCTCAGAAAATCGTCGTCAATTTCCAGATACCCTTTCCGGTAATCAATCAAATAATCAATATCCGCATCTGTACGGATTTCATCCATCCCAGAAAAATATTCAATCTCATCCACATTATTTTCCACTGTCTCCACCAGACTATCCTGTATTGTTTTTATCAAAATCTGACGGCTGACGACAAAAATCATCAGATATGCAAATAGTACTATTACCACCAATGCTGCAGTAAACCAGATTGTTATTTTCAGACGGATTGAGAATCTCCCCATATCTTAAATTTCCTCTCTCATTATATATCCTCTTCCACGGACTGTATGAATCAGCTTTTTGTCATATCCATCATCAATTTTTTTTCGAAGATAGCTGATATAAACATCCACTACATTCGTGCCCCCTTCGTAATCAAAATTCCAGACATGATCCTCTATCATCTCACGAGACAGCACACGCCCCTGATTGTACATGAAATATTCCAGCATGGCATATTCTTTAGCCGATAATGTGATCTCTTTTTCCCCCCGCATTACCCTGTGGGAAGTGCAATCCAAAGAAAGATCCGCAATATGCAAAACATTGTCAGTAACTCCGAAAGATCCCCTCATCATTGCACGCAGACGTGCTGACAACTCTTCAAACGAAAATGGCTTCACAAGATAATCATTTGCCCCACTGTCTAATCCCTTTACTCTGTCCGAAACAGCATCCTTTGCTGTCAGAAATAGCACCGGTGTTGTCTTTCCCATTCCCCTCAGCGCACGCAGCACTGTAAATCCATCTGCTTTTGGCATCATAATATCAAGAATCACTGCATCATACTCCGTACAGGAAAGGATATCTATTGCTGTCCTGCCATCAAAACAATGATCCACACTGTAACCATCCTCAGTCAGTTTTTGAACAATAATGGCATTTAAATCCTGTTCATCTTCCGCCAAAAAAATTCTCATGTTTGTTTTCTTCTCCTTTGTTTTTTACCGCGTCATTATAATCCCCTTTAAATCCAATTGTTATATAATAAAAGTAACGAAACCAACATTTATAACATTCACGAAAGAAGATATTTCTTGCAGATACTATACAACATTCATTTCTCATATACAACCTGTAAAAATCTTCTTACGCACAAAAATGCCCCCGAAGAGCTTTCGCTCTCCGGGGGCATCCTCTCATCTGTTATCCCTCAATGGATATGTATCGTTTTTCCGGAACTTTCTTTGCTTCTTCCTTCGGGACATCCAGTGTTAAAATACCATTTTCGTATTTTGCGTGGATATCGTTTTCGGTAACACTCTCGCCTACATAGAAGGTACGGCTCATACTTCCGGCGTAACGTTCACGTCTGATGTATTTGTCTTTCTTATCCTTCTCTTCCTTGTCGAGACCCTTCTCAGCGCTGATTGTAAGGTAACCATCGTTTAACTCAAGCTGGATCTCGTCTTTCTTAAATCCTGGAAGATCAACGGCTACTTCGTAACCTTTCTCGGTCTCCTTTACATCTGTCTTCATCATGTTCTTTGCATGTTTACCATACAATGTTTTATCAACATCCGGAATCTCTGGGAATGAGAAATCCATCCAGTCATCAAATAAGTTTTCTCCAAAAATGCTAGGCAGTAACATAAGTCATCTCTCCTTTTTCTACCGGTCCACTTTCTGTGGAACCTCCCATGTTTTTTACCTTTGTTTTGGAACCTCAGACGAAGGAACTCTGGGGAATCATCTTCTCTTTTTGTTCCCTCTTCCTTTGTTCTGACTATGTTATACCACCACTTATTAGCGCTGTCAAGAGGTGAGTGCTAATTTTCTGTGAACTTTTTGTGAAATCATATTTTAGCTGATATTTTTATCAAAAAAGTCCATTATATCTCGCTTTTCAAACGTTATTCCGTTGTTTCCGAATCCCCAAAATCCAGTATCTAAGCACCGGGATCCGACGTATCACTTCATATAATAAGATTGAAACCACAAATCCACCCACCAATTCAATACCATAGACTACAGTCAATGGCAGCTCCTTTCCAGCCAGAAGATAATTGATCACTAAAAGTACCGGGATATGTAATACATAGATACCGAAACAGCATTTTCTCATATAATTCGTAAAATTATTGGAAAAATCAAGCCATTTTGGACCTGCACCAAGCACGAGCAAAACCATAAAAAATGCATACAGGTTTAAATCCCATCTTGACAGTACCTCTTTGTCCGTATATGCCATTCCATAACATCTTACGATATAAAATATGCCGCTTACAGCTGCACAAATGCCCAATAGGAGCACTGCATTTTTTATTTTTTCCATGACACTTTCATTCGAAAACAGGTAATATCCGGCTAAAAATGCCGGAATATAAATGCCGTTCCGGTAGGACGTGATAAGCAGCGCTGCATTTTCCTGCAATTTTCCGGATCAGAAGCAGAAATAGTGCTGCCACAAACAATACATGGCAAAACCACAGTGCCCCGATACCACAGCATAAGATGATAATGACTCTCACAAAAGCCGGTACACTCTCCGGCATATTGCCACGCGCAGTGTGAAGATAGATCACATATCCACCGAGCCAGCCAAATGCCAGAACACCAAGTGTCGACGGCGCCAGAATCTTATCCACCCTCTCTTTCAAAAACTGTCTTTCTGTCCTCTTTTCCAGTGCATATCTTGCACTGATTCCGGCGACTACAAACAGCAGTAACATAAACCACGGGTATACAAAATACTGGTAAATCCCCGCAAATGTAACTGCTCCTTCATACGGTTTTAAACCGGCAAACATCGCCTCGGTTCCAATATTATTGTAATAAAAATAAACATGAAAGATCACAACAAAAAAATCGTCAGAAACCGGATATTATCCAGATAATGTTTTCTCATAAAAATCTCCATTTCCTCCTGCAGTGTTTTCCTCACTTTTTTGTGTCTTAGTTCTTATCCTTTTGATTTGCCATTTTTAATGCCTGCTGCACGAAATCTATCATATCATCTGCTTTGACCAGGGCAATCCCCTGTGCTTCATCACCTAACACCATGATCGTATCTCCCGCTTTGATCTGAAAAACTTCTCTCGCCTTCTTTGGCAGAACGATCTGTCCTCTCGCTCCGACTGTAACCGTTCCAAACATATGCTTCCCTTTTGGCGGAAGTGGAAGACTTTTATTTTTTTCCTCATAATGCAGCATATCCTCCAACGCCACACCAAATGCTTCTGCCATCCTGTCACAGGCGATCACATCCGGAATACTCTCCCCTGCTCGTGTCAACTCCAGACCAAAAAAAATTGATTTTTGTACCCTCAAATATCACTTCCCATTATACCTGCTATTGCAGTATATTGAAAGCAATATTTATACTTGCAGAAGAAAGGAGTGCCACATTTTCTCGGCACTCCAAACTCTGTAACCATCCATCTTACTTGAAAAATGGATCATCTGTATTCCATACAATCTCTATATTGTCCTCTCCATTGATAATCACTTTTTTGATTACCTTCTGGATTTTCTCTCTGTCAAAAGATTCCATATTGATGATACTTTCTAACTGTGTCTCAAACTTACTAGAAGAATTATCTTCTGGCGGTATTTCTGTTTTAAGCTGTTCGATTTCCTGATGCAATTCATCAATCTGCTCCACCATCGCCTTTGAACGCTTGACATACTCTTCTCTTGTGAGCTTGTCATCCTTATAATCAGAATACAACATCATCTTTTTACTGCTGAGGCTCTTCACCTTCTTTTCAAGTGTTGCAATCTTTTCTTCCGGAGATACTTCTTTCGATTTACCGGCTCTCTTTATTCCTTTCTCATCCAGATAAACTGTTGCATACATATTTACAGTTTTCATGATTGCATCTTCAACCTTGGCAATTTCCACCCTGTTGCTTTTGCATGGAGAATTTTCCTCAATTCTGGACGAGTAACAAAGAAGAATGTCACCTTTTACCCTTTTGCTGGGTGCTAAAGCTCTGCCACACACACCACAATAATAAAATGGATTATAGTTTCTCTTACCACGCTTTGAACGAACACATTTTTTTGAATTAGCGTGTGCCATATCAAATAATTCCTGAGTAATAATGGGTTCATGGCAATTTTCTATCACCATCCATTCGTCTTTAGGAACATAGCTTGAAGTGTTATTGCTGCCTACCCTCTTCTTTGTTTTATTCCATATCAGTTTTCCAAGATAAACTTCATCGTTTAATATATCCCGGATAGAAGAAGTACTCCACAGACTTTTTACTTCAACTGCATGGAAAAAGTTTCTGCTTCCTTTTCTCTTTTTGTATGCGGATGGTGTATCAATACCCTGAGCATTCAGATAATTTGCCACTTCCGTTTTACTTTTGCCCTGTGCGGTCAGTTCAAATATCAGCTTAACCACTTCTGCTGCTTCCGGATCTACAATAATCTTATGCTTATCATTTGGGTCTTTGACATATCCATACCTTAACTGACCACTGATGTTCTCACCTTTCAGTATCCTTGTGTGCATTGCAGAACTGACTTTATTAGACAAGTCCCTGCTATAAAGCATATAGATTAAGTTCTTAAACGCAACATTCATACCGCCCGTCGAACCATCATAGTTATCGCTGTCATAATTGTCATTAACTGCAATAACTCGTACCTGATAAAGTGGAAGTATCTGCTCCAGAAGACTACCGACTTCAATATAATCCCTTCCGAGTCTGGATAAATCCTTTACAACAATGCAGGATATTTTATCAGCTCGGACATCCTCCATAAGCTTCATATAGCCTGGTCTTTCAAATTTTGTTCCGGTAAATCCATCATCACAGTATTCCTGTACCTTCGTATCCTTAAGCTCCGAATGATTGCCAATAAATGATTCTAACAATTCTCTCTGACTGGATACACTGTTACTCTCTTCCTTCTGATTTAATGATACATCCTCATCTTCCATAGAAAGGCGAATATACATAGCAGTTATCTTACTCATACAAATCACCTTCTCTCTTATTCTTTACCTGTAACAGTTCTTCCAGGCAATCATCATACACCAGATTTACGGAAATTCTTCCATCTTCAAACACCTGTACCTTGTCAACAAATGCATCTGCCAGCTCTTTGTTAAGCTTTCTGCATTTCAGATATTTATTGATAAGGTTTTCCCAGTCTTCATCAATCTTATAATTCTTTGAATACAGGTTCTGAGATACTAAAAGATTATCAATCTCCTTCTTCAAAGCTTCGCTTTTTAGAAGATACTGCTGTTTTAATGTCAAATATTCGCTCTCATTAATCAAATGTTCTGAGTAATCTCCATATAACTCAGAGAACTTGCGGTTTACTTTCTCCAGTTCCCTGCGCTGTCTGGTAATGGCTTTTTCATACACATCGTATTTTTTCAGTCCGCTGCTTCTTGCATTTAATTCCCGTATCACTTTTAATGCGTCAATACAGCAACGCATATGATTTGAAATCTGAGCAAAGACAGCTTTGTTGACTTCCTCCTGATCAATTTTGTGTCTTGAACATGCCGGATTAATACCATCTGAAAAAGTTCCACAAAAATATACATACGATTTTGTTGTTCTTGGAGAAAGTCTCATTCCCTTGCCACAGTCTCCGCATACGATTTTTCCCTTTAGCAGATTCATTTCATTAGGTGGGTGTTTTGTAAACTCTTTTGCAAAATAAGCATCCGAGATTTCCTTTACTCTTTCCTGTGCCTTTTCAAATGTCTTTTTGTCGATAAGCGGCTCATGCGTATTTTCAACAACGACCCATTCACTTGGATCTGTTGCATGGAGTGGAATATTATTGTATTTCTCAATTACTACTTTCCCATGCACCGCCGAACCAATATAAGCCTGATTTGTCAGTATTGACTTGACTGTTGTTTTGGTCCATACACCATTGGTTCTTACATTCTGCTGATAACCAAGAGATTTTAAATACATCAATGGTGACATTATTCCCTGCTCATTCAGATATTTTGCAATTGGTGTGTAACCTTTGCCATCTAAAAACAATTTATAAATAAACCTGACATTTCCAGCAGTTGCTTCATCCACAACAATTCTGTTCTTCTCCGTCTTGGATTTCAGATATCCATATGGAGCAAAACCGCACATATATTCATCAGTAGTCCATTTTCTACGATGTGCAGTTGAAACTTTCTTTGAAATATCCTTAGCATAAAACTCATTTACGATGTTTTTCAAAGGCATCATAAGGTCTGTGCCCGGTCTGAACGAGTCAAAATCATCCGTAACAGCAATGAATCTTACATTGAGAAAAGGAAACACTCTTTCAATGTAGTTCCCCATCTCCACATAATTTCTGCCAAGTCTCGATAAATCCTTAACTATAATACAGTTAATTCTTCCTGTTTTTGCATCCTCAAGCATTCGCTTAAAATCCGGTCTTTCAAAATTAGTACCGGTAAAGGAAGCATCATAATATTCCTCTTCAATTACAATATCTTCGTGATCTTTAACATAATTCTTCATAAGTTCCATCTGTGTTTCGATTGTCCCTCTCTCAATGTTCTCTTCCTTTTCATGGGACAGTCTTGCATATAATCCAGCCTTAAAAAGTACCTTCTTCTCTTTATCCGGTAAGGCTGTGTTTTCCTGTAGCATCATATTTTTTCTGCTTTTTCTTGCCATATTACACAGCCTCCCTTCTGCTGATATTTAATTGTCCACCCGGTTCTTTATCTACTTGATAACCAAGTTTTTCGACTGATTCTAATAACTTCTTATAACAATCATCAAAGTCAAATACGATTTCAATCTCTTTATTCTCTGAAACCCTTACCTCAGAAATCAGTTTTACAACCACGTCCCTGGTCAGTTCCTTAATATCCTTGTATTCGGTAAAATAATTCATCCAGAGATGCTTATCATCCTTCTCCTCAAAAATTAAAGCAATGTCTCTCTCAATCTGGCGAATTATTTCTTCTCCCTCTTTTGCTTTTTTCAGATATGCCTCATGAAGTTCAAGATATTCTTCTTTAGTAAGAATTCCGTCCTTCATATCTTCATACAGTGAAGTTTTCAGTCTTTTACACTTCTCAACTTCCTCAAGTTTTTTCTGTTTTCTTGCTTCAAGACTTTTTACATCAAGCTGCTGGAAAGGAATTGTTCCAATATAATCAAGTATTTCTTCCAGATTCATTACGTTTTTGATATGAAGCTTTAACATTTCAAGCACCGTATCCTCTAATAACGATACTGATATTGAGTGCTGTGAACACTGCTTTGTCAATTTATGATTAGAGCAGATATAGTAAGCGTATTTCTTATCACCTGCTGTTGTAATTTTTCTTGTCATTGGTGAACCACAGTCTGCACATACTGCAATACCTGAAAGATTATAGACCATATCTGAATCCGGAGATATTCTCGTATCCATTCCCAACAACCTTTGAACAATCTCAAAATCCCTGTCATTAATAATCGGCTCATGATTTTTTTCGATTCTTATCCAGTCAGATTCCGGCTTAACAACCTCCTGCTTCACTTTATGATTTGGTGTCGTTCTTTTGCCTTGAACAAGATTTCCAATGTAAATCTCATTTTCAAGAATCCTGCGGACTGTGACTGAACTCCATACCGACTTATCATTCTGTAAAAATCCGGTCTGATAACCGCTCCCTGTACTCTGCTTATATTCCATAGGTGCAAGCACACCCTCATTATTCAACTGTGTTGCTATTGCATCCTGACTCATTCCGTGAAGCTTTAGCCGAAAAATTTCCTTCACAATACCGGCTGCATAAATATCAATAACCAGCTTATGTTTATCATCATCCGATTTTTCATACCCATAGGGAACAAATGCACCGATATACTCACCATTTTTTCTCTTTACATCCAAATGGCTTCGTATCTTTATACTGATATCCCTGCAATATGCATCATTGATCAGGTTTTTAAACGGAATAATAATCTCATCACCCTGTGACTTTCCAGTCACACTGTCATAGTTATCATTGATTGCAATAAACCTTACACCAAGAGCCGGAAATAATCTTTCGATGTATCGACCTGAATCAATATACTCACGTCCAAAACGTGAAAGATCCTTTACCACCACACAATCAATTACTCCTCGCTTAATATCTTCCATCATCGTCTGAAAAGACGGACGGTCAAAATTAGAGCCGGAATAACCATCATCCACATATTCTTTAACTATTCTAATGTCTTTTTTGTCTGCAAGGAAATTTCGGATGAAATCCTTTTGATTTGAAATACTATTACTCTCAGCTTTTGCGCTGGTAGAAACATCGCCATCCTCCTTAGATAATCTAACGTAGATGGCTGCATGATAGATTTTTGAGATTTGTTTACTCATATCGCAACACTCCTTTAAATATTCTACGTCAGATGTACCCAACTAAAATATCAAAGGAAGTTATGCCATATTCATTTAGTCCTTGAACATATCATAGCACAACTCCCTTTCATTTTCCATATGATTCTGAAAAAAGATTCTAAACTGTAAGCAGCATATTCTTGAAAGCTTCTTCTATGGAAACTCCATTATTGGCAAAGCTTACTTTAACTTTCATCTTCCCCACTCTCATCATATAGGGATTTCCAACTTTTCTTATAAACTTCTGCTGTCTCTTTTCAATCGTATCATTCAGATCAGCATGATAAGATGCCATATCGGGCATTTCATTAATCTTGACATCACTAAAATCAGTATCAAGCAATGCTCTGTATTCTTCTGCTGTCATAAAATCTATCCCCCTTTCAGTAAAAATGCCACCCATAAAATACAGGTGGCTATGTAACCCGGAGCAAATGCCCCGGTAATATTTAATTGTACTTTTCATATGCCCCAATCTGGATTTTTACACATTCAGTAATCTTATCAAGTAGTTCCGTATCTGAAATTGAAGCAACTACCCTCTCAATCTGGACATTTACATCAATGGATACAATCTGCTCACATAATGCCATACTGTCAAACACCTCAAAATCTGTGTCAGTAACCTTTACCTTTGCAGCCGGTATTGGACAGTGGGTTGGCAGATATTTCTTTTTCCATGTTTTTGTGGACATGGCTACTGCTGTGACAACCGGTGAATACTGATTTGCCTTGTTATTTGAGATAATAATATAAGGTCTTGTATACTTCTGAATGCTCCCTTTACTTACTGACTCCAGATTTGCAATAACAATATCGCCCCTGTTCAGTTTCATCTATGTCATTCCTCCTGTTCCCTGATATATTCTTCTGCCTCATCCTCTGTCGGACAGGCAACAATCCGTTTCCCATATTCATCAATCACTACTGTTTCGCCCGGAAATATAATCAGTTTTAATTTTCTATTTTCTTCTGTCATATCATTCAATCGAGTAGGAGGAATTTCTCCTAAATGAGAAATTCCGACCTCTCACACCACCGTGCGTACCGTTCGGTACACGGCGGTTCAATCAATTTAACAAGTAACACACCTTTCAGTATAGTAATCTAACATAGAAACTAATCCAAAACGGGTTAGTCTTTCTTTATTTATTGCAAAATTCATAACTCTTCGCTGACAAACATATGCTATTCGATTACCCGTATAGGCTGTAATCCTTGCTGTATCCTTATCTACTCCGAGTTTTATCAAGTTATTTATGCGGTTCTGCGGAGTTTTCCATTGTTTCCAAATGCACATGCGCAGTCTGCAACGAATTCTTGCGTCCATCTCTTTACAAAGTGTTTTCATACTACCTATCTTGAAATAGTTAATCCACCCTCTGATAAGCTGATTGAGTTTCATCACTTTATAACTGTTGCTAACGCCCCAGCTACGGCACGTGAGCTCTTTCATTCTCTTCTTAAATTTCGCTACTGATTTTGCATGCGGTTTCGCCTTGTATTGATGTGCTCTTGTATCAAAGTAGAATCCAAATCCAAGGTATTTAAGTCCTTGTGGTCTGTCTACCTTACTCTTGGTCATGTTGACCTTAAGCCCCAGTTTCTCCTCAATGAATCGTGAAATATTTCTCATGACTCTGTTGGCAGACATTTCACTTCCGACCATAATGATGCAGTCGTCCGCGTATCTTACAAAGTTAAGCCCACGCTTTTCCATTTCTTTATCGAGTTCATTCAGCATGATGTTTGCCAGTAACGGCGAGAGATTTCCTCCCTGGGGTGTTCCCACGATAGAGTCCTCATATTCATCATCAATCATGATTCCACTGACAAGGTACTTTCTTACGATAGAGATAACATCTCCATCTTTAATAGTTCTGCCTATGATAGTCATGAGCTTATCATGATTTACTGTGTCAAAGAACTTTTCCAAGTCGATGTCTACAATCCACTCATTACCGTCATTCATCATTTCAAGTGCTGTTAGAATTGCTTGTTGTGCACATCTGTTCGGTCTGAATCCATAACTGTGGTCATGGAACTGTTCCTCATAGATTGGCGTTAATACCTGTGCAATGGCTTGTTGTACAAATCTGTCTGTCACTGTTGGTACTCCCAGGTTTCTGACACCGCCATCAGGCTTTGGTATCTCCACTCTTCGTACTGGCTGAGGTTTATATTTTCTCGCCCTCAACTGTTCCTTGATGTTTTCGCCGTTCTTTGCAAGATGTTCTTTGAGTTCTGTGTACTTCACTCCGTCCACTCCCTCTGCACCTTTATTTCGTACGACTTGCAGATATGCCCTGTTGAGGTTATCGCTAGATAGTATCTGCTCCATTAGACTACTTGTGTCCATGCGTTCTTTCCTTTCCGTCTCGCTTGATTTGACCACCCTTTACCCGATTGGTTACGGCAGATGAATGTCTCCTCTGCAATACGAGACCTACTCAAACTTATTGATTGTTCGCCCCTTTGCTCCATCTCCATTACAGAGACTTCTTCACTACTATGGGCTCTGCTGACTTCTCACAGTTCGTTGTTACTAGGCTAATGGAACCTCTGTGAGATCTCCACGCTTAAGGTGCTCGCTCTTTCTCTCCATATATCCGCCACATTTACTCTGCTACTACAAAAGTGATAGTTATTAGATTTCGTTGTTCTTTGCCAACTTATCTCTCGTAGCCTAGCCTTATATGTGATTTCTGTCCGTCGGACCGGAGATTTGCTTACAGCTTCCTTCAGATTCCACCTCACGGTGGACACCCTTGCTGTTCGGCTATACACTTCCCACTATCTGGGCGTGTTCGGGACTTACACCCGTTAGAGCGCGCCCATGGCGCGCAAACAAAGAAATGAGAGCAGGTTCATAGCCCCTGCTCTCTGCATTAATACTGATTCCATGTTCCGCTGCAAGTGTCATTACAGCTTTAATCTCATTAAGTTCCATTGAAATGTCTACCACATCTCTTACCAGCACACAGATAATGGCATCTCTTTCAATATAATATCTTAATCGTTCAACCGCTTTTTTATCTGTATTAAAAATTGTCTCAACAACTTCCATGCCGGACTTTTTTGCATATGCCTCGATACGGTCAGCTGTATCATTTGCATTATTCCTTACAAATATCAGACACTGCTTTTCTTTGGAATCCTGCATATTGCCTCCTATCTGCCGTCCCTGATGTTATGATAGAACTTTGATACCGTATCAAGCACCAGCCCTCTTATATCACTTTCCTGAACAGGCTCTTTGTACATCATCTCATAACACTCTTCAAGTTCTCCATTAATATCCTCCACATAGATATCATATTCGCTGAGTTTTCCAAGTGTATCAATAACGGTCTCATCTGTTGCACCAATCATATCCTTTGAAAGTGTTATGATTGTATTAACATCTTCTTCCATATTTAAACCGATAATGGCATATTTCATCGGAAATGAAACTCCTTCTGTAGAAGCAGGCTCTGAAAGCATAGCTACAATTTCATAGCCATTATCCTGACAATACTTTTCAAGCAACTTCGGCACAAAATGATCTGTAGCCTCTAATCCTGTTTTTGCATAATATATAATTGCTCTTTCCATCTGAAAATCTCCTTATAAATAATATTGATTTGATACTGTGCGCACTTTATCTCCTCACATAAGCTGACTTATCTGTACTCTCCACACCATCACACCTAAACATTTCTTTTCTGTCGGTGACCATAAATCAGTTTGTGTGGGAAGATAAAATACTATCTTCCCGGTTTCTTAACCATCCCCGTATCGGGTAACATATCCTTTGCCAGCCACAAACACTTCGTAGTTTCCTGCCCATCTGGACTTACGAAAGTAGCCACTCTCTGAAAATGCGTTTTGCTGAAATTCAGGTGCACTTATTATCTCATTACCTCCGGCTGCTAATCCGGTAGGCACAACCCTCTGCTCTTATCCTTAAAGGCTCCTGCTGTTACGTTTCTCATAATCGGCTGCAGCTCTGAGGATAGTCATCGCACGAAATGGGATTCTGCCACCCTGTCATAGACAAGGCGATATAAGCTCGTGGGATATGCGTGTCCTATTCTGTTTTCAATATTCAACGGTTCTTTTCTCAGAACCTGAACAAAGTATAACTGACACCACGCATCTTCTACAGTAACCGACACTCTTTTGAACTAAGAGTAACACTCCCACCTGTTCCAAATCCTTATAAAAAAAGCCGGACTGCATTATCAAAAATGCAATCCGACTTTTTTATTCTGTCAGAAGTTTCATATTGTCAACGGCATTTAATACCATATTCCGGATAAACTGTACTTCCTTCTCCTTCAGACCAACCAGCAGATCATCGACTTCTACCTTTCTTTCACACCCACACACAAGATAATCCAACGTTATATGAAACAATTCAGCAATACTAATCAGCGTATCTATTTTTGCTCCATTTACACCAGCTTCAATTTTCCGCAGAGCATCCACTGACAATCCAATCTGCTCGGCAAGCTGCTGTCTTGTCATTCTTCTTGCCGCACGCAACTCTTTTATTCTTTCTCCACTATTAACAATATCGTAATACACCTTCCACTCTTTTCCGGCACCTTATATATTTGCTTAAGCTGTATTCATTGTACCGTAAGCGAATCTTTTGTAAGAGTGACTAAACCAGCTATTTCAGGTGGAATATTGTACACCTTAATACCAAGAATATAAATATTCGCAGATTAAAAAAAGAGATATTTCCAAACTCTCATTACATTTTGGAAATATCTCTTTACTTAATATCCTCATCCGGCACAAACTCCATGATGTCCTCTATCTTACAATCAAGTATGGAACATAATCTGTTTAGGATTACCGTTTTTACGACCATATTCTTTCGCAATCGCTGTAACTGTGCTTTATCTATTCCATAATCTTTAATTAGTGCATACTGGCTAATATTTTTCTTCTTGAGTGTAATCCATAACCTGTCATATACTATCATTACAAAGACCTCCTCCTTGTATTCTACGCAAGAGTGTCCTATAATGATATGGTGCGTGTATACACCATACTGTATGTATATGATAGAATAGAAAATAGCCATAATCTGCATAGAAAACAGCTCTCAAGGTTATTATGTAATATAGAACGGATTATCTGTTTTACTTTTATGGTATTCAACCGGGACAATTCAATCACCTGACAATTTGCCCGCAGATACCCTTTTCAGAAAGGATTCACAACAACACTATGAATGATAAAAACACATACTCTGTTGATAAATATTTGAAAATCATTGCCGAAAAAGAAGGAATCACAAAAGAAGAAGTCCAACAGGAAATTGGGCGCGCAGTTTCTATTGCTTTAAAAAGCCCTGATCCACAAATGCAACGCTTCTGGACAGACTTTCCATGTGAAAATGAAACTCCCACCATTGAAGAAATCATATACCATCTCGCTGAAAAATTTGCAAAAGAGTCATAGACAAAGGACAGGATAACTACCCGTCTATTCACTCAGATAATCTTCCTGTCCTCTTAATATTTGTTCAATCATATGTAATGCAAATTCTATTTCTCTTTCGTCGCACCGATTCATCATAAATGCAAAACGCTCAATGTGCTTCTTAGGGTGCTGCTGGCTCATCAGAACCATAGGCGATGACTCCAATGCATGAACAATATTCAAATATGTATCAAGACTCATTGCCCTTCTGCCATTTTCAACACTTTTGATAGTATCCAATGATACATCCGCCCGTTCTGCAAGCTCTGCCTGCGTAATTCCAAGCCTTCTTCGTTCTTTTCTGATATTCTCTGCAATAATTTTGTATATGTGCTCTCTTTTCCCCATAGCCCCATCATCCTTTCTGACTTATCGCATTATATCAGAAATTATTATGGTGTCTGGCAATCTGTAACCATTTGCCATTTTCGTGTAATACTTTGCAGATTTTACTATCTCCTGTCAATTCATGGCAATGTATTATTCAATATTTTCCTCCCATTTTCAGCATATTTTTAAAATTCCAGATTATCTTTTGACAAATCATCATAGACTCCACTTCCAACAACAGCACCATCTTTCAGCATGATAATCTGATCTGCTTCTTTTAAATATCTCCTGTTTGTGGGTAATGATTATGACCGTCTTTTCTTTCAGTTTCGTATGGAGCAGTCCGTTAATCTGATGTTCAGAATACACATCTGTATTAGATGTGGCTTCATCAAATATAATAACCGGACTGTTATGCACCAATGCCCTTGCCAGTGCAATTTTCTGTTTCTGTCCTTCGGAAAGCATTGCCCCATTCTGTCCTACCACATAATCCAATGACACCTCAGAAATAAAATCAGCAAGTCCACTATCTTTACAGGCTTCCATAATTGTCTTATCATCTATATTTTTATACATACAGATATTATCCCTGATAGATGAATTGAACAGATAGATCTCCTGGCTTACTACAGATATCATATTTCTGTATTCTCTCAAAACAAACTCCGAAATATCTATACCATTTAATGTTATTTTTCCGCCTGTAGGTTGGTATAATTGCAGCAACAGACTTATCAGTGTACTTTTCCCCGAACCATTCCGACCAATCAGCACCGTTTTACTTCCCTTTGGAAAAGCAATATTAATATCGGACAGTACCGCTTTATCCTTTTCATATGAAAAAGAAAGATTCTGTAATTCCAGATCACCGAAGCAAGGCTCGGTCATGCCCTCCTCATTTTCCTTTTCTTCTTCAAGTGCCATAAACTCATAATAACGCTTTGTTGAAGGAATAATTCCTGACAAAAGATACCCGATATTGAGTATTGCTGAAATAGGTCCTGTCACATACGCACTATATGTAATAAACGCAAACACACTGCCTACTGAAAGCTGCATATCAAAAACAAAATTTGCGCCAATAATATATATCAAGCTGGTCAGCAGATGTACGATAATGTTATCCGTTATGCCGTTCCACTGGGCAAGCATATTCATCTTTTTCTGTTTATTGATTACAGAAAGCTGTCTGTCAGCAAATTCGGCTCTCTTATTTTACTGTATTCCAAAAAGCTTTACTTCCCTTACACCGCCAACAGTATCTCCAAACCATCCGGCATATTTTTCGCTTTCTGTAATAAACTCGTCCATGATTCTTTTTCGCTTCTTTGCAAAATGTTTCATAATAACCGCTTTTACCGGAATAAAAAGAAGTACCATGAGTGTCATTCTGTAATCTAAGATAAAAAGTCCGATAATTCCACCTACCATACTGAATGCCTGAGTGACAACAAAAAACACACCCTCATCTGCAACAGAAGTCATATTTCCTATATCTATATTTATGTTATTTAGGATTTCCGCATAATTTTTACTGCTGAAATAGTTTGCTTTTATCCTCATCAGACGTTAAAATGACTGTTCCGATAAAGAATATTGTATATTCGCAGATATATCTACCCGCTTCTTTTCTTTTATAATATCAATAACTGCTATCATCATATAGATAAGCAGTGAACCTATTACCTGTTTTATAAGCAGTTCTTTATCTCCGCCTATGAAACCATAATCCATAATCCCCCTGCTTAGTAACGGGATACACATATTCAATCCTGTTGAAATGAGCAGACATGCAATAATCAGAGCAATTATTTTTCTATACCCCTTTAACATTCCCAGCAGTTTCTTTACTGCTTCTTTATTCCCCATCTTCATCCTCCGTCAGGATTGTAAGCAGACAATCATATACTTCCTTTATCTGCTGCTCTCCGAGGGTTCCAAAACACATCTGCGCCTTTTTTATTTTGTCGCAATAAATTTGTATTCCTGTCTGCTTCTTCCCATTTTCTATTCTTACAAATATATCGGCTTCCACACCGATACTTTCTTTTTCCTGTATTCCACAAATAATCAAATCAGACTGGTTGTAATAAGTCTGCCAATACAGGAAATCACCAATCTTATTACTTATATTTTCATCAACTGCAAAAGGGATATATTCTAAATCATACAATACGCTCTCCTGTTCAGTGGAAATAGCATATGCATTATAGCCCTCCGCTTCAAAACTCTTTCTTAATTCCGTAAGCCACCATATCTGATCCTGTTCTTTACCACTTTTTAAAAGTATGACAGGTATATTAATATTCTCCTTCTTTATCCTTGAACATAAGATCTGTTCTTTTCTGTTTCTTCTGCTCCAGAAAAAGCACTGTGTATCCGGCTGCTCTGCTATTTCATTGCCAAGATACACAATGTGCTTCTCCCTGTATTCATTAAACTCATTTTTATCATACAAAATTACAGTGTCTGCTTCTTCCTTTGCAGCTACCTCAAAATAAACCTCTTCCTTACTCTTTAATACCTTTCCGGCAATCCATCCTTTTTCTATCCAATCCGGAATATATTGTACACATTTTCCCCTGAATTTCTGGTATAAATGCTTCTTAATCTGCCATACATTATTGATCCATGACTGTTCCATCATTAACCTTCCAGCCATTGCTGTTACATAAGGTGCCGCATAGCTGTTACTTTTCTGAAGCGTTATATCGTTTCCTCCAAACCAGATTTTGTGTTCCGATGGAGCTGCAAAATCCACACCTTTATCCCGCAAACCTTCCGCATCAATGTTAAATGTATCTTTTGCTTTTACTCCGATAACATTTGAAAAGGATGCCGGAAAAGCCGTATACCCACTATTAGCAGTTGCCGCAATTATGATAAGTCCCTTATTGGCATATTGATTTACCAACTGCCGAATTATTCCTTTGTCCTTAAAATGTGTTGAATATTCTTGTGCGATGAAATCGCACTTCCGGAAATTTGGAAATCAGAGTTCCGGTACTCGGAAATCGCCTATTTTGTGCTTGATGACTTATCCATTTCTGTTGGGATATTTGTCAAGACCTTGCCGCATCTGCGGTGCGTAGCAGTCTTTACAAATGTCTCAGCAGAAATTATGATTCGGTATGCACAAAAGCGGATCTAAAAAGTGATTTCCATATCACCGGACGGCTGATGTAAAACCATCTGGAATATTCATGTGTAGTTCCAAAACTCAGATTGACAAGTCTTATATTGTTCATCAGACACCAGTCAAACGCTGATTTCAGATCATCCACATTTCCTTTTCCTGTATTATCAAGCAGTTTATAACTGTATAATTCTGCGTCGGCACAATTAAGCCCTATGATCATGGCACAATTTGTCCCATGCAGAAACAAATCCTCCTCATCACTGATATTTCCTTTGTTCTGCTGAATTATATCGGGTAATCCACATGATGCAAGCAATTTTTCGTCTACACCATTATCTAATACTGCAATCTTTAATTTATTCATCCACCGCATTTACTCTGCTACCACAAATGTGGTAGTTATTAGACTTCGTTGCTTTATGCCAACTTATCTCTCGTAGCCTAGCCTTGTATGCGGTTTCTGTCCGTCGGACCAGAGATTTGCCAACGACTTCCTTCAGATTTCACCTCACGGTGAACACCCTTGCTGTTCAGCTATACATTTCCCACTACCTGGGCATATTCGGGACCTTTCACCCATTAGAGCGCGCCCATGGCGCGCATACATAAAAATAGCCTTTCTGCAAAGGCTATTTCTAACGTAATTCTTTAATACTATTTAAGATTTTTATCATTGCATTCTTTTCCTTGCCTGACAGCTGCTAAACTTAGTACTCACAATATATTTCAAATCCCCCATACATGTTTTTCCAAGAGATTTTTATATTGCTCACACCGTTTTTCTTTCAACTGATTATTATTGTAAATATTTGTGTTTACTGCATGACACATAGAAGAACAAAAATATCTAACATCGCATTCATTACATGGTGTAACCGTATCTACAACACAAATCGTATTAATTCGTTTAACATCATGAAAAATTATATCCAGTTCATCAATATCTCCCAAAATAACATTTGACTCTTCCATAGCTGAACACAAAGTCACTTTACCACTTGCATTAATAGAAAGTATTTGACTTCCAGCATTACACATGGCTAACATGTTAATTCTCTTAGATATATTATCTTCTTTTCCTTTTTCGTTATCATTAATTAAGTCATCATAAAACTTTAAAGCTCTTCCCTTTACAGAGAGTGTTCTTAGAATAGGCTTTACTTCAAATTTATTACAAAGTTCTTTGAAGTCAGTTACATGATTTTTATTATTACTTGTTAGAACCATAGAAAGTGAAATGTTATCAATTTTATTATTTTTTAGCAAAATTATAGTCTCAATAACTTTATCAAACACCCCTTGTCCTCGTATGAAATCTACGCTATTCTTGTCATATCCATCTAAACTAATACTAATTTCATCCACACATGACTTTAATATACTAATATGTTCAGGATAAATTAAAGTAGCATTTGAAATAATATCAATACGCCCCATAAAATTCTTTCTTGCATATTCTAAATATTTTGAAATATTAGACAAACAAAAAATTTCACCACCACTTAATGTTACTGAGGATATATTATTTTCTGCGGCCCAATGTATGATTCTATGAAACATCTCTTGTGGCATTGAAGATTTATCTTGCTCACCATACTCGCCAGAACAATGCTTACATCTCAAATTACATTTTGTAGTTAATTCAATGTCTAATCGTTCTATAGTTTTCTTGTTTTCACTCCAGTCTTTACGTTTTATCACTTTTATTTTTGCTAAAGCCTTAATAATCTCAATATAATATTGCTTCCGTGCATTATCCGTATTCCGCATTAACAGCTCAAAACCATTTTCTAGTCCTATGTATGTTTTTATTTTTTCAAAGTCTTTAGTTAGAATTTTTATCCATAAACCACACTCTCTCACATTACCAATAACTATTTCATTATAGTGATTTAAAATTCTTGTATTATCCGAAAAGCATATATTATCCAGTTTAATTTCGTTCATATTTACACCTTTCATTGTATTATTAGTGAAGTATAGATCCTATTTTGTTAACAAAATTTTCTAAATAAGCTAAATCTGGCATCCAAAAGGAATCATAAATATATGATTGTTGAGTTTTTTCTTCAATTATCCTAACAAGTGCTGTTATATTCCGTGGAGTAGCCTGGGCGATTTTAAATGCTTTATTTTCATCATATAAATTCCAAATAGAAATTTCTTCCTCAATACTTTTCATTAATTTAGCATTAATTATTGATTGTCTCTGAATTTTTTTATTACTATTAAATATAAAACTTTGCTGCATTAAACATTTTTTTAAATTTTGTATACTTACATGATTCTGCAATAATTCATATATTTTTTTTATAATAAATGGAGTCAAAAAACTATTTGCTCCACTTAAAACATAAGACGATCCCAACCATGGTATAATTCTTGGAGAATTATTAATATAAATAACATTGTTACTGGTAACAAGATTATTTTGTTTACCTTGGACACTAATTATTCTATTATTACAAGAAAGATAATTTATTTTTCCATTATTTGATTCTGATGTAACTATTATTATTCCTTGAGACAGACATTTATCTAAAAGAATTTCTAACTCCGAATCTTTAATAAATGCTTCAATTCCTAAACTTAAATTAATAATATTAACGTCACTGTTTAACGCTTCAAGTAGTGCCACTTTTAAAGACGACAGCTTCCCTTTTCCAGTTCTATCCAATATTTTTATACTATACAATTCCAAACCAGAACTAATTGAATCAATTAATTTTATAATACATGTACCATGACCGTTTTCATCTTTGTTAGTTTCATCTGTGAAATTTATATTAGTAATTTTATTCTGTAATGGTTGACTAAAATCAAACCCACTATCTAACACAGCAATTTTCATTGAAGTTATTTACACCTACTCACTAATTAAAAAGAATGCCCTAAAAGTCTCTCGCACCACATACTACAACTCCAAAATACACCTTATCAAATGTTCTAGGGCTTGTATAATATTGGTTTTACAAAGACTTCTAGGGCACCCATTTCTTACTCATTTACATGTTTACCTGATACTTTCTACCACAGTGGCCAAGTATTATCAGTTTCTTTCCAGCCACAATCTTTTGATGCCGTTTTCTCAAAATACTGTTCGCAATCATCGTCACATCCATAACCTTTGATTTCAACTTCAAGTTCTTTTTCTTTGTTTCCCATGATAACTCCTCCCTTCTTTAAAATTTTATTTGTAAATTAAATTACAAATCATTATCAGTGTGCCACACAATTTTTTCCAATTTATTCTTTTTAATATGACACCTCTCAACACGTTTTTTATTGTTTGAGTATATCACATTATTTCTTGAAATACAAGTATCCGCACAAAAATACCGTACATTACAATTTTGACATGGAGCGATTTTGTCAACTATAGGTTTTGCAAACAAACCGTCTATATGTATCTTGTGTTCCGAAACTATAAAACTTCCAATTCCTAATTCTTCCTCTCTTAATGCAGCACATGAAAACACTATTCCATAAGTATTAATAAAAATAGAACGATATTGATGGTTACATAAACATTTAAATGTAAGTCCTTTTTCAGTCAGATTATGCATAATACGCAATTCCATAGGATCCTCCGCAAAATTTTCTTCTGCCCGTCCTTTTATATTAAGCTGTCTAATAACCGGCTTAATATGTAATCGTTCAGATAACTCTTTGAACTTTATTATTTCAGAATTATCATCGCCAACACTTACACATGATAAAGTAATTCTTTCATACCCACACATCTTCAGTTTATTAATTAATGCAATAACTTTATTATATACACCCTTTCCCCGTATCATGCTCACACTGTTTTCATCATATCCATCTAAACTAATATGTAAAGCATGAATATACCTCATTATAAGCTCGATGTACTCATCAGTTACCAAAGTTCCGTTTGTAATTATTTCTAATGACCCAGTAAAATTCTGCTTAATCACTTTACATACATCGACTATATCTTTCCGGCAAAATGGCTCACCGCCTGTTAATAATATTCTTTTCACTTTATTGTCTTCCGACCATTTTGAAATAGCTTTTATCATATCAATTGGCATTTCTCTATATTTTTTCCCACCAAAGGAATACGAGCAATGTTTACATGCCAAATTACACTGAGTTGTTATCTCAATGGTTATATCCGAAGGATATAATTGTAACTCATCCTTTTCTGCATTATCAATGCAAATACCTACTTCCCGAAATGCATTTATATATTTTTTTTCTTTTTCAGATAGTAAAGATATATTATTTTGAGACTTTTGCACCAAATCTTTATAAAGAGAATGCGACATTTTGATCCATCTTCCATCAAAAGCAATATTGCCAACAATACATTCATTACCATTTATTAATACTCTCGTATACTTCGAAAAAAATATACTATTGATATTTTTCATAACTTTTCCTCATTTATTCGATACAATATCTTTCTATATCCACAAAAGAAAGAATTAGTTTTATTCAAGTACCCTGTCATTTTATAATTTCCATATAAACAGCTAGCACTTTTGCAACATTTAAAATATCTGCATCCAACACAATCTTCCCTATTCAAAGACGTTCCATCTGTATATCGCGGTTCAATTTCTGAAACGTTTTCTATATTTCCTAAAAGAAATTGTTTATCATCCATAACATATGTACAAGGATAAACATTCCCCCCCAAATCAATACTAAACATGCTATAACCTCCCGCGCAGCCCCGTCTACCGATAAACAATTCATCATCATCTAGGTTTATATATGCATTCTTTCTTATATTTCTTATCTTATCTATTTCTCTTAATTGTCCTTCGAGAATCTCCAATGACTTGTCACTCCATTCAGAATCGAAATAATCTGGTACAACTTTCAACACTGTAAAGCCACGATTTATCAAATATTCACAACTACTACTAAGTTTTGAAACAGTTTTTGAATTATAGGTCACTCTCGCAGACAATTTTAAACTTGCATCAAACAATCGCGGAATGAGATCATCGACATCGCGCCACGCTGATGATCGGTTTTTATATCGTCTATTTATGCTATATATCTCTTCATCACCGTCTATACTTAATGCACATTCCACATTATTTTTTTTTTAACCAAATAAGCATATCATCCGTCATTAATGTTCCATTAGTTGTTATAGAATAAAAAGGAGTGATTTTGTCATCAATTTTTTCATTTGCAATCTCAACAAATTTTTTAATAAAAGGAAACTTAATTAAGGGTTCTCCACCAAAAAATTTAATGAATATTTTTTTAGAGGCGGTCTTATAACACATTGTATTAATAAACTCTATTGTTTTTTCGATATAATCAATTTCGCAAACACCAGTATCCTCTCTTATAAGTCCTTCTTCATAGCAATAACTACAGGCCATATTACATGTCTTAGTTACCCAAATACTTAATTTCATACTGTCATCTTACCCCCTTCATACAATTCCAATTTTATTATCCGATTACAAATTTTTAAAATTTGTGGTTTATGAGTTATAATAATTACAGTTTTTTCTTTAAAATGATTTTTAATAAACTCTATCATCTTCTCTTCACTATTAGAATCCAAGGCAGCAGTCGGCTCGTCTAGAACACAAATCGGCTTATTATCCAAATAAAGCTTATAAAGAGCTAATTTTTGAGCCTCCCCTCCTGATATATTTAAATTATTTTCTTTTACTTCAAAATTACCTTTTAATATACTGTTTCCTGATTCGTAAAAGTTCATTTCTTCCAAAAATTTTTTCATTTTATTTAATTCTTTTTCACTCTTTAGAATATTATTAAACTCTTCAGCCAGCAAATAGCTATTTTGAGTCATAACGCCTATTTGCGTCTGCAAATATTCCATATCAAATGTGTTAATATCAATTCCATCAATCTCAATTTTGCCACGTTCGACAGTACACAATTTAGTCAACAATCTGACTAATGTAGTTTTTCCGCTTCCATTGTTCCCTACAATACCAATGATTTCTCCTCTATTAAACGTTTCGGTAAATCCTTTCAATATAAATCTTTCATTGTTATAACCAAACCATACATTATCAAAAGAAATATTTCCCATAAGCTCGCTGCTGTGTTTATAATCTCCCTTGATTATATTTTTTTCATTAAACATTACATTATAAATGTTATCTAATAAAGGAAAGAAATTTTTTATTTTAACAAACATATTTCCTATTGATACTATAGGACTATATAATCTTTGCACATAAATAGTCATACTAAACAACAAACCAACAGAAATCAAATTATTAGAAACATCAACAGCACCTAAAATTAATACAATAACAATTGCAAGAACATTAAAAGACATTCCTGTCATTCCAACAGTACACATGGTTTTCGTAAAATCTAATCCTTCTTTAGCCAGTTCATCACATTTATCTGCATACATTTTTTTTATATATTGAGTTTTTCCCGTCATTTGTAATGAAGGCATATTATTAATGGTTTCAGTGGAAAATGAGTTAAAATCTCCCATAGTCACTCTCAACTTTTTCATACGTTCTTTACTCTTATTTGCCACTTTTCGCTGAATAAATGCAAATATAATTGACATTACAACAACCAAAATGCCAATTTTAGGATTTAATATAATTATATATGAACTAATCCCTATACACAAACAAATATTTACTACCAATTCGCTGATATCAGATGTTAGTAGTTCTTGCAATTTTTCTATGTCATTATCTAAAATTGTGAGTACATCCCCTACTTTGTACTGGTTCCAAAATTGAATATCAACTGTATTAAGCTTTTTATATAACTTTTGTTTTGTCCTTAATACTATATCATTACCGAATTTAAAAAAAAATACTTTTTGCAAATAATAGAAAATTACCATTAATATCCCGCAAATCAACATCTCAGTAGTATACAACACTATATTTGAAACATCTCCCATAACAACTCCCAGATCAACAATTTTGCTTAAAAAACTAGGAAATATTACAGAAGCAATTGTATAGATCATTAAGAAAGAAAAACATTTTATCTGATTAACGATATACTTTTTTTTCTCTATATCTACTATTTTTAGTAAACGTTTCAAAAAAGTTTTTAATTCCATCTGCAACCCCCTCAAAGATTATATAATAACCATTTTTTACTCATACCAATATGATTAATTTTAACATTTTAAAAAACAATATACAATATACAGCGAGTTTGTCCTTACTAAATAGCCACGTTTACCAATAAGCAAAAGCCCTAATCATGGTTATGGATTCTCTTGAATCGCAAACTCCTGATTGGACTTTTATTTTTAAAAAGTAATAAATCTTCTATCTAATCTACACTCAAATTCTATCTGCGAAGAAATTATTGCTTATTAATTCGCTCAATCAGCCTATCTTTTAAAATGCTTTGATATGCAAAAAACGGCGTTACTAAACATACCATAAAAATAATTATTAAAACAATTAACAAAGAAGCATACGGCATTTTAAAAGAAGCATACGAAACAATTTGCTTAAACCAAAAATACAAGGGAATATATATTCCATTTCCTACTATGAGCAATAATATAAATGAAATTATCCAATAATAAAATCCCTCAATCAATAAAATCTTTAATTGCTGTCTATGCGTCATACCAATACTTTCCAAAATTGCAAATTCTTGTTTTCGGTTATTTACACTCGTAATCATTGTTGTAACAAAATTAAGTATTCCTACTAGCAAAAATATAAAAGACAATCCTATCGTTAAAACTTTAGTTGTCAAAATGTAACCTTCCATCTCTTTAGCTTTTTCAATCCTAGATATTATTTGAATATCCGAATTCAAAGAAGCAATCGTTTGAAGTTGCATTAAAACTTCATCATCATGTTTTCCATCAGTGTCAAATGCAATTCGAAAAATTTTAATTTGAGAAGTTAAACCTTCAAGCGCCGTTTTGCTTATATATAAATCCGGGGCTGTTCCTTTTTCATTTCCCCTCCCTCCTTGAAAATCAGCGCTAAAAAAACCATCAGCAACTTCAAACTCCGTCTCGGCCCCTTTAGTTTTTATAGTAATAATCTGATTAGGTTGAATTAAATTTTCCCCATCCTCATTTGTAATTGTCTGAAGCACAACAATCTTACCATCTTGAAACGCCTCTAGATCAATAGGATGTTCAAGTGTTTTATTTAATTCTTCTATATAACTATTATCAATTCCATAAACACCACTATAAAAATTCTCCGTATATGATTCGCGTTTTTCAGAAGAAGAAAAGTCTATACCTGCTTTTCCTTCTAATGAATCCACATATGCGCCAAATACCTCCTCATCATACTGCACATCAAAAGTAACACGTTCTTTGGCAACATAGGTAACTCTTAAGTTTTGAATTCCAGAGATATTTTTAATATCTTCTAGCATATCTGCCGTGATTGGACTTCCATCATCATGAATACTATAAGTAATTGCAAAGTCGCTTTCACCCCATTGCTGTATAAAGTTTTCCGGACTAATACTCGACAATAAAGACGTTGCTATCCAATATAACGCCAGCCCTAAAAACAAAGAAGAAATAACCAATATTGCGCTTTTTTTAGAGCGAAAAATATTTTGAAACGCCATTCTTGTTAATCTAAATACCTTATTCCTACGCTTATACAATTTTTTCGAATCCACATCATTATATGACATTGCCGCAATAGGAGAAACCTGGGCGGCTATTTTCGCAGGTTTAACACACCCTATTCTTGCAGTGACAAAAGAAAATATTGTGGCTCCTATAAAAACGAACGGAGAGAACGAAATTTGCAATCCTAAATCTTCATTCCCCGAATATAGCACATTTAAACTATATGGCACGATACCAAAAGATACTGCAGCTCCCAATATCAAGCCTATCGGAATTCCAATAACAGTAATATACAAAACTTGCTGATAAACAATTTTTCGTACTTCTTTTTTGGTAAATCCTATTAATCGAAGTTGACCAAAAAAGCGGATATCTCTAACTATACTAATATATAAAACATTATGTATTAACAAATAGCCGCTAATAAATATGAATAATAGTATAAAGACAATGCCTATAATTAATACTTGGCTGTTCACTTGTGTTACAGGTACAATTTCAAAACTCTGTGTTGAAGAAAATTTCACCTTGTCCTTTAACCTATCACACTCTTTTTGAATATCTCCTGTATCTTCAAAAGACACCATAACTACTTTACCAGTAGAGATAGCAGCCTTATTTTTAAATTCTTCTGAAACGTAAATGCTTCCTTTGTCATTAGTCCTAACTTGAGAGTAGTCTGTATAGTATCCCGCCAAAATAAACTCTTGCGTCTTAATAGAATCATCGTCATCCAAATGATACGACAAAGAAATAGACATACCTTCTTGTGGATTTGTTATTCCCAAACGCTCTAAAATCCATGTAGGTATCATTACTTCATTTTCTGTAACAGGGTAGTTTCCAACAACATCTGAAATAGTGGGCACCCTATGAAGGTTCCATTCATTTTCATCTATCCAATTTAGCCCTAGCAACAAATCTTCATCTTCCAAACCGTCAATTTGTCCTAAATGTTGAGAAATCCCAATATCTTTAATCGAATCTGATTTCTTTATCTCAGATACTTGCAAATCACTAGGGTTATTAATAGCCACATGAGCCGTTGTCCCCATCGCACGAATTTGTTGTAATTGTGCTGTCTCTATATAACTAAATCCAACACTAAACACAGATGTCAACATAAAAGTGGACAAAACTACCGCAATAATTACCACAACATTTCGATATAGATTTGACAAAAAAATTTTCTTAGACAATCCCCATATACGCCTTAAATTCATTTTATAATAAAAATTTTTTTTCATATATCTACCTTTCCATCTATAATATTTATTATGCGATCCGACAACTGAGCTATTTCCAAATTATGTGTAATCATAATCAGCGTTTGTTCGAAACGCTGGTTGACTGTTCTTAAAAGCTTTATCACATCTCCACTCGTTTTACTATCCAAATTTCCAGTTGGTTCATCTGCTAATATAACAGCCGGTTTCGATATAATAGCACGAGCAATAGCCACTCTCTGTTGTTGTCCTCCAGAGAGCGTATTCGGAAGATTAAAGATTTTCTCCTTTAATGAAAGTATATCTAAAACATCATCTAAAAAATCTTTATCTATTTTTCTCCCGTCAAGTTCTACTGGCAAAACTATATTTTCATAGACACTTAAAACAGGAATCAAATTATAATTTTGAAAAATAAATCCTATATTTTTTCTACGAAATAGTGTCAATTCTTCCTCAGACATAGAAGTAATATCTTTCCCCAAAATATATACATTCCCTGAAGTTGGAGTGTCTAATCCGCCAATCATATTAAGTAACGTAGATTTTCCACTGCCAGAACTACCAATTATGGAAACAAATTCTCCTTTCTGTACAGAAAAACTTATATCATTTACCGCTTTTGTTTGATTTGGCACTTTACCATAATATTTTTTCAAATGTTCTACACTAATAATTTCCATAATTCCCTTGTATGATAATTAGGAAGTTAATTATCACATATTTCCTTTCTTTTAATATCGTGGTTCAATACAATTCAGATACTATGGACTTTTGATTTGTTTTCTGTAGCTTGACTACTCAACTGGAGTGTA
>ENA-OQCW01000268-OQCW01000268.1-human-gut-metagenome-genome-assembly--contig:-NODE-268-length-36556-cov-3.693047_pt1 | contig 36556 bp, 33 predicted proteins | sample MGYA00242767_ERZ504593 | MGnify/ENA primary metagenome ERZ504593 (study PRJEB26092, sample SAMD00036307) | human gut metagenome | host: Homo sapiens | study: EMG produced TPA metagenomics assembly of... | reverse complement strand
AAAGAAGTATGCAATTAATAGGAGAAAGTGGAGTTGGAAAATCATCTATGATTAGGCAATTGATAGGGATAAATGAATAATTATACGGGAGAAATTCCTTTTTGATGGTAAATCAGTAAAGAGGCGTATAACTAAAGACTCTATATTTCAACAGATTTGCCTATATTAGTCAGGAGGCTTATATTTTTAATGATACAATTCGTTTAATTTAACTTTGGGAAGATAGTGATATACAGATGTTCAGTTAAAAGATGTGCTTAATATGGTTAATCTGGGAGAGTTTTTAACGGAGAAAGGCGGTTTAGGATGCCATGCTCGGAGATAATGGGAAAAAATATTTCCGGGGGTCAGAAGCAGAGATTAGCGATTGCACGATCATTGTTACAAAAGAAAAGAATTTTTGTAGTGGATGAGGGAACGTCTGCATTAGATATAAAAAACGTAGCTATTATCGAGCGATTATTGTTAGAAACAGAAGAATATACAACAATCCTGATTACTCATAATATGAAAGAAAATACACAGAAATATTATGATCAGGTTATTCATTTGAAAGGAGGTGAGTGAGAATGAAATACACAAGAGTAAAGGTACGTAAAGCAGGTCAAGGCAGCACTAGAATAAATGGTTCACCGGTATGTTCTTCGGGATGCTAGTAGGCACATATCCTGACCCTAAAAAGATTTTAAGAAAAAGTCTGTGATATCATTTTGAAAAAGTGATATTATGGACTTTTTCTATTTTTAGAATCACTTTTTAAGTTCGCAGGAGTACAGATAGAGAATTCAAATGAGCTACTTGGTACATTGACAGTACTTCTCCGACCCGATATCATGGAAGAGATGAATGAGAATGATCTAATGATCTCAGAGAGAACGGGAGGGTGCCCATGCTGACCAAAAGACAAAATATGATTATGACCATCATGAACAATCAAAAGGATTGGATCGTAGGAAAAGATCTTGCAAAATTATTGAATGTATCTGATCGGACAATCCGCAATGATATTGCTGCGATCAATGAGTTTTACGCAGATACGATGATTGAATCTAATATCCGGAAAGGATACCGGATTCAGGGAGAAAAAGTAAAAAGATTTATAGAAGAGACAAAAAAGGAAATTCCGGAGACAGGGGAAGAAAGAAGATGGCTGATCCTGAAAACATTGGTGGAGCATAATCAGGTAAATATATATCAGTTAGCAGACCAGATGTGTATTTCAGAGTTTTCACTGGAAAATGATATGAATAAAATCCGAAAATTACTGGACAATTATCAAGGGTTAAAGGTAATCCGTCAAAGTAATATGCTGCAACTTTCCGGAGGAGAACGGGAAAAGAGACATTTATATGAAGAGTTGATCTCCTATAAGATCAGCGGCAATCTGTGGAATTTAAATAAAGTTGCAGAAAATTTTATGCGCTTTGATCTCCTGAAAGTAAAGGAGCTTTTAAAAGATATTTTTGAGGAATTTCATTATCAAATGAATGAAGTAAGGATTCCTACTCTATTGATCCATGTAGGAGTGATTTTGGAAAGAAACTTTGCTTGTCATTTTTTAAAAGAGGATGAAGAGCAGCAGGGGAAATATGGAAGAGAGGAATATGAAATTTCCCGACATTTTTTTGAAAAAATCGGCGCTAGACTGTCTTTACAAGTTCGGGAGGCAGAGATCTGTGATTTTGCCATTTATTTGGAACATGGAAAAAGAAAAGGATATTGTGAAGAAGAACAGCTACAAGGATTAGCTTCGGATTTGGTACAGCATATTATCGTTGAGATTCGGGAACATTTTGATATTGATTTCAGTGAAGATTGTGAATTCAGACTTGGACTGGAAGTACATACAGTTTCCCTATTAAAGAGACACTATGCAAATGTTGAGATTGATCATACATGCCTGGAAGAAGTGAAGAGAAAATACCCCCTCATCTTTGAGATGGGAGTGTGGGTATGCAAGATTATGGAAGAACATTTGAATATCATCATCAGTGAAAATGAGATTTCTTTTATTGCATTACATCTTGGATCCGCATATGAAAGAGCAAATTTAAGACGAAAATACAGATGCTTGTTAATATGTCCTCACAATCAGACAGTAAAGGATTTATGCATACAGAAAATCGTGAACCGTTTTCAGGATCGTATGGAAATTGTGGGTTGTATGAGCTATTTTGAAGAATCACTTATCAGGGAGAAAAATCTCGATTTAATACTGACGACACAACCGGTGGCACATGCTCTGGATATTGAGACAACAGAAATATCTATGTTTTTTGCTCATACAGATGAAGCAGCTGTTTTTCAGACATTGAATAGATTAGATCAGATCCGTTATAGAAATAATTTTCAGTTTTTTATTTTGAATCTGATCAGAGAAGAGTTTTTTACAGCAAATTATGGCAGTAGAAGAACCGGAAAAGATTATATCGGATATGTGTGATAAACTGTATGCCCGTGGGTATGTAAAAGAAAATTTTAAGGAGGGAGTACTGAAAAGAGAACGTCTTTCTCCAACATCTTTTTTTGCATGGTTTTGCAATACCGCACAATATGTCTCATCAGGAGACAATTCATTCTGCAATCAGCACTGCAATTTTAAAGCAGCCGGTCCAATGGGGGAGTTATGAGGTGCGGTTTGTACTGTTGTTGGCAATCACAGAAGAAAATAGAAATTTTTTAAAGATTTTCTTTGACTGGCTGGATGATATCGTTTCCAATCCTGAGAAATTTGCGAGACTTTTGGAAGTTCAGGATTATCAGAGCTTTGTGAATACACTTTTGTAAGGGGCAGCATGTTTCTAAAAACAGACAGCATTTCCTAATACTAGGAAGAAACATTGGAAGAAAATAAAAAAATCTACGATATACTTTAAGTAAAGGTTAGGAGGTGCAGAAGATGGAAGAACTTGAGCTGGTTTGTTTTCAGATTATTTCTTTTGCGGGAGAAGCGAGAAGTGCTTATATGGGAGCGATTCAAACAGCAAAACAAGGAAACTATGAAGAGGCGGAGAAGTTGATCAAAGAGGGTGGAGATGCATTTTTGCAGGCACATAAGGTTCATGCAGATCTGATCCATAAGGAAGCCGCCGGAGAGATGGAGCAAACACCAAATTTATTGTTGATTCATGCGGAGGATCAGTTGATGGCAGCGGAGACGTGCAAGATTCTGGCAGTGGAATTGATGGATGCTTACAGACGAATTTCCATTTTAGAAGCAAAAGAAGCATAAAAGAGAGGAAAAAGATATGAAAAAAGTGTACTTATTTTGTAGTGCAGGGATGTCAACAAGTATGCTGGCTGCAAAGATGCAGGAAGTTGCAAATTCACACCAATTAGATATGGAAGTCGCAGCATTTCCACATGAGCAGATCGGAGAGATAATCGCAGCAAAACATCCAGATTGTATTTTGCTCGGACCACAAGTGAAATATCTGTACGATCAGACAGTGAAAGAATATGGAAAGACAGGAATTCCGATTGCAGTGATCGATTCAGGTGATTATGGAATGATGAATGGAGAGAAAGTTTTAAAAACTGCAATCAAAATGATGAGAGCAGTTGGGAAATAAAAGAGTAAACGGAGAGGCAAAGGATATATACTTATGAAAAAATTCACAGGTTTTTTGGAAAAATATTTATCTCCTTTGGGGGCGAAACTGGGTAATCAAAGACATTTGCAGGCATTGTCAAATGGTATGATGATGACACTGCCATTGCTTGTCATTGGTTCTATTTTTATGATCTTGAATAATCCTCCGATTAATTTAGAAACGGTAGATATGAATACAACCAATCTTTTTATCCGTTTTTTAATTAATTGGAAAGAGTGGGCAGTAGCAAACAGCGAATGGATTCTTGCGCCATATAATATGACGTTTGGAATGCTGGGATTGATGACTGCATTTTCGGTTGCCTATTGTTTGGCAAAGAGTTACAAGATGAATGCGGCAGTCAATGGTATTATGTCAATGTCTGTATTTTTACTTGTATGTTCCAAAGTGGTTCAAGTTCCGGTGGGAGAAGATGCTGCGATTTCAGCAATTACATCCCAGTATTTGACAAGTGATGGATTGTTCATTGCATTAGTGTTGAGTTTTGTATGTGTTGAGATTAACCGCATGGTGGACAAACTGGGAATTAAGGTTAAATTTCCAGCATCGGTACCAAGTATGGTTGCCACATTTGTAAACTCATTGCTTCCACTTTTTGTAAATATTGTTATTGTATATGGCATCAATCTGATTTTAATCTCTTTGATCGGAAAATCTATTCCAGAGGCGATCATGAGCTTACTTACACCTGCGATCGATGTCGGAAATAATATCTGGGTGTATGCCGGAATCATTATGTTTTCAAATATTTTATGGTTTTTTGGTATCAATGGAACATCTGTTGTATTTTCAATCGTATTTATGATTGGACTTGCTGGAACAGGAGCAAATGCAGCTCTTGTAGCAGAAGGGCTTGCACCGACCAATCCGATGAACCTTCAGTTATTCCGCTACGCAATGCTCGGAGGAGCCGGAGGAACACTCGGTTTGATCTTACTGATGTGGAAATCAAAATCCGCAAAGCTGAAATCGCTTGCACGAATCTCTATTGTACCGGGAATCTGTTCCATCAATGAGCCGATTACATTTGGAGTGCCGATGACTTACAATCCAGTTCTTGCAATTCCATATATTTTCACACCATCTATTTGTGTTGTACTTGGATATTATGCGCAGGTATTTGGATGGATTACACCAGGATATGTTGCAGACCCTTCCTTTATTCCATTTTTATCCAAGGATGGATGTCCGGAATGGATTTTAGAAATGTAATTTTTATGTTCTTATGTATCGCATTGAGTGTGCTGATTTATTACCCATTCTTTAAGGTATATGAAAAACAGGCAGTAGAGAAAGAAACAAAAGAGGCCGAAGAGGAGGATGATTTCGAATGGTAAAAAAGACAATGTATGATCCGTGGCAGTCGATCACAACACGGAATGGATATTGTTGTGATGAAGTGATTTCTGCATTACAGAAGAGTATCCGACGTGCAAATGAAGAAGACGCATGCAAGTTCGCATATGAGTTGTATATTACATCACCGGAGTTAGAAGAGAAGATGTGGAGACGACTCCTTACGATTTCCGTAGAAGATATTGGAATGGGAAATCCGATGGCGGCAGTTGTAGTGAACAGTCTGTTCCAAATGAGAAAAGAATTTGACTATGCAGACGGAGACCGCCCGATCTACTTTATTCATGCGATCCGGTATCTCGTTCAGTCACAGAAAGACAGATCCAGTGACTTACTCAAAAATATCTGTATCAAAGGATTTGCCATGGGAGAGCTTCCGGAGATTCCGGATGTGGCTTTGGATAAACATACACGCCGCGGACAAGAGATGGGAAGAGATTCCTTCCACTTCCTTCATGAGGCAAGTAAAGTAATCCCACAGGCAGAAATTGACAATGATTATAAAGAACGGTATGAAGAAATGTTAAAACGCTATGATCCTGAGAACGTATCACCTACAACATTTAAGTTCAATGGATGGCAGTTTTAGGCAGATGAGAAGTGTGAAAAACAGGCTCATGCAGCTCCTATTCTTCATCTGAAACTAGGAATCTCTCGTAGAACCTTATGCTTTTTGGCATCTCGTGTTCTATGGGAGATTTTTTAGTTTTGAGTTCTCTAGATATAGAAAATATGTATAAGTATATTAACTTTATTGATTGGACGGAATATTTTTTCAGAGTTAAAATGGAAGCGTACATGTGGAAACGCATATGAGTATATTGAGAGGAAAGGTAAGAGGAAAAGATGAAAAAGAAAATGGTAAGCATTTTGCTTGCGGCATTACTTGCAGTGTCGACGTTTGCAGGATGTGGTGGAAATGACAAAGCACAACAAGCAAGTAGTAGTGCAGGAAAAGAAGAGGGAGAAAAAACATTTGTTCTTCCAATTAATACAAATGCAGTTGCATCTATTACGCCATATAATGTGTATGGAAGTGATGATTTATTGATTGCATCTTCTCCATGTTTTGATCCACTATTTATTATTAATAAGGATGAAACGAGATGGTATCTTGCAGAAAGTTTGGAACCTACATCAGAGGACGGCTGCCATTATCAGTTGAAATTAAAAGAGGGATTGAAGTGGCATGATGGAGAAGCAATTACTGCAGATGATGTAGTATTTACGGTGAATGCATTGCTGGAACCTACAAATGGAACAGATCCAAGCAGTGTTTGCTATAACGGAAAGGCAATTGCAGTTACAAAAGTAGATGATCTCACTGTAGATATTACATTGCAGGAGCCATTTAGTGCGTTTGAAACAGAATTTGGAAGAATTCAGTTATTTCCAGAGCATGTCTTTGATGGAAATGTAAAAGTAAAAGACAATACAGAAGCGCTGAATAAGGGAATTGGTTCAGGTCCATTTAAACTTAAGGAAAATAATGAAGGTGAAAGTATCGTATATGAGCGCTATGATGATTATTACAGAGGGAAAGCTGATTTAGATCAGGTAATCGTCAAAATGATGCCGGATGAGAGCGCACAGGAAGCCGCACTTCAGAGTGGGGAACTGTCAATGATGCGTATTACAAATCCAACAAAGTTGGAAAAGTATGAGAAAGATGATAATTATACCGTATATAATATTCCAGAGGGACGTCTGAATTATATGGCATTTAATTATCAGAGTCCGCTTATGAAAGATATGGATGCAAGAAAGGCAATCTGTCTTGCGTTGAATGTCGATGAGATTATTACTGGTGCCTATGGCTCAGAAGAGCTGGCAATTCCGGCAAAGAATTTCTGTTCTCCAGAAAACTTATATTATAATGATGAGATGAAAGGCTATGAGCAGAATATCGAAGAAGCAAAAAAACTTGCAGAAAAATCAGGATTGAATGGAAAAACATTACATTATATTTACAATCAAAATCGTCCAAATATGAAAGAAACAGCGCAGATTGTGCAGCAGCAGTTAAAAGAAATCGGAGTCGAAGTTGAGATTGAAGGAATGGACGGCTCGGCATTCTTCCCACATTTGTTTGCAGCATGGATAACAGGAGAAACAGTGGAAGATACTTCATGGGATCTTGCTTCCAATGGTATGGATCAGATGAATGCAGACCCAGCAACAAAAATGACTGGTTGGCAGGGAGAACTTGTTGAGAACGGATTCTATGTAAGTCCGGAAACAAAGACATTTTGGAAGGAAGCATCACAGTCACTTGATCTGAAAGAGAGAGAGACAAAGTATAAAGATCTTCAGGAGCAGATGAATGAAGATTATGCAATGTACCCGATGGCAAACACAAACTATGTAATTGTTGCCAGAAAAGAGTTCAAAGGATTGGATGAAATTAAGAGAGTTCCGATTTTTGAGGATTATCTGAAGATTACAATGGAATAATGTATGCAAAAAGAGGCTGTCGTGAAATAAGATGTCTATATATTAGGAATGGTATATAGGCAAGGTAATTTGATATTTTGCGCCGGTCTCTTTTTAGAAGAGATACAGATGAGGTGAGAAGACTGTGAAAAGTTATATTTTAAAGCGTTTTTTACAATTAATACCGGTAGTGATACTGGTAAGTATTTTTTCTTATCTGATTATTCAGGCAGCGCCGGGGGATCCAATAGATAATTATTCGAAACCTGGTATGACAAAAGAACAGATAGAAATTATCAAAAAGAGTATCATTTAGATGGAAATATTGTGGAACAGTATTTAACATGGGCAGGTCATGTTCTGCGAGGAGATTTTGGAACATCCATCTCACAGAACAGACCAGTGGCACAGATGATCGGCGAGAGACTTCCAGCAACACTTCTTCTGATGGGAACATCACTCTTGATTTCTTTGGTGGCAGCGATTCCTCTTGGATTGTGGGCAGGAATGAAGAAAAACAAGATGGCAGATAATGTCATCGGAATTTTATCATATATAGGGATATCAGTTCCGCCATTTTGGCTTGCAATGATTTTTATCATTTTGTTTGCGTTAAAATTTCAGATTTTCCCAAGTGGAGGGATGCGAAGTGTCAATGTGAATACAACAGCGGATCTTCTAATGCATCTTGTTCTTCCAGCTATTGTATTGAGTTTGAATAATATGGCTGTATTCACAAGATATATCCGCGCAAATACTATCTCGCAGCTGGAGGAAGATTATGTACTGACAGCAGTTTCAAAGGAACAAATAAACGAAGGTATTGTTCAGACATGTGTAAGAATTGCTCTCCAATTATTACACTGGCGGGAATAATATTGCAGGGCTTGTGTGCGGATCATTTGTTGTAGAAACTGTGTTTTCCTGGCCGGGAATTGGAAGACTTGCGATGGATGCAGTAAATGCCAGAGATTATCCAATTATTATGGGATTTACGATGTTCTCCTGCATCATACTCTTGCTTGGGAATTTTTTGGCAGATATTTTGTATGCGGTGGCAGATCCTAGAATCAGACAAGGAATGAGGAAGAGAAATGGATAAAGAAATGCTATATACAATCAATCAGGATAGTTTTAAACGAGTAGAGAAAAGAAGAAAAAGAGTCCGTGATATATGAGCGAGGCTTGTTTTCAGATGCAATACGTTCTCTGAGAGAGAATAAACTGGCAATGTTCTGTGCAGTACTTTTAGGGCTGATTGTGATTCTTTCTATCCTTGCACCTCTTAGCCCTTATGATCCTGATGCACAGAATGTGACACAGAAACTACTTAAGCCGTCAGCAGAGCACTGGTTTGGTACAGATGAACTTGGAAGAGATTATTTTACAAGAGCATTATATGGTGGAAGGATTTCCCTTTCTGTTGGGTTCCTATCCATGCTGCTTTCGACAATACTTGGAACAGTGATTGGAACAGTTAGTGGATATATGGGAGGAAAAGTTGATATATTTCTTATGAGATTTACAGATAGTTTTTATGTCAGTACCAAGCTTTTTTATTAATGGTAGTCATAAATACACTGTTTCCTCCGAAGGTATATTTTATGATTATTATTCTTGGATTGTTTGAGTGGTGTCAGATTGCACGAATTACAAGGGCGGAAACATTGTCCTTGAAAGAAAGAGATTTTGTGCTTGCAGCAAAGCATCTTGGAGCAAGGCATTGGCAGATCATATTTGGACACATCATTCCTAATATGAGTTCTTCGATCATTGTTGCAGGAAGTCTTGCAGTAGCACGTGCCATACTGACAGAGTCAGCTCTCAGTTTTATGGGAATTGGAGTACAACTTCCGAAAGCATCGTGGGGAACAATGCTTCAAGGGGCGCAGACCTACATTATGGACGTTCCTACATTGGCTGTATTTCCAGGAATCTTTATTGTATTGACCGTATTTAGCTTCAATATTCTTGGAGATGCACTTCAAAATGCATTGGAACCCAAAAAGAATGAAGTAGTGGGGGGAAGCGGAATGGAAAAAATTTTAGAAATTCAGGATTTGAGAGTTTCTTATCATACTTATGCAGGAGAAGTTCAATCTGTCAGAGGCGTATCTTTTTCTATAGAAAAGGGAGAAACACTTGCAATTGTTGGGGAATCAGGATGTGGAAAATCCGTTACGGCAAAGACAATTATGGGGTTGGTCATGACACCACCAGGGGAAATCAAAGAAGGAAGCCAGGTTATTTATCGTGATAAAAATATTTTGGAACAGTCAGAAAAGGAATGGGAAAAGTATCGCGGGGCAAAATGTTCGATGATTTTTTCAAGATGCCCTGACGGCATTGAATCCGACAATGAATATTGGCAAACAGATTATGGAAAATATCACAAATCATTATAATGTGTCTAAAAAAAGATGCGAAAGAGCAGGCAGAAAAATGCTCGAACTTGTTGGAATTCCGGATCCGGCACTTGTTTAAAAAAATATCCGCATGAATTATCGGGAGGAATGAGGCAGAGGGTAATGATTGCAATTGCATTGTCAGGAAAACCGGAAGTACTCATTGCAGATGAACCAACGACGGCACTTGATGTGACAATTCAGGCGCAGATTATTGATCTCATGAAGGATATTCAAAAGAAATTAGGAACAACCATTTTATTGATCACGCATGATTTGGGAGTAGTAGCAAATATTGCAGACCGGATTGTTGTTATGTATTCAGGAAAAGTCATGGAGAAGGGAACTTGTGAAGAAATATTTTTTGGACATAGACACCCATATACATGGGCGCTTTTAAATGCGGCTCCAAGTTTGGAACTGGAAAGGAAACAACAATTATTTTCTATAGAAGGAACACCTCCCGATCTGATTCATCCACCAAAGGGGTGTCCATTTGCAGAGCGATGTAAGTATTGTATGAGTATCTGTACAGAGGTGGAGCCTCCAGAATATGAGTTTGAAGATGGACATAAAGCATGCTGCTGGCTGTATCATCCGCAGTCAGAATATCGGGAAATTGATTTTTCCAAGGAGGAATTGTGATGGACAAAAAAGAAGTATTGATGGAAGTAAAACATCTGAAAAAATATTTCAAAATAGATGCAAAGCATATATTGAAAGCGGTAGATTGATGTTTCATTTTCTATTTATCGAGGAGAAACCTTGGGGATTGTAGGTGAATCAGGCTGTGGAAAGACAACATGTGGAAGGACTTGTATTGGAGTGTATCAGGCCACAGATGGAGAAGTGCTTTATCGAGGGAAAAATATTTATAAAATGAAACCAGCGGAGAAACGTGAATTGACAAAACATGTGCAGATGATTTTTCAGGATCCATATTCTTCTTTAGATCCGAGAAAAAAAGTACATGATATTATTGCAGAAGGAATGCGTATTCACAAAATGGTGCATTCAAAAGAAGAAGAAAAAAAAGCAGTACAGAAACTTCTGCAGCAGGTAGGTTTAAATCCCGAGCATGCCATAAGATATGTTCATGAATTTTCAGGTGGCCAGAGACAGCGGATCGGAATTGCCAGAGCACTTGCAGTCAATCCTGAATTTTTACTTTGTGATGAGCCGATTTCTGCACTGGATGTATCTGTGCAGGCTCAAATTGTCAATTTGCTTGTAAGACTGCAAAAGGAAAGAGGACTCACAAGTATGTTTATTGCGCATGATTTATCGATGGTCAAACATATTTCAGATCGAATCGGTGTTATGTACCTTGGTAATCTTGTAGAATTGGCTAATTCAGAAGAATTGTATCAAAGGCCATTGCATCCGTATACAGAGGCCTTACTGTCAGCGATTCCACTGCCAAATCCGAGAAGTGAAAGAGAAAGGAAAAGAATTCGGCTTAAAGGAGAAGTGCCGAGTCCAATAGATCCGCCTCAAGGATGCCATTTTTGTAATCGTTGTCGTTATGCAGAAGAAATATGTCATAAAAATGTACCAGAATTTCAGGAAGTGGAAGAAGGACATTTTGTAGCGTGTCATCGGTATCAGAAAGAACTGTGCTAAAAGAAAGGGAAAGGTGGTTGCGTGAAAAAGAAGGGAATATGCGGGATGTGCCCGGATAAGTGTGATGTGGTAGTAACGATTAATGATGGGAAAAATCACAAGAGTAGACCCGGATCAAGATTCCCCCTAGAGGAAGAGTATGCAAAAGAGGAGCAATGGCACCAAAGATTATTTATTCTGAAAAGAGGATCAGAACACCATTGATACGGGATGGAGAGAGAGGAAGTGGAAAATTTAGGAAGGCTACATGGGAGGAAGCATGGGATGTCGCAGCGGAAGGATTTCGGAAGGTCTATGAAAAATATGGAGCAAGGGCACTTGTCAGTTACATTGGAGGAAGTGGGAGAGAAGATGCTATTATGAGATGCTTTCGCGGAAAAGATGCATTTTTCTCACAGTTAGGTTCGCCAAATGATATGGGATGTGGATCGATATGTAATGTTTCTTCCAATTTTATTACCCCAGTGACGACCTATGGGTTGCCTACTTTTCAGATTGTACAGGATATTGAACACAGTGAAGTTGTTTTTGTATGGGGGAAAAATTCTAAAACAGATTCGGGTCCATTATTTACACTTCAGGCAATCAAGGAGGCAAAGAAAAGAGGTGCGGTACTAGTTGTAATCGATCCGCGAGGAGAGGGAATGGCAGAGATGGCAGATTATTGGATTCCAATTGTGCCGGGATCAGATGGGGCGCTGGCGATTGCAATGTTGAAATTAATTGTGGAAGAAGAGTGGTATGATAAAGAGTTTGTAGAAAACTATACAAGAGGATTTGGTGAGTTTTCAGTTTATCTAAAAAGTGTCACTCTAGAAGAAATGTCAGGATATTGCGGAGTTTCTGTTGAGCAGATTCGGAATCTTACAGAGTTATTTATGAGTACTGAGAAAATATCGCTTGTATCGTATACTGGATTAGAGTATCAGCTCAGCGGGGTACAGAATAACCGGGCAATTCAGACCTTGTGGGCGATTACAGGAAAATTGGATGTAGAAGGCGGCATTTGCTTTGCGGCAGAGAACGCAGTAGTAATGGAAATGCAGGAAATGAGAGGAAAGGAAAGAGCAGTGGGGGCAGAAAAATATCCTCTTTTTTCACGATTGACTGGGAGTGGGCAGTTTGTAGAAGTACCCAAAGCAGTCTTGAGAGATGATCCATATCCGGTAAGGGGGATGCTGATTACAGCCTCTTCTCCGGCTGTGACTTATCCGCAGCAGAATTTGTGGCATGAAGTGTATAAAAAATTGGAATGTCTTGTTGTCTTGGATCGGTTTATGACAGAGGATGCAAAATATGCGGATGTAATTTTTCCAGCAACCACTTTGTTTGAAAATCAGTCGGTTGTAGCTATTCCCGGAGGAATACGGATGCGTAACCGATTGGCAGAACCGGTGGGGGAGGCAAAAAATGATGTGTTTATTTTGCAGGGAATCGCAGAGCGACTTGGATTTGGGGAATGTTATCCAAAAACAGACGAAGAACTAGAATTGTGGATGGTAGATGGGGATGTTCAAAAATTGAATTTCCTGAAAGAAAATGAGTATGGAATTGTGAAACAGCAGCAGTTGAAATATCAAAAGTATAAAACCGGAGAGCTCAGACAAGACGGGAAGCCTGGATTTCCAACTCCATCGGGGAAATTTGAAATCAGTTCCGTTCATATTGAGGAATGTGGTTATGAAGGATATCCAAGATATGAAGACATCCGCTCGATCAAGGAGCTGGGATCCAAGGAAGAGTATCCGCTGATGCTTACGACCGCAGCGAGAAATGGTGTACGTTTTAGTTCTTTTGGACCAGTGATACCCGAGATTGCAGAGATGGAACCGGTCCCAACAATTGATATTGGGAAAAATGATGCTGAGAAATATGGGGTGAAGGATGGAGAAACTGCAGAAATTGAAACAGTATTTGGCAAGCAGCAGTTTATAGTAAGAATCTGCAAGATGGCAGAAGGGTGTATACATATTGCTTACGGTGCTGGAAGCAGCTATATGGAAGGTGAGTGGAAGCGACATAATGTCAATGATATATGCAGTATGGAATATAGTGATCCACTCTCAGGATTTTTGACATTTAAATCACTTCCGTGCAGGATCAGAAAAGTGGAAACCAATGATGTTTATAAAAAGTCGAAAGAAATTTAGAAGAATTTAGGAGAAAGTAAAATGGAGCGTTTTGAAAAAGGAATCAATCGAAAAGGGACAAATTGTGTCAAGTGGGATGTTCCGTTTGTGACAGAAGGAGTGCAACCTATGTGGATTGCGGACATGGATTTTGAGGTGGCTCCGGCGATCACAGAAAATCTGAAGAACATAACATCTCAGGGAGCATTTGGATATCAGTTTTTATCTGAGAACTATTATCAGTCGATTATCAACTGGATGGAGCGGAGACATAGATATAAGGTAGCGCGTGAAGAAATTTGCTATGTGCCAAATGTAGTACTGGGATTGTCTTTTGCAGTGCAGGCAGTGTCAGAACCAGGAGATGAGATTATCATACAGACACCGGTATATGGACCATTTTTCCGTGTAGTGGAAGATAATCAAAGAGTGCTTGTGGAGAGTAAGCTGAAAGAAGAAAATGGATATTATACTATGGATATGGAGGATTTTGAACGGAAGATTACACCTAAGACGAAGGCAGTCATTTTATGCAACCCGCATAACCCATCTGGTAGAGTATGGACAAAAGAAGAGCTGGAGCAGTTGGCAGAAATCTGTATGCGCCATCATTTGTACATTATTTCTGATGACATTCATTGTGAGTTGGTAAGAGCAGGGCAGAAACACACATTTATCAGTTCCCTTTCGGAAGAAGTGAGGAGGAGATCTATTATTTGTACATCGCCATCGAAAGCATTCAATCTGGCGGGAATCCATGTGGCAAATTGTTTTATATCAGACGAAGAGTTGCGTGGAAAATTTATGGAGATTGCAGAAAAATCACATGCAGCAGAGAGTAATGCATTTGTAGAGGCAGCTTTGCGTGGTGCTTATGATGAGTCAGAAGAATGGCTGTTAGCACTCAATGATTATCTAGATCAAAATATTGACTATTTTGTATCTTACATAGAAAAAGAAATTTCAGGCATTAAAGTAAGAAGACCGGAGGGAACCTATTTGGTATGGGCGGATTGCCGAAAGCTTGGAATAAAAGAAGAGAGAGTCCGTGAGTTCCTGCTGGATACATGTAAGATTGCAGTGAATGATGGTGAATTTTTTGGAAAAGAAGGGCGAGGATTTGTACGCTTTAATTTAGCATGCCCATTGTCGCAGATAAAAGGTGCATTGGAAAATTTGAAGAAAGGGATAGAAACTCTTTAAAAGGGAATGACAGAATCATCAAAAAGAGATGATTTGCAAAGTAAATTTTTTAAAATATAAGAAAACTGGAGAAGAAAAAGATGTAGTTTTAAAATTCTTTCTCCATGAATTTCCGAGAGAGGAGATTTATGGACAAAGAAGGGAAAGGCTACATCTTTTCCTTGTTTTGAGATGGGCTGCTATGCGTTTTCTATTTTGCTTATGACCTCATTTACATCGAAGGTCATCGTTCCGTCTTCCAGCACAAAAGAGTGGGACTCCAACGCCACCCCTTTTTCCTTTACTGCATACAAACATTGGATTGGTATCACGGATTTTTAAGAAGCGTTTGAGATTCCCGATGCTGTCAGAAAATTCAAGAAAGAGATAGCGAATCCCTTTTGCATCAAGCAGCGCTTTTGCATCTACACAGTCTTTACAAGTGTCTGTTCCATAAATGACAAGTTTCAATTTGTTTCCTCCTGCTAGTAGTTGAGATTGTCTTGAACGGCAAAAGTTTGCCATACAAAGGTTTACTGTTTCTATATCAGTATAGCATAATCTGGAAAAGGAATTACTCATTTTGTGAGAAAATTTATATAGTATGGGTTGGTCTTGCTGGGGAAAAGTGGAAGAGTTCGAATTATTTTTAACAATAAAAAAACGCTTGTGAAAACCAATTTGCTTTTTGCGTGTGAAATGCACAAGAAAAGATAGAGAAAACAATCATTTTCGTCAAAATATAAGAAAAACAATGATAGTTAAAAAATATCAATTTTTCTATTGACATTTTTTTAACGAGAAAATATACTAGGGGATGTAGAAAAGAATTTACTTAACTCATTTACAGGAGGAAAAATTGGTATGGCAAAGAAAAAAGAAGTAGTACCAGCAATTATTGACAGTGTAGAAGCTCTTACAGCAAAAATGGAAGCAATGCGTGAAGCACAGAGAGAATTTGCTACATTTACACAAGAGCAGGTAGATAAAATCTTTTTTGAAGCAGCTTTGGCAGCAAATAAAATGCGTATCCCATTAGCAAAAATGGCAGTAGAAGAAACTGGAATGGGAATCGTTGAAGATAAAGTAATTAAAAATCACTATGCAGCAGAATATATTTACAATGCATATAAAGATACAAAAACATGTGGTGTGATTGAGGAAGATAAAGCATTCGGAATCAAGAAGATCGCAGAGCCAATTGGTCTTGTTGCAGCGGTTATTCCGACAACAAACCCGACATCTACAGCAATCTTTAAGACATTGATTTCCTTAAAGACAAGAAATGCAATCATCATCAGCCCACATCCACGTGCAAAAGCAGCTACGATCGCAGCAGCAAAAGTAGTTTTAGATGCAGCTGTAAAGGCAGGAGCACCGGAAGGAATCATCGGATGGATCGATGTACCATCACTGGAGCTTACAAATGAAGTTATGAAAAATGCAGACATCATCCTTGCAACAGGTGGTCCTGGAATGGTAAAAGCAGCTTACTCTTCAGGAAAGCCGGCACTCGGAGTTGGAGCTGGTAACACACCGGTTATCATCGATGACACAGCAGATGTGAAGCTCGCAGTAAACTCTATCATTCATTCAAAGACATTTGATAATGGTATGATCTGTGCTTCAGAGCAGTCTGTGACAGTTCTGGAAAAAGTATATAAAGAAGTGAAAGAAGAAATTTGCATACAGAGGATGCTATTTCCTGAAAAAAGATGAGATTGAAAAAGTTCGTAAGACAATCATCATCAACGGTGCATTAAATGCAAAAATCGTAGGACAGTCTGCTCACACAATCGCAGCATTGGCAGGAGTGGATGTTCCGGAAGATACAAAGATTCTGATCGGTGAAGTAGAATCTGTAGATATCTCAGAAGAATTTGCACACGAGAAATTATCTCCGGTACTTGCAATGTACAAAGCAAAGACATTTGACGAAGCGATCGCAAAGGCAGAGCAGTTAGTAGCTGACGGTGGATATGGACATACAGCTTCCATTTATGTACACCCTGCAGAGACAGAGAAGCTTGCAAAACATGCAGCAGCTATGAAGACATGCCGTATCCTTGTCAACACACCTTCTTCTCAAGGTGGAATCGGTGATCTTTACAACTTCAAATTAGCTCCGTCTCTTACATTGGGATGTGGTTCTTGGGGAGGAAACTCTGTATCTGAGAACGTAGGAGTAAAACATTTGATCAACGTGAAGACAGTTGCCGAGAGGAGAGAAAACATGCTTTGGTTCAGAGTTCCTGAAAAAGTTTATTTCAAAAAAGGATGTATGCCGGTTGCTCTTGATGAACTGGGAACAGTGATGGGCAAAAAGAAAGCATTCATCGTAACAGACAGCTTCTTATACCACAATGGATATGTAAAAGGTATCGAAGAAAAATTAGATGAAATGGGAATCCAGCACACATGCTTCTATGAAGTAGCTCCAGACCCGACACTGGAATGTGCAAAAGCAGGTGCAGCAGCAATGACAGCGTTCCAGCCAGATGTGATCATCGCTCTTGGTGGTGGATCCGCAATGGATGCCGGAAAGATTATGTGGGTAATGTACGAACATCCAGAAGCAGACTTCCTTGATATGGCAATGCGTTTCATGGATATCCGTAAGAGAGTATATACATTCCCGAAAATGGGAGAGAAGGCTTACTTCGTTGCAATCCCGACATCTTCAGGAACAGGTTCTGAGGTGACACCATTTGCAGTTATCACAGATGAAAAGACTGGAGTAAAATATCCATTAGCAGACTACGAATTATTACCGAAGATGGCGATCATCGATGCTGATAATATGATGAGCCAGCCAAAAGGACTGACAAGTGCTTCCGGTATTGATGCACTTACACATGCATTAGAGGCATATGCATCTATCATGGCAACAGACTATACAGATGGTCTTGCATTAAAAGCAATGAAAAATATCTTCAAATATTTACCATCTGCTTACGAAAACGGAGCAAACGATCCGATCGCAAGAGAGAAAATGGCAGATGCTTCCTGCATGGCAGGTATGGCATTCGCGAATGCATTCTTAGGAGTATGTCACTCAATGGCACACAAATTAGGAGCATTCCACCACTTACCACACGGTGTTGCAAATGCGTTACTGATCAACGAAGTAATGAAATTCAATGCAACAGACGTGCCTACAAAGATGGGAACATTCTCTCAGTATCAGTATCCACACGCATTAGAAAGATATGCAGAATGCGCTAGATTCGTTGGCGTTGTAGGAAAAGACGACAAAGAAACATTTGAAAAATTCCTTGAGAAGATCGATGAATTAAAAGCAGCAGTTGGAATCAAAAAGACGATCAAAGAATACGGAGTAGATGAAAAATACTTCCTGGATACATTAGATGAAATGGTAGAACAGGCATTTGATGATCAGTGTACAGGTGCAAACCCAAGATATCCACTGATGAAAGAAATCAAAGAAATGTACTTAAGAGTTTACTACGGAAACTAATTTCAGGAAAGATAGTAGTAGCTACCTGGTTAGGGAAAAAGAAGACGTAAGGCTGAAAAGGGCATTAGAAAAAGACAGGAGGACTGACGAAAGTCAGTGTCTTCTGTCTTTTTTGTGATTATTGCTGTTCAGCTTTCATGGCGTGATATCCAATCCAAACAGTCCAAACATATGCCAATGTTTTTGGGATCATCAACATTCCAATGATAGGCACAAGATCGGCAAATAATACAACAGGCAAATAAAACCCAAAGCTAATGACGATTGTCAGCCACATATTTTTGAATAGTTTATCGTTTTGCTCTCTAGAACTTTTATAAAATAGATAAATAATAATAAGACCCATAATTGTGAAAGGAATATTTCTATAAATTCCCCACGATAATGGAGATGCTGAACTTGTCCAGGCATTCTGTGGAAACAGACACAGGACAATTCTAGCTATTGCCATACCATATACGAATATAGTATAGATATTTTTCCCTTTTACATGGTATCTGATTCGCCAAATATAATATAGAATGATATAAAATACGGTCATTGTGATAGAGGTAATAAATTTACCTGTTCCCAATGCAACTGTGAAGTTATCTAATCCTGTTGTACATAATGCAACTGCTCTCGGAACCAGGTGAAATGCATCTCCGAATCCTAATACAACTGCCATAATTCCAAAGAGGCGGTACTGCTTATTCCCATGACTTTTAGCCATCATAAGAATTCCCAATGTAACGACCCCTATAAGATAACATGCGTCAAATACTGTTTCAACTATTGCCTGCATAAAATAACCTCCTAATGTTTTTGTGAATAATAGTGTTTTCAACCTGACTGATGAAGCCTCATTTTCAAAATGAACAGCGTTCATGTTGCTATTTTAATTAATTTAGTTTGCTTTGTCAATACCTAAAACAGATAGATAAAGTGAATAAGTATATAAAAAATATTGATTTGACTGGAAAATTAAAGAAATATATTATCTTATATAGAGCATTGTATTAATTTATACATGTACCGATACCTATCCATATTCATTTTTTCTTGGAAAAGATGTAACATCTGTAAAAGATTTGAAAGGGAAAAATGTAAATGGAGTAGATAGTGATTCAGGGTTAATCAAAGAACCAGTGGATAAAGGAGATTTGATTGATGAATCTTTTGCAGTGAAGGCAGCGGAAGAAACAAAATAGGAAATCAGAATACCGGGAGTTCACAGTTCGTGGATTCTCGGTTATTTCTATAAATAAAACAGTAGCTTTTTTCGAGAGATTGAGATAAGTAGAGAATGAAAGAAAGAGGGAGGAACGATATTGAGTCAGAAAGAACATGGAAAGAAACAGGTAAAAAAAGCAGTCTGTGGTATCTGTGCGTCCGGCTGCCGAATGGATGTCTATGTAGAAGATGGAAAGATTATTTCGGTAGAAGGAAGCAAAAATCTTCCTGGACAGAGCGGAGGACTTTGTGCGAAGGGGGCAGCTGCAAGACAGTACATATATAATCAGGAAAGATTGCTTTATCCGATGAAACAAGTTGGGGAAAAAGGACATGGAAAGTTTGTTAGGATCAGCTGGGAAGAAGCATATCAGACAATCGCAGAGAAATTACTGTCAGTCCGGGAACAGTACGGTGCACGGTCGACGGTTTTTTATGCAGGATATCCGAAATGGTATCGTCCGGCATTGCTCCGTCTTGCAAATGCGTATGGATCACCGAATTATTGTACCGAGTCAAGCACTTGCTTTCAGGCATCTAATATGGCGTGGAAGTCCATCTATGGAAATGATATTTGCTTTCCGGATCTGGCAAATGCCAATACAGTTATGCTGTGGGCCTCCAACTTATATCACTCTAATACACCGATGAGCAAAAGCTATCGGGGAATGAAGGCACGAGGGGTCAAGATTATTGTGGTAGATCCAAGAAACACGGTCACGGCAAGAGAGGCAGATATCCATTTGCGCCTGCTTCCGGGAACAGACGGAGCACTTGCGCTTGGAATGGCACAGGTGATGATAGAAGAGGATCTGTATGACCATGAGTTTGTGGAAAAGTATGTTCACGGGTTTGAAGAATACCGGGCATATGTAAAGCAGTTTACTCCGGAGTATACAGAGAAGATCACCGGAGTTCCGGCAGAGAAAATTTTGGAGGCTGCAAGGCTGTATGCGACAAATGGTCCGGCGGGAATCATGTTCTCCGCGGCGACGGTCGTACATCATATCAATGGAGTACAGAATTATCGGGCGGTTCATACACTTGTAGGACTTAGTGGAAATTACGACAGAAAAGGCGGACATCTGGCAAGGCCACCGGTGTCTGCTCCGGTCAATGAATTTGGGAAAGTGAAGAGATACGATGGCGAGGAAGCAATTGGTCAGAAAGACTTTCCGGCATGGTTTGCGCTTCCGTGTGAGGAGGCTCAGTGCACAAGACTGGCAGAATATATTTTGAAAGAAGAACCGTATCCGCTGAAAGCACTTGTGGCATTTGGAATGAACCACAGAATGTGGCCGAAGCCGTCGTATCTTCAGGAGGCACTGAAAAAATTAGAGTTTTATGTCAATGTAGATCTGTTTCTTTCTGACTCTAGCGATATGGCAGATATTGTGCTGCCTGCGGCAACCTTTTTTGAGCGGGAAGAAATAAGGACAATGCGAGGAGGAATGGTCGGTCTTTCAGAAGCAGCAGTCTGTCCGTGCGGAGAGGCAAAAAATGACATTGAGATCATTCAAGAATTGGCACGCAGAATGGGACTTTCTGAACCGGTGCTTTCTGGAACCTATGAGGAATATATGGATTACATTCTCAAACCGACCGGACTTTCTGTGGAGGAATTGCGCGGACATCAAGGAGGAGTAAAGGCAAAACATTTGGTATTCGGGACAGAGAGAAGTTATGAGAGAGAGGGATTTGCTACACCGACAGGGAAAGCAGAATTTGTCTCTACGGTGTTAGAAAAATATAAGGATGCTTATGGGTATGACGGTCTTCCGGTTTACCGGGATTTCAGAGAAGTAAGTGAGGTGGACAGAACAGTTTATCCGTGGATCCTGAATACAGGTTCCAGAAAACCTCAGTATTTTCATGCACGTGTGAACCGTCTTCCATGGCTTGCGGCGTTGGAACCGGCGACTTTGGTGGAAATGCATCCATCCGATATGGAATCACTTCAGATTCAGGAAGGCGACCGAGTAATAGTGACTTCGCCAGGAGGAAGCATGGAAGGAATTGCGGCAGCCGTCAGAAACAATCTGCCGGGGATGGTACATATTTACCATGGAAACAAGAAGGGAGAAGCGAATGAGCTGATTCCGCTTACATATCTCGATCCGATTTCCGGATTTCCGGGATATAAGAGTTATTTTTGTAATGTAAGAAGAAAGGAAGAGGAAGATGCCATATCGACTGAAATTTGATAAAGAAAAATTGTATCGGATGCTATGCATGCCATATAGCCTGTCTGGATGCACATCACTCTGTAGGGGAAATTGTGCCGAGTTTCCGGGCATTTCAGAAGGTGACAGATTTATCAGGGACATTTGAAAAAACAGTGTGTCCAGGGTGCATTCACTGTGGAAAATGTGAGCATGTCTGCCCGCAACACGCAATTTACCGGGAAAAAACGACAGGTTTTATTCTCGTAGATCGGGACCTTTGCAATGGCTGCAGAAGTTGTGAGGCAGTCTGTCCGCTTCAGGTGATCCACTTTAATGAAGCAGGAAAGATGGAAAAATGTGACGGCTGTGTGGAACGGATCAAAGAGGGACGAGAACCTGCATGTGTCCGGACTTGTTATCCGGGTGCGATCACATGGGAGAAGGTCGATGGCTAAGGGAAAAGACAGAAATAGGAAGGCTGATATCGCAGCATGTATCTTGGCAGGTGGAAAAAACAGCCGTATGAATGGCAGAAAAAAAGCATTTTTGCCGGTGGAAGAAACCGTATTTTGGAAGAAGATTGCTGCAAAATTAAGTGGATGTTCTGCCATTTATATTTCTGTGGAAGACCGGAAGAAATACGAACAAACACAAGCAGATGTTGGCGAGTGTGGCTTTGAGGGATTTCCGCTTGTGGAAGATTTGGAAAAAGAAAAAGGACCTCTTGGTGGGATTTACAGTGTTCTTACGGCCTGTGAGGAGCAGGCAGTTCTTTTTGTACCATGCGATATGCCGGAAGTGGATCAGGAATTAGTAGATACTATGAGAGGCGAATGGGTTCGTGAGAGAAAGCCGGTTTTTCTTATAAGAGATGGGAAGAGATGTCCATTTCCAGGCATCTATACGAAGGAGATGCTTCCATGGATCCGACGGCAGCTGGAACGAAAAGATTATAAACTGCAAAATCTTTTGAACGAGATAGAGGAGAAGATTGTCTGTTTGGAAGACGAAAGAGATGGGGGTGGCAATATTAATACAGAAGAAGAGTATCGGGCATATTTAAGTAAAATAGAAAGAAAAGAGCTGGTGAGGATTTCTCTGAAAGAGGCTGTAGAAAAAATTTTGGAGGAAGTACGCCCGCTGGATGCGTGGGAGGAACTTCCACTTTTGGAACTTTCCGGGCGCACGCTATGGGAAGATGTATATAGCAGACATGCCCAGCCTCCATTTCCGAGATCCCCTCTGGACGGTTATGCAATCCGAAGTCAAGACAGCATCGGAGCGGATGATACACACGGAGTCTTTCTGCATGTGATCGATACAATTTATGCAGGGGAAGCTTCGGAGAAGAAAGTAGGAGAAAAAGAGGCGGTACGTCTGATGACAGGTGCGCCGATTCCACAGGGGGCAGATACTGTGATTCGTCAGGAGGATGTGGAGAGAGTGGGGGACACGATCTCTGTTTTTCAAGAACAGCATGCCTATGAAAATTATTGTTATGCGGGGGAAGATTATTCAGCGGGCACCTGTCTGTTAACGCGTGGGGAAACCGTAGGGGCCGCAGAGTGTGGACTACTTGCCTCGATGGGGTATTCTCATGCAAAAGTGGTGCGCAATGTGCGTGCGGCGGTGATAGCAACCGGGAGTGAGCTGACAGAGCCGGGAAGCGAATTGTCGTTCGGCAAAATTTATAATGCGAATCTGTATCTTGTGTGTAGCAGGCTTACAGAGCTTGGAGTATCAGTAGTGTGGATGGATACCGTGCAAGATGATGCTCGGTGTCTTAACGATTCCATAGAGAAGGCATGTAGGCTGGATGCAGACTTGATTCTGACAATTGGCGGTGTATCGGTTGGGCAGAAGGATATTGTGGAGGAAACATATGGACTTCTTGGTGCAGAGATCTGTTTCCACGGAGTGAAGATGAAGCCAGGATCCCCGATGATGGGCGGAAGCTATCAGAAAATCCCGATGCTTAGTTTTTCGGGAAATCCATATGGTACTTTTGTTAATATGGAATTATTTGTGCTTCCGGTGTTAGAAAAGATGACGGGAAGCCAGAGATACCGGGTAGAGTACAGGGAAGGAACCTTGGCAGAAACCTTTGAAAAGACCGGGAAAGTGCCGCGGTTTGTACGGGCGAGATGGGAGAATGGAACGGTAGTGTGGAAAAGGCAAAATGCCTCAGGAATCTTAAGTTCACTCAATGGCTGCAATTGTCTGTTGGAAATTCCGCCTGGGATTGGAGAGGGACGAAAGAAAGGGGAGAAAGTATGGGTAAGAATGTTATCCAGCCGGTAATTTTTGCCGTGAGTGGCTATAAAAATACAGGAAAGACAACACTGATTACAGGAATAATTCCGATTCTAACTGAAAAGGGATATCAGGTGGCAGTCATCAAGCATGACGGACATGAATTTGAGAGTGATGTGCCGGGAACCGATAGCTATCAGCATCAGAAAGCTGGTGCCTATGGAACAGCGGTGTTTTCAAAAAGTCAGTTTCTTGTCACAAAACGGGTTCCGGAAATTACCGCAGAAATGCTGCTTCCTTTTTTTCCGGAGGCCGATATCATCTTGATCGAAGGGTTAAAAGACAGTAGTTATCCGAAGTATATCTGTACATCACCGCAGGAAAATGCAACCCCGGATGAAGTTGCAGAGAGGATTTTGGAGCTTTTGCCAAAGGGGAGAGTAGGAGAAACTGCTAGTAATAAATAGATAAGTGCGTAAGTTTAGATTGATAATAAAATAACAATAAAAATAGCGCATAAAAAAATGTTAAAAATTATACAAAAACCCTTTTCAAATCGTTTGAAAAGGTATATAATAGCAATATCAAATCAGAACAATAAAAAATATTGAAGTTGTTTACAGATTATTTTGTTGCAGTTCGGATACAGTCTGCGAACAATGACAGTAGAATTGTATTATTAGGAGGGAACCTACATGAAGTTAGAGCAGAGCAACTTAATCGTAAAACGTGCACACAAAGAAGTGTATAAAACAGAAGAGGGAATTGTAAAGATTTTTGGGAAAGAACATCCAAAGGCAGATGTATTTAATGAAGCGTTGAATACCGCAAGGGTAGAGGCGACTGGTCTTGATATTCCAAAGGTAAAACAGGTGACACAGATTGACGGAAGATGGTCACTTGTGATCGAATGCAAAGAGGGAAAGACATTGGAAGAGATGATGAATGTCGATCCGGCAAATCTTGAGAAGTATATGGAAGACTTTGTAGATCTCCAGCTCCAGGTACAGAGCAAGAGAAATCCTCTTTTGAATAAGTTGAAAGATAAGCTTGCACGGCAGATCAACGAACTGAAGGATCTGGATGCGACAGCAAGATATGAATTGCTTACAAGACTTGAGAGTATGCCAAAGCATGACAAAGTATGCCATGGAGACTTCAATCCAAGTAATGTGATCGTCGGTAAAACTGGAAAGATGACAGTGATTGACTGGGCGCATGCTACGCAGGGAAATGCAAGTGCAGACGCAGCGATGACTTATCTCCTATTTGCGCTGAAAGACCAGAAAAAGGCAGACCTTTATTTGAAGTTATTCTGCAAGAAGAGTGATACTGCAAAGCAGTATGTGCAACAGTGGCTTCCGATTGTAGCAGCGGCACAACTTTCTAAGGAAAATGAGATGGAGAAAGAGTTCCTGATGAAATGGATCGATGTATTCGATTATCAATAATATGCATAGAAAAAGGATTCCGGAAAGAGGCGGTAAGCCCCGATCCGGAATCCTTTTTTGAGAACTGAAAGATGACAGTTCTCCCACTTTATGTACTTTTTCGTGCTATTTATTATTAAGTTTCGCAATATTCAGTTTTTCGATATTCAGTTTTCAATAGTTGTTATTGTAAAATGACCTCTGCGTAATAAACACCATTTGCGAGAGCTTCACTGTGACTGCTGACAAAAACATCAATGCGGTTTCCTTTGATAGCGCCCCCAGTATCTTCTGCGACATAGGTATGTCCGTTGATCACTACGGAACTTCCAAGTGGAATCAAAGAAGGGTCAACCGCGATAGTTCTTCCTGCCTGTGCAGTGGTGCCGCTGGCAGTAATTCCATTGCTGTATTCTCCACAGCAGATGGAGCAGGCACAATAGTGTGTAATTTTAAATACTCCGAGGCTTGTACCTGATGGCGGAGTAGTATTTCCGGAATCCGGCAGTTGCGGACTTGGTTCTGGACTCACAGGAGGAGTCACTGGCTGATCAGGAACACTTGGGCTAGGAGCAGGCTGCTGTTGCTGCTGCTGTGCAAGTTCTTGCTCGAGACGTTGCTGTTCTTCGGCTGCTCTTGCGGCTGCTTCGGCAGCGGCTTTTGCACGTGCCAGCTGATCAGAATAATTATTAAGCTCAGTGCTTGTTGAAGCAGCTTTTGCCTGGAGATCGTTGCACTTCTGGTCCATCTGTGTCTGGAGAGTGACCAGTGCGTCTTTCTCATCTTCCAGGAGTGTCTGTTGCTTTTGGATTTCTACTTTGGTGTTATGCAGTTCGTCCAACATCTTGCGATCATAAGAACTGATGTTTTGAATGAAATCGGCTTTGTTCAACAAATCGGTCATATCTTCAGCGAAAAGAGCAATTCTAAAAAAGAAAGATCTCCGGCTTCGTAAATATATTTGATACGAAGCTTCATATCGCTGTACTGCTGAACTTCTTTTGCCTGTGCATCTGCGAGACTGACTTTGGTAAGTTCGATTGCGTTAGTGGTAGACTCTACTTTAGAAATGGTAGAATCTAGTTCACTGCTGAGAGTAGACAATTCTTCATTTACTTTAGAGAGCTCACTGGAGAGCTCATTTGTCTTCTTCTCGAGGTTGTCGACCGTGTCAGTAGCATACACATTGGTGCATGGAAGATACATTGAAACTGCAAGTGTGCAGCTGAGCAATGTACGCATCATGCGCTTTACTTTTGTATTCATGCCATATTTTCCTTTCACATTAGTACATAACCTGTTCGTCTATTATACAATAAATCATAAATATGCAATTAATAAAATGTAAAGCTTCCAAACGTCGCTCCGGAAGCAGAGGAGGAAGCAGGTGAAAAGTACAGACAGCTGCCAATTGGGTTCGTACCGGATATCGCATCAAAAACTGCATTTTGGCATACAGAGTCAATATCCCCGTAGAGGAGTGCCTCGATTCTTCTGTCAGATACAGAGGAAAACAGTGGTTCTGATTCGATGACACCTGAAATTGAATTCGGAAACAGTGGACTGCTTACCCGGTTGAGAATGCAGGATGCAAGTGCAGTCATGGCAGTATAGTCTTCCGTACCTGCTTCACACTGTACTAACGCAGAGAGAAGCAGACTTTCAGAGGCAGATACCGAGAAAGACGGAGGAGGAGCAAAAGGTGGAGGGGCGATTTCGTCATCTTCCTCTTTCTCATCCACGGTACTTTCGTTGTCTGCCACGTTAGAAGTGTTATCGGAAATATCATCGTTCAGAGGTGGCTCTGGGTCGCGGATTTCCGAAGAAGGAGCATGGATTCCCTGATCGACGGCAAGTTGTCCTTCTTCGATTTGTTCATCAGCACGGGCGATCAGTTCAGGAATTCGGCTGAATACTTCAGGGAAAACCGATTCACCGGAAGCAGTATTTTGCTGATTCAAAAGAATAAGGAGCTTTTCATATTCCATGGACAGTGCATCTCTGGAAGCGCGCAGTAAGTCACACTGTTTTGTGAGGAGCGCGGCATCTGTCTCGATAGAACTGCGAAGGTTAGAAAGCTCTGTGAGCTGATTCCTGTCATAGGTGATGAGCGAGCGGATCTGTTCAGAGCGATTTAGAAAATCTGGAAAATCAGAGGCGCTGAGCAGCTGCTCCAAGAAGGAAGAATAGCCTGTTTCATAGAGCCATTGAATTCGCAGCCGCATCATTTGATATTGTCTGGCTTCTTGGATTTGTGCATCTATAAGCAAATTTTTCATTTCTTCTGTGCGGTCAGTCATTGTGCTGAGTGATTGTGCAGTATCAAGCAGCAATGTATTGTGTGCTGACAGTGTGTCTGAGGAAGGAAGAGTGTCCGCTGCATAGACAGGGCAGGAAATAGAAAATATCACAGACAGAAGGCAGATACAAAGGCGGTGATATTGTTTTTTGTGATAACCATACATGTGTTTCAGAGTCCTTTCTTAAAAGTTGCATTTGGTATGCTTAATGCCCTACATTATAGTATAAATTGATTTCTTTTTCAATGTTTGATAAAATAGACAAAACTTGAAAGATGAGAAAAAGGAGCAAAGAAATAGAGCGAGAAAAGGAAGGGATAGACATGATGAAAATGGAATATAAATTATTAGGGTTTGATCTGGATGGAACAATCCTGACGGGAGAAAAGAAACTGACAGCACGTACCAAGAGGGCGTTGGAGGAGGCAATTGCACAAGGGATGATCGTACTTCCTGCGACCGGCAGACCGTTTTCGGGAATTCCAAAGGAAATTATGGAAGTGAAAGGAATTCGGTATGCACTGACTTCGAATGGAGCAAGGATCGTGGATGCAAAGGATGGGAGTGTAGTGTACGAGAAGCCGGTCCCAAAAGAAATTACAGAAAAGATATTGGATATCTATGATAAATATGATACATTACAAGAGATTTATTTCCAAGGTGTCGGCTATATCAGTGAGCATGATCTGCAAAGAGTAGATCAGATGATGGAATCACCTGCGATGGCAGAATATGTTCGTTCGACCAGGAAAGTGGTCAAGAATATCAGAGAGACAGCACGACAATTGCCGGGAGGAGTAGATAAGGTGCATGCAATTTTCGCAGATCAAAGCGAGAAGATGTGTGCGCTCCGGGAACTGGAACAGATGGGACAGGTTACAGTTACAAGAGCATTATCTAATAATATAGAAGTAAATGCAGAGGGAGTAGACAAAGGAAAGGGGATGTTAAAGCTGGCAGAGCTGCTCGGAATCCGCCGCGAAGAAATGATAGTATTTGGTGATGGGTGGAATGATATTTCGATGATCCATGAGGCGGGATGCGGAGTGGCCATGGGAAATGCACAGGAAGCGGTCAAGGAAGCAGCAGATCTTGTCACAGATTCCAATGAGGAAGATGGTGTGGCAAAAATAATTGAAAAGATTCTTCAGAAAGGTTAGGAGGAGAAAGAATGTTAGAAATGTTAAAAGTAATCTTGCTTGGTATTGTAGAAGGAATCACAGAATGGCTTCCAATCAGTAGTACCGGGCATTTGATTCTCGTAGACGAATTCATTAAACTTCAGGCGAGTGCGGCATTCAAAGAGATGTTTAATGTCGTGATCCAGCTTGGTGCGATTATGGCAGTTGTTGTGCTGTATTTCCATAAGCTCAATCCATTTTCGCCGAAGAAAACACAGAAACAGAAAGCGTGGACGATTCAGCTTTGGATGAAGGTCATTGTGGCATGTATCCCGGCGGGGGTGATAGGAATTCTGTTTGATGACTGGATGGAAGCACATTTGCATAAACCTGAAATTATATCTGCGATGTTGATTCTGTACGGAATCTTATTCATTGTCGTAGAAAACTGGAACAAAGGAAAGATGCCGAAGGTGACAAAACTGTCGCAGCTATCGTATCAGACAGCATTGCTCATCGGTGGATGGCAGGTACTTTCGCTGATCCCTGGTACATCTCGCTCGGGAGCGACGATCGTTGGTGCACTTTTGCTCGGCACATCTCGATATGTAGCAGCAGAATTTACATTTTTCCTTGCGATCCCGGTAATGTTCGGGGCAAGTTTTGTAAAGATTTTAAAATTTGGTCTTTCCTTTACTGCGATGGAAGCGGCGATGCTGTTGGTTGGCTGTCTGGTCGCATTTGTGGTATCTGTCATCGCGATTAAGTTTTTGATGGGCTATATTAAGAAGAACGATTTCAAAGTATTTGGCTATTATCGGATCATTCTTGGAGCTCTTGTTCTACTGTATTTTACAGTATTTGCATAAAATATGCATAAATTTGCAAAAACCACTTGATTTTTATAAAAAACATAGTATAATATGCAATATAGACGAATAAACATACAAAAAACAAGTGGAGGAAGCGTTATGAAGATAAAGAAAGTAGCAGGAATTTTATTAGCAGGGACAATGATGATTTCCATGGCAGCATGTGGTGGAAAGGAAGAAGGGGCAAAATCAGAGAAACTGATCGTAGGAACAGAAGCAGGATTTGCACCATATGAATATATGAAAGGCAACGAAGTAGTCGGAATCGATATGGACATCGCAAAAGCGATCGCCGATGAGATGGGCAAAGAGCTGGAGATTAAGAATATGGATTTTGACGGAGCACTTGCAGCAGTGCAGAGTGGAAAAGTAGATTTTGTGGCAGCAGGAGTATCTATCAGTCCGGAACGTGAGGAAGCAATGGATTTCTCTAATGAATATGTAAATTCTACAGAGGTCATTGTAGTAAATAAAGAAAACCCGGCGGTGACTCCGGCAGGAGAAGAACTGGCAGGTTCTGACTTAGATGGAAAAGTTGTCGCAGTACAACAGGGAAATATTGCAGATATCTGGGTATCCAACAAAGATAACTGTAATCCAAAAGAAGTGAAGCGTTACACAAAATTTGCGCAGGCGGCAGAAGACTTAAAGAATGGCAAGATTGACTGTATCGTAATGGATCAATATCCGGCGGAAAGAGTTGGTAGCGGCAAATGATGCACTGACAACATTAGACGGAACCTTATTTGAAGATAAGTATGCAATCGCCGTAAAAAAAGGAAACAAAGAACTGTTAGATGAGATCAACAAAGTGATCGATAAGCTGGTGGAAGAAGGAAAAAATTGAAGAATTCACAGCAAATCACGTACAGAGTGAATAAGCAGTTCAGAAGGCAACGACAGTAAGACAGAGAAAACTAAAAAAGAGGCTGCTGCAAAAAGCGGATTTCCCAGCGTGTTCAAGCTAAATAGGGACAGGAAGGGGAGACTGGATTTTGCGGCAGCCCCTTTGAGGGTCAATGAAAAGGAGAAAACAAATGAAAGGAATTATGATGACGGGATTTTTTCAAAATTTCTCGGATGCTTTTTATAAAGCGGTAATCAAAGACCAGAGATATCTGGCATATTTGGATGGATTAAAGATTACAATATTAATCTCCATCTTTGCGATTCTGATCGGAATTGCGATCGGACTTTTAGTGGCAGTAGTAAAAGTAAGTGCTGTACAGAGAAAAGAGCTTTGGATTTTTAATAAGATCTGTAACATTTACATTACGATCATTCGAGGCACACCGGTTATGGTACAGCTGTTGATTATTTATAATCTTATATTTACGTCTCGGGATACCAATGCACTTTTGGTTGGAGCGGTCTGCTTCGGAATTAATTCCGGTGCTTATGTAGCAGAGATCATCCGTGCGGGAATCGAGTCGATCGATAAAGGACAGATGGAAGCCGGACGTTCTCTTGGACTGAATTATCTTCAGACTATGAAGGAAATCATCATTCCACAGGCAATCAAAAATATTCTTCCGGCGCTTGGAAATGAATTTATCGTGTTGATCAAAGAAACATCTGTGGCAGGGGTGATCGCTGTGACAGATCTGACGAAAGCAGCACAGTATATCGGTTCTGCAACGTACGATATTCTTCCGCCGCTTTATGTAGCAGCAGTATGTTATCTTGTCATTGTATTAGGATTGACAAAACTTTTAAATCTATTTGAAAGGAGAATGGCGCAAGGTGATCATAACTAAGAATTTAAAAAAATCATTTCATGGACATGAAGTGCTCAGAGGAATTGATGAACATATTGAAAAAGGTGAAAAAGTAGTAGTAGTGGGACCTTCCGGTTCTGGAAAGTCTACATTCCTCCGCTGCCTGAATCTTTTAGAAGTACCGACAAGCGGGGAAGTGTGGTTTGAGGGAAACAATATTACAAGCAAAAATTGTGACATTAATAAATTAAGACAGAAAATGGGGATGGTATTCCAACAGTTTAATTTATTCCCTCATTTGACAATCAAGGAAAATATTATGCTTGCCCCGGTCAAACTTGGGGTGCTGTCAAAGCAGGAGGCATCAAAGAAAGCAGAGGAACTGTTAGAACGTGTTGGACTTCCGGATAAAGCAGCAGCATATCCAAAACAGCTGTCGGGAGGACAAAAACAGCGTATTGCAATCGCGCGGGCATTGGCAATGAATCCGGATGTGATGTTATTTGATGAGCCGACATCAGCGCTGGATCCGGAGATGGTGGGTGAAGTGCTTGGATTGATGAAAGAGCTTGCAGACGATGGAATGACAATGGTTGTTGTCACACATGAGATGGGATTTGCAAGAGAGGTGGCGACAAGAGTTCTGTTCATCGATGAAGGACAAGTCAAAGAGAGCAACACACCGCAGGAATTTTTTGAGAATCCACAGCATCCGAGATTAAAGGAATTTTTATCAAAAGTGTTATAAAACAGTTGAAAAGTGAAGAAAATAGAGAAGCAGGAAAAATTGTTAGAAGAGTAGAGAACGCTTAAAAGATAGTTTTTCCTGTTTTTTATTATATGATAGAAAATTTTTGTGATCAGAGCAGATGATTTCGGGACAGAATTTTCTAGGTTTTAGGTGGCTATTAAAAGTGTATGTAGATTATAAAGATTCAATAAAATGGATTGACTTTTTTGAATGTTTCAGCGAAGATGTAGGAAGAACAAGGCAAAGGGGCGAAGGAAGATGAAAGAGAAGTTCAGAAAGTTTATGATAGGCCGCTACGGGGTAGATTCGTTGAGCAAGTTCATGCTTGGAACCGCAGTAGTACTGTTGGTTTTTGCGATGGGATTTCGAAATAACTTTTTAAATACACTCGCATGTCTGCTTGTCCTTCTCTGTTATTTCCGGATGTTTTCCCAGAAATTATCAGAAGAGGGCTGAGGAAAATCAAAAATTTTTAGAACTGAAAGGAAAGGCAGCTACATTTCTGAAGCGGGAAAAAGAGTACTTCGAGCAGAGGAAGACACATCATATTTACAAGTGTCCGTCTTGTAAACAGAAAATCCGGGTGCCGAAAGGAAAAGGAAAGATTTGTATTACCTGCCCGAAGTGTCACACAGAATTTATCAAAAAAAGTTAAAATTAGGAGGTTATATACATGAGTATTTTATTGTTAGAGTATCCAAAGTGTTCTACTTGCAAGAAAGCAAAAAAATGGCTGGAGGAGCAGGGGATTGCATTCGAGGAGAGACATATTGTTGAAAACAATCCGACAGAGGAGGAACTGCGGGAATGGCACAGAAAAAGTGGACTTCCACTAAAGCGATTTTTTAATACAAGTGGAATGAAATATCGGGAACTGGAGTTGAAAGATAAGCTTCCGACGATGACGGAAGAGGAGCAGTATCAGCTTTTGGCAACAGACGGCATGCTTGTGAAGAGACCGCTTCTTCTGGGGGAAGATTTTGCAATTCCAGGATTTAAGGAGAATGAGTGGGCGAAAGCCTGTGCACTGGCGGAGTAGAAAATGAAATATGAGAGAATAGAGAAGGGATATTTTTTGGAACGTCCGAATCGCTTCACTGCAGAGGTTGAGATCCGGGGGAAGAAGGAAATCGTGCATGTGAAAAATACAGGAAGGTGTGCGGAATTGCTTGTTCCTGGGGCGACCGTTTATGTACAGAGGAGCGACAATCCCGAACGGAAGACAAAGTGGGATCTGATCTGTGTGAAAAAAGGGAATCGCCTGATCAATATGGATTCGCAGATTCCAAATAAAGCTGTAAAGGAGTGGGTAGAAGCAGGAAATCTTTGCGAGAATCCCACGATGCTCAGACAGGAAGTGACATATGGGAACTCCAGATTTGACCTATATGCAGAAGAAGAGGAACGCAAAATTTTTATAGAAGTAAAAGGTGTGACACTCGAGGAAGATGGAGTGGTAAAATTTCCGGATGCGCCAACAGAGCGTGGAGTAAAACATGTGGAAGAACTGTGCAAGGCGGTTCGGGATGGATATGAAGCATATATTTTCTTTGTGGTCCAGATGAAGAATGTCAAATACTTTACACCAAATACAAGGACACACCCAGAGTTTGGGGAGGCGCTGCAAAAGGCGCGGGAACAGGGCGTACACATTGTTGCGTATGATTGTGAAGTAAAGAAAGATGAAATTAAGATCCGAAAGGAAGTTCCGGTTCTGTTGGAGCCGAAAGAGCTTCAGGCGCTTGCGGATCCGCTTGTAGAATGGTTCCGGAAACATAAGAGAGCACTTCCGTGGCGAGAAGATCCGAGTGCTTATCGGGTATGGGTGTCTGAGATTATGCTTCAGCAGACGAGAGTGGAAGCGGTGAGGCCCTTTTATGCACGATTTATGAAAGAGCTGCCTACGGTGGAAAAGCTTGCCGTGGCAGAAGAGGAGAAACTCCTAAAACTGTGGGAAGGATTGGGATATTACAATCGGGTCAGAAATATGCAGAAGACCGCACGACAGATCATGGATGAATTTTCGGGAGAGTTCCCAAGGCAGTATGATCAGATCCGTAGTCTTTCGGGAATCGGAAGTTATACGGCGGGGGCAATCGCATCGTTCGCATATGGGATACCAAAGCCGGCGGTGGATGGAAATGTATTGCGTGTGTTATCGAGAATTTTGGCAAGTGAAGATGACATTATGAAACAGAGTACAAAGACAAAAATAGAGTATATGTTGGAGGGGATCATTCCGAAAGAGGCGGCAAGTGATTTTAATCAGGGCTTGATTGAACTTGGTGCGCTTATCTGTGTGCCAAATGGCATGGCAAAATGCGAGGAATGTCCAGTAAAGCATTTGTGCAGGGCAAGAAAGCTTGGCAAGGTGATGGAACTTCCGGTGAAAACAAAAGCGAAAGCCAGGAGAATTGAGAAAAGAACGATTTTCATTTTTCAAGATGGAGAGAAAATTGCAATTCGGAAGCGCCCTGCAAAAGGGCTGTTGGCAGGTCTGTACGAACTTCCAGGCAGAGACGGACATTTAAGCGAAGAAGAAGCGCTTGCGTTTTGCAGACAAATCGGGCTTGCACCTATCCGGATTCAAGCTTTGGGGGCGGCAAAACATATTTTCAGTCATGTGGAATGGAATATGATTGGATATAAAGTAAGAGTGGATGAATTGGAGAAAAAATGTACAGAACAAATGCTGTTCGTACATCCAGAAGAGATTGAGAGAAACTATCCGATTCCAGCTGCTTTTGAAGCATATACAGATCATATTCAAATTCTTCTTGGTCAAGAAAAATATAATATGATGCCCGAGACAAATGATGTCGGATAGATGGTTTGGCGCTTTGTGCTTTTTTAATGTTGGTATTTTCATATACAAAAAAATGAAAAGAAGATGTGTGAAGAGGATCGGGAATCCGAGATACAATCCTGATCCTCTTACAATCATAGAGGAAAATGGCTGTTTTATGTACCGAGATTTGTGTGAATGAACAGAATCCATTTTTTACTCAGAGAAGATAACTCTGAAGAAGGGCATATTTCTTGCCACACATGAAACGTACCTGTCAACTTCTATAATATATTATAGCATAGTTTTGAAAAAAGATTTCCACAAATACCACTGTAGTGAAAAGTTTTTTGTTCTCAAAGGAAAGAAAAAACGAGGAGAATGTGGAAAGTTTACGAAAAAGTAAAAATAGCCTATCGAGAAAGGTTTTGCAATGGTTTCGATAGAAAATCACGGAGAAGCGTCAAAAGCAGTTGCGGAAATTGTATGAATTGTACAAATAAAATAAAAAAGTAAAAAAATCTATTGAACATTCGTGTTGAAGAAATGGTATGATAACTGAGCGCTCGAGAGAGCAGACAGATGAGAAACAACGGAAAACGTCGAAAAATACCGAATCAGAGAAAGTTACGAAAGTACAAAAGAAAAGATTTGAAAAAGATGAAAAAAGTTGTTGACAAAGATAAAAAGATGTGATAATCTAATATAGCTGTCGCAAGAGAGCGAAACAAACAGAACATTGATAATTAAACAATAGACAACACAACCCTGAAAATTTCGAACAATTGAGAAAATTTCAGAACAGACAGAAATGTCAACCTAAAAACAGTAAAAGGGATAGGATTGCTAGTAGTGATTCTTGACTGGAAACAAACACTTTTAACGAGAGTTTGATCCTGGCTCAGGATGAACGCTGGCGGCGTGCTTAACACATGCAAGTCGAACGAAGCGCTTGGATGGAATTCTTCGGAAGGAAGCTCAAGTGACTGAGTGGCGGACGGGTGAGTAACGCGTGGGTAACCTGCCTCATACAGGGGGATAACAGTTAGAAATGACTGCTAATACCGCATAAGCACACGTGATCGCATGATCGAGTGTGAAAAACTCCGGTGGTATGAGATGGACCCGCGTCTGATTAGCTAGTTGGTGGGGTAATGGCCCACCAAGGCGACGATCAGTAGCCGGCCTGAGAGGGTGAACGGCCACATTGGGACTGAGACACGGCCCAAACTCCTACGGGAGGCAGCAGTGGGGAATATTGCACAATGGGGGAAACCCTGATGCAGCGACGCCGCGTGAAGGATGAAGTATTTCGGTATGTAAACTTCTATCAGCAGGGAAGAAAATGACGGTACCTGACTAAGAAGCCCCGGCTAACTACGTGCCAGCAGCCGCGGTAATACGTAGGGGGCAAGCGTTATCCGGATTTACTGGGTGTAAAGGGAGCGTAGACGGCAGTGCAAGTCTGAAGTGAAAGCCCGGGGCTCAACCCCGGGACTGCTTTGGAAACTGTGCAGCTAGAGTGTCGGAGAGGCAAGCGGAATTCCTAGTGTAGCGGTGAAATGCGTAGATATTAGGAGGAACACCAGTGGCGAAGGCGGCTTGCTGGACGATGACTGACGTTGAGGCTCGAAAGCGTGGGGAGCAAACAGGATTAGATACCCTGGTAGTCCACGCCGTAAACGATGACTACTAGGTGTCGGGGAGCAAAGCTCTTCGGTGCCGCAGC
>ENA-OQCW01000264-OQCW01000264.1-human-gut-metagenome-genome-assembly--contig:-NODE-264-length-36807-cov-4.088304_pt1 | contig 36807 bp, 36 predicted proteins | sample MGYA00242767_ERZ504593 | MGnify/ENA primary metagenome ERZ504593 (study PRJEB26092, sample SAMD00036307) | human gut metagenome | host: Homo sapiens | study: EMG produced TPA metagenomics assembly of... | reverse complement strand
GATTTAGCGGAAAAGATAGCGGCACAGTCCTAAGGGCGTGCCGCTAAAATAATAGGATTAATCTTATCATCCGGAATGCTCATGTGCAGAAAGGCGGAGTGATGGCTTTTTTGAACAGGCGCTAAAAGTACTTTTTCCGGTACCACGGTATACATTTACCAGTCCTTCACCTGATGCAGCAGAACCAATCAGGCTCTTTCCGGAGCGCTCCACAGTAAAATCAAGGCTTCCGCTCCATGCAACAGCCATATTTCCGTCAACTTTTAATACATCATTATCTAAAGTAATGGTAATTAATTCTTCTTTGGGACATGGAGTTTCCAGACATACAACACCATTGCCTCTTAATCCCAGATTGAACAAACCTTCATTGCCGAATACAGCAGAAGAAATATTCGAGCGCATAACAGCCTTATGTTTTAATTCTGCATCACAGGCAAGAAACAATCCGTCATCCAGAACAACAGAACCATTCCAGTCTTCTACATCTAATAAAATCAGATGCTTGTAGGTAGGCTCTAATACCAGAACACCGTCGCCGGTATACTCCGGTTTAATCGTACCTTCTCCTGTCATTTTTCCACGGACAGCCTTTCCGAAGAAATCTCCCACACCCTTTAATCCGGTAGTGGCGTTGACATTTCCAACAGTCCACTGCATAGCGCCGGACTGTAAAGTGACATTGGCTTTGCTTAAGTCACATACTACTTGGCGCTTACGCACATTCATCGCATGGCAGAAATAGGCTTTCTCTGCATCTGAAGGAGAAACGCTTAAATCTCGCATATATTCAATAATGGTAAAAGGACCGGCGGAATCTAAAATTCTTACATCGTCATTGTCTGTAAAATTAGAAATTTTGAACATAAAAACCCCTCCTATAAAGAATTATTTTCTGGATAGAAAATCAGGCAGTCCGTCTGTGCCCAGAGGAATTTCTACAGCGCCCTGAATAAGAGGAAGGGCATAAGTAAGAAATGCATCTGTTACATCAGAACCATCTTTGGAAATCCATTCCAGAGGAACTGTTTTTTCCTGATTACAAATCAAATTTACATCTTCAAGGCCAAGTGTTATGCGATAAGGTAAATCAGAAGTTCTAATATAAGAAACCATCTTTCCGGTAGCACCCTTTAAAGCTTCACGTACACCGAATTGTCCTGCTAAAACAGCTTCTTTCTGGTCTGTGGCTGACATCATGGAAGCTGAACAACGTTGACTTACATTTAATTCTACAGAACGTGCTTTTACACCCAGACGGTTACGAACGAGATTTTCCAGATATTTTCCGCAGCCTGCCAGCATTTTGTGACCAAATGTATCTGTACCTACGGAATTATCATATTCACAGATGAAAGTTCCGTCTTTATCATGAATACCTTCAGAAACACAAACAATGACATTTGGATTTTTTTCAAAGCAGTTGTTTACTTTTTCAATAAAAGCTTCTTCATCAAAAGCAGTTTCCGGCAGATATATAAGCAGAGGATTGTCTCCTACGCTTTTTCTTGCCAAAGCGCTTGCAGCAGTCAGCCAGCCGGCATGACGTCCCATAATTTCAACAATAGTGACTGATTTTGTTTCATATACATTGGCATCAATGACGATTTCCCTTACAGTAGAAGCTACATATCTGGCAGCACTGCCAAATCCAGGAGTATGATCTGTCATAACTAAGTCATTGTCAATGGTTTTAGGCTCTCCGATTACACGAATATCACTGTTGATTTTTTCAGCGTAGCGAGATAATTTGCTTACAGTATCCATGGAGTCGTTTCCGCCAATATAAAAGAAATATCCAATATTTAATTCCTCGAATTTCTGAAAAAGAAGGGGATAGACAGGATCTTCTAAATCTTCAGGAAGTTTGTAGCGACAGGAACCTAAATAAGCACCGGGAGTAGTTTTTAATTTTTCTAAATCAGCGGTAAAGAGACTTTCTTCAAAATCCAGAATCGTTCCTCTTAAAAATCCTTCAATGCCATTTACCATACCATATACTTTGCCGATAGAAGGCTGGGAAAGTGCTTCTGAAACAACGCCGTATAAACTACTGTTAATAACTGCCGTAGGTCCACCGGATTGTCCAACAATTAAATTTTTTATTTCCATAGTGATGATTATATTCCTTTCTGTTAAATATTCTTAAAAATAAGTATATCATGAAACAGGATAAATTGCATTAAGAAATACTTGCCTGAAAATGAAAATGTGTTATAATGGTTTTAGGTTTTAGACCCAATAAAAAAAAATAAACGGAGGTCATTGAATATGTTAGTATCAGCAGCAGAAATGTTAAAAAAAGCAAAAGCAGGACATTATGCAGTAGGTCAGTTTAATATCAATAACATGGAGTGGACAAAAGCAGCGCTTTTAACTGCAGAAGAATGTAAATCCCCAATTATTCTGGGTGTTTCTGAAGGTGCAGGAAAATATATGTGTGGATTTAAAACAGTTGCAGACATGGTAAAAGCTATGATTGAAGAATTAAATATCACAGTTCCGGTTGCTCTGCATTTAGATCATGGTACATACGACGGATGCTACAAATGTATTAAAGCAGGATTTTCTTCTATCATGTTCGACGGTTCTCATTACCCAATCGAAGAAAACGTTGAAAAAACAAAAGAATTAGCAGGTGTTTGTAAAGGTCTTGGACTGTCCTTAGAAGCAGAAGTTGGTTCTATCGGTGGAGAAGAAGACGGTGTTGTCGGTATGGGCGAATGTGCAGATCCTGAAGAATGCAAAATGATTGCAGACTTAGGCGTAGACATGCTTGCAGCAGGTATTGGTAACATCCACGGAAAATATCCTGAAAACTGGGCAGGACTTAGCTTTGATGTTCTGGACAACATCCAGAAATTAACAGGAGAAATGCCATTAGTTCTTCACGGCGGTACAGGTATTCCAGCAGATATGATTAAGAAAGCCATTGATTTAGGCGTATCTAAAATCAATGTAAACACAGAATGTCAGTTAGCTTTCGCAGCAGCTACACGTGAATACATCGAAGCCGGAAAAGATAATGAAGGAAAAGGATACGACCCACGTAAATTATTAAAACCGGGATTTGATGCTATCTGCGATACAATTAAAGAAAAAATGGAACTCTTTGGTTCTGTTGGAAAAGCTTTCGAATAAGATAAAATATCAGGATGGGGCTGTCACTTTAAACATTATTTAGAATGTTTAAAGCGACAGCTTTGTTTTTTTCATAGGAGAATGATTTGGGGCATAGGCTTTATGAAGAAAGAAAAAGGAACGAGTAATGTCAAATTTTATTCATTCTCTTCAGAAATTCGTATGGGGACCTGGAATGCTGGTATTTTTTCTGGGAGCAGGTATCTGGTTTACCATACAATCAGGATTTTTTCAGATTACAAAGATACATATATGGCTGGGGAATACCATTGGTGTATTAAAAAAATGGAAAAACAAGAAATAAATCTAAAGAAAGTAACTCTGTAACACAATTTCAATCTTTTTGCACTAGCTCTTGCAGCTACGCTGGGAACAGGAAATATAACAGGCGTTGCAACTGCACTGATGTTTGGAGGACCGGGAGCTATTTTCTGGATGTGGGTATCTGCCTTTTTTTGGAATGATGACAACCTATGCAGAAAATTTTTTGGGAATAAAATACCGCTATAAAGATGAGAAAGGGCAATGGAAAGGTGGAGCCATGGTCTATATGGAGAGAGGTCTTGGGTGTAAGCCTTTGGCAGTTACTTTTGCAGTCTGTTGTTTAGGAGCATCTTTTGGCATGGGAAATATGGTACAGGGCAATTCTATGGCAGTTGGGCTTGAGAAAGCTTTTCATGTGCCTGCATTTATTTCAGGAAGTATTTGTATGATTGCAGTGGCAGCAGTTTTAACCGGAGGAATGAAACGGATTGCGACCTTTACAGAGAAATTGGTTCCTATTATGGCTGCTGTTTATTTCGTAGGAGCTATAGTTGTATTGCTTTTTTACAGAGACAGAATTACAGGAGCAATAGATTTGATTTTTCAAGGGGCTTTTCATACTTCTTCTGCAGTGGGAGGAGTGGCGGGATACAGTGTAAAACAGGCTTTGCGTATGGGAATTGCAAGAGGGATTTTTTCTAATGAGGCAGGTCTTGGTTCTTCTGTTATGGCTCATGCCCACTCTGATGTAGATGATCCACAAATTCAGGGGATGTGGGGGATTTTAGAAGTATTCATTGACACAATTCTGGTTTGTACGATTACTGCTCTTGTAATATTAGTGAGTGAAGTGCCGTATCAGCAGACAGTTGCTATGGATGGAACAACTCTTACAGGAATGGCATTTGAATCTGTTATTCCATGGGGAAAAGAGTTTCTGGCAGGCGCTACAGCACTCTTTGCCTTTGCTACTATGATTGGCTGGTTTTACTTTGGTTCTCAGACAGCTGATTATCTGGCAGGAGAAAAGGGTGTAAAAGTATATCGTTTGTGTTATATTTTAATTACTTTGCCGGGATGTATGAGTGCACCTACTATAATTTGGGGAACTTTCAGATGCTTTAAATGGAATGATGGCAATTCCAAACCTTTTGACTCTTTTTTTTCTAGGAAGAGAAGTAGAGTATAAAAGAAAAAAGGAAAAACTTGGGCTGATTATATAAAAAAGGAATATGATGATATAAAAGATTGGTAAAATGCCTAAAATACTTTTGCGTTTTATAATTTATTGTTGATTTGGTGAGATACTCATGATAAACTAAAAATGTAAGCAAAACATTTTTACTAGAAGAGTATTCAATTTTGGAAATGGATACAGTGATACTGGAGGAGAAGAAATTGAAATATAAAGAAATAAAAAAAGTGCTTGCGCTTACTATGGCGCTTAGTTTGACAGCTCCAGCGAATGTCTTTGCAGCAGATGTGCAGATACCGGTAAACAACAATTCAACTGTTGAAGTACCGCAAGAACTGCAGATTCCACAAGAACTGGAGACACCAGAGCAGTATGAGAAGAGAACAGGATATCAGCTGCCGGAAGGACATCATTATGTATTAGATGAAAATGGTTATGTAACATTTAATGAAGATGGTTCTGTAAAGGTAGAAGCTGACCAGACACAGGAACCAGAGATACCACAGGAACCGGAGGCACCTGTATTAGAGACACCTCAGCAGTACGAAGAGAGAACAGGATATCAGTTGCCGGAAGGACATCATTACGTATTAGATGAAAATGGTTATGTGACATTTAACGAAGATGGTTCTCCAAAAATTGAGGCAGATAATGTAGACGAAGTGCCGTCACAAGAGACACCTCAGCAGTATGAGGAGAGAACAGGATATCAGCTGCCGGAAGGTTATCATTATGTGTTAGATGAAAATGGTTATGTAATTCTTTTAGATAATGGTTCACCAAAGGTTGAAGCAGATGATCCGGAAGCACCATCTACGAATGAAGAATTGGTGCAAGAACAGGAGATTATAGAAGTTCCTACGATTGTAGAAGATTTCCGTTTTTGGACAGTAGCCAGAAAATATGCTTTTGCTAATGATAAAATAGATATTTACGAAGAAATGACAGATGAGGCTCGCAGTGTGGGAACACTTGCTAAGAAAGGTGTATGTTACATACTGAAAGAAGAGGAAGATGGATGGCTCTATGTTGAATCCGGAAATGTCAGAGGTTTTGTAAAGGCAGATGCTGTTACGACAGGAGAAGATGCTCAGAAAATTCTGGAGAGATATCAGAAAGAAGCAAAATCGTTAGCAGCAAGATTTAACGAAGAGTATAAAGGAATTGAAGGTGTTGCACCTACAGCAAAAGAAACAGTTCCATATAGAGAAAATCAAGCTTTTCTGTATTTAAGAGCTACTGTAAATCAGACAGTTGTAGATAAAGAATATGCGCTTACAACGGCAAGTCTTTTGAATGTAAGAGAGGATAAGAATACAGATTCACGCATTATCGGAACGCTGGATGAAAATAGTCTTTGCTATGTTCTGGCAGATGAAGAAGAAGATTGGGTATACATAGAGTCCGGAGATGTAAGGGGCTTTGTGGATAAAGAATATCTGAATATGGAAGAAGCTGTTCAGGAAGAAGTAACAGAAAAAGGTGAAGATACTTATACACTTGCAAAAGAAGAAATTGCACCGGAAGAAAATGAAGCTTGTTATTATACACTTACTTCTGTGAAGTCAGGAGTGCCTGGAGGTCATCTTAGAAATTCTGTAATAGAATTTGCTTCTCAGTTTATTGGAAATCCTTATGTATGGGGAGGTACCAGTTTGACAGAAGGTGCAGACTGTTCTGGTTTTGTACAGAGTATTTTTAAAGAATATGGGTATGATTTACCACGAGTTGCAGCAGATCAGGCTCAGTATGGTACGAAAATCGCCGTAGAGGATGCACAGCCTGGAGATTTAGTTTTCTATGCGAAGAATGGATATGTATACCATGTTGTTATCTATGCGGGAGATGGTAAAACGGTAGAAGCTATGGGCAAAGATTATGGTATTGTCCAAGGCAACTTAAACACAAAAAATGCAGTATGGGCAGTACGTGTGTTAGACGATGAGACTGTTTCTTATGGAAGCGGTGATATTGCGGAAGTCAATGCCACACCTGAGATGTATGGTGAGAAGCTGGGTAACTTTAAATTGACTTATTATTGTTCCTGTGAGATTTGCTGTGATGTGGAAACAGGTATTACAGCAACAGGTACACCAGTAGTAGAAGGCAGAACCATTGCAGTAGACCCAAGAGTCATTCCTTATGGAACACAGGTAATTATCAATGGTCATGTATTTACTGCAGAGGATTGTGGTGGCGCAATTAAAGGAAATCGTATTGATGTCTATGTAAATGACCATAACAGAGCAAATGCTTTAGGTGTTAATTATGCAGATGTTTATCTGGTAAAATAAGAAATAAAGATACAAGGTGTTGCATTTATGTAACACCTTTTGTCTGTTTAAAAGGAGATTAGAATGAATTATCGTTTGGATATTCAATATGATGGAAGCAGATATGGAGGTTGGCAGCGTCAGAAGGATACAGACAATACGATACAGGGAAAGATTGAAGATGTATTAACGAAGATGCTGGGAAAAGAGATACAAATTCAGGGAGCCGGAAGAACGGATGCAGGAGTTCATGCCAGAGGGCAGGTGGCTAATTTTCATGCAGATTGTGAAAAGAGCTGTGAAGAAATCTGTCAATACTTAAACGAATATTTGCCGGAGGATATTGAAATTTCTAAAGTGAGTGAAGTAGAGGATAGGTTTCACAGTCGTTTAAATGCAAAAGAGAAAGTATATCAGTATCGAATTGTATCCGGTATCCATAAAAATGTTTTTGAAAGAAAGTATCAATGTCCTCTTCATGAGACATTGGATGTAAATGCAATGAAAGAAGCGGCAAAGTATCTGGAAGGAACTTATGATTTTAAAAGTTTTTGTTCCAATAAAAAAATGAAAAAATCCTCTGTAAGAACAATTTACAGTATCGAAATTGTAGATTTAACACAAGAGATTGTTATTACTTATACAGGAAATGGATTTTTATATAATATGGTTCGTATTTTAACCGGTACTTTAATTGAAGTAGGCAGGGGACGAAGAAAACCTGAAGACATGAAAGCAATTTTGGAAAGTTGTGACAGAAAAGATGCAGGTTTTACAGCTCCGGCAAGAGGATTGACACTTTTAGAAGTAAGATATTAAAAGGAGAGAGAATATGCAGCAAATAATGGAACAGGAAATTAAAAAACAGATGGAGATGCTGTACCCTAATTCGCCGGAGCATTTGTATAATAAAATGCAGGTAGAATTTTATTCCTGCAATTATGAGAAAAAGAGTCTTACTTTTCGCTTTCCTATACAAAGATGGGAATTAAATCACATGTCCACTATACATGGGGGTATAATTGCTGCTGCTATTGATACAACCTGTGGAGCTATTGTAAGAAATGTAAGCGGAAGTAAGAGTATTCCCACAATTAACTTAAATATCAACTATTTAAGTCCGGGTCTTCCTGGTGATGCATTGCTGGTAACAGCAACCGCAGATAGAGCAGGACGAAAGGTATGTAATGTTCATGCAGTATGTAAGTCAGAGAAAAAACGACAAAAATCATTGCTACTGCAACGGCAAACTTTATGATTTTAGACTGAAATTGGTAAAAAAATATAAGCAAAGCCTTTGAAAAACAATGATTTTATGTTAGTATATTTCTTAAAGTTATTATTTAGACAAAAACTTGGTTTACGCCAAAGAAAATTACCATAGATGGAGGAGAAAAAAGTGGAAAAAGAAACAGCAAAAGAAACCGTTTCTAAAAACTTTATTGAGCAGATTATTGAGAAAGATTTGGCAGAAGGAAAGTATGATGAAATTTGTACCAGATTTCCACCTGAGCCAAATGGTTATCTGCATATTGGTCATGCAAAATCAATTTTATTAAACTATGGTTTGGCACAAAAATACCATGGAAAATTTAATATGCGTTTTGATGATACTAATCCTACAAAAGAAAAAGTAGAATTTGTAGAGTCTATTAAAAAAGATATTCAATGGCTGGGTGCTGACTGGGAAGATCGTTTATATTTTGCATCTAATTATTTTGATCAGATGTATGAAGCAGCAGTAAAGCTGATTAAAAAAGGGAAAGCTTTTGTATGTGACTTAACAGCAGAAGAAATCAGAGAATACAGAGGAACTTTAACAGAGCCGGGAAAAGAAAGTCCTTACAGGAACAGAAGTGTAGAGGAAAATCTGGAATTATTTGAAAAAATGAAAAACGGTGAGTTTGAGGATGGAAGCAAGGTTTTGAGAGCTAAAATTGATATGGCTTCTCCAAATATTAATATGCGTGATCCTGTTATTTATCGTGTGGCTCACATGACACATCACAATACAGGTGACAAATGGTGCATTTACCCAATGTATGATTTTGCACATCCTATTGAAGATGCTATTGAAGGTGTTACTCATTCTATCTGTACATTGGAATTTGAGGATCACAGACCGTTATATGACTGGGTTGTTCAGGAGTTAGAGTATGTACATCCTCCAAAGCAGATTGAATTTGCAAAATTATATTTGACAAATGTAGTAACAGGAAAGAGATATATCAAAAAACTGGTAGAAGATGGCATTGTAGATGGCTGGGATGATCCTCGTCTGGTATCTATTGCAGCTTTAAGAAGACGTGGTTTTACACCGGAATCTATCCAGAAATTTGTAGAATTGTGTGGTGTTTCCAAGGCAAACAGTTCTGTAGATTATGCAATGCTGGAGTATTGTATCAGAGAAGATTTGAAGATGAAAGCGCCTCGTATGATGGCTGTTTTAGATCCTGTGAAATTAGTAATTGACAATTATCCGGAAGGAGAAATTGAATATCTGGAAGTCCCAAATAATATGGAAAATCCGGAATTGGGTACAAGACAGGTTCCATTTGGCAGAGAACTGTACATTGAAAGAGAAGACTTTATGGAAGTTCCTATTAAGAAGTATAAACGTCTGTATCCTGAAAATGAAGTACGTCTTATGAATGCTTATTTTGTTACTTGTACAGGATGTGAAAAAGACGAAGAAGGAAATGTAACAGTTATCCACTGTACTTATGATCCTGCTTCTAAAGGTGGTAATTCACCGGACGGAAGAAAGGTAAAAGGAACCATTCATTGGGTATGTGCAGAAACAGCAGTAGAAGCAGAATGTCGTTTATATGAAAATATCGTAGATGAAGAAAAAGGTGTATACAATAAAGAGGATGGAAGTTTGAACTTAAATCCTAACTCACTGACAGTTGTGAAGGGATGTCTTGTAGAACCGGAATTAGGAAAAGCAGAATCTTATGATAGATTTCAGTTTGTAAGAAATGGATTTTTCTGTGCGGATTGCCATGACAGTAAACCGGGAGCACCGGTATTTAATCGTATTGTATCATTAAAGAGTTCTTTTAAATTAAAATAAAATGAACGACTTGATAATTTTTATAGATAAGGAGTCGAAAGTTCCTATCTATCAGCAAATTTATGAATTTATAAAAAAAGAAATAGAGAAAGAACAATTAAAACCGGGAGACAAGTTGCCCTCATCCAGGGCGCTTTCCCGGTATCTTTCTATCAGCAGAAGTACCGCAGAGCTTGCTTATGATCAGCTTGCTTCAGAAGGATACATTGAAGCTATGCCATGTAAAGGATATTATGTCTCTCAACTGGAAGGCGTTTATTTTTCAGATAGTCGTTTATCAAAATGTCAGGAAGAAAAGCCAATTGTTCAAGAGAGAGTAAAGAAATATTTCCATGATTTTGCTTTAAATGAAATTGCCAGAGGAAGTTTTCCTTATAATGTGTGGCAAAAGTTGTCAAAACAGGTACTGGCAGAGGCCGATGAGGAATTTTTTCAGCTTGGAAATCCCTGTGGGGAGGATGGAATTAGGCAGGCTGTAGCTGAATATCTGTATCGCTCCAGAGGAGTAAAATGCAAAAGAGAGCAGATTATTATCGGGGCAGGAAATGATTATCTTTTAATGCTTTTAGGGACAATTCTGGGAGCTGGACAGACAGTTGCAATGGAAGTGGCTACCTATATCAGCGCATATTATGATTTTCGTCATATAGGTTATGACATAGAGCAAATTAAGCAGGATGAACAGGGACTTGATATCAGTGATTTAGAAGGAAAAAGTGCAAACATTGTATATGTTATGCCTTCTCATCAATTTCCTATGGGAATGATTATGCCTTTAAAACGCCGTATGGCTCTTCTAAATTGGGCAGAAAAGTCACAAGAGCGTTATATTATCGAAGATGACTATGACAGTGAATTTCGTTATAAAGGGCAGCCTATTCCCAGCTTGCAGGGCTTTGACAGAAATGGCAGCGTGATTTATATGGGGACATTTTCAAAATCTGTAGCGCCTTCTATTCGTGTCAGTTATATGGTTTTACCAGAAAGACTTATGCAGAAATATTTGAAGAAAAAACATCTTTTCTCTGTAACAGTTTCTAAGACAGATCAGAAAATACTGGAACTTTTTTTAAACAAAGGTTATTATGAAAAACACTTAAATCGTATGCGTAAGATTTATAAAAATAAGCATGATTTGATTGTAAAATATTTGAAAGAAATGCAGGATATTTGTGTATTTCATGGGGAAAATGCAGGAGTTCATTTTGTTTTAGAATTTATTAACGGCCTAACAGAACAAGAAGCAATAGACAAAGCCAGAGATGTAGGTATACAGGTTTATGGAGTATCGGAATATTGTATTTCAATAAACACGGAAAAAGAAAATAAAGTACTTTTAGGATATGCCGGTATGGAAGAAAAAGAAATTGAAGAAGCCATGAAGCTTTTAAAAAAAGTATGGCATAAGAAATAGAAAGTTATGAAAGGGGAATGCAAAAAACATTCCCCTTTTAGAAATTATATTTATTCGTTTATTTCTAAGATTTTCCCTACAGACTCATCATATCTGCAGTATTTTCCATTTCCGGAAATAAACGGGGAATAAGTTTTCGTTTTAATATTTTTGATATATACAACTTTTGTAGCAATCATGTAAACGAGAGAAAATTTTTCATTTAAGCTGGAAATCCATTTGTATACTTTATTGTCTTTTTCAGAAAGCACAAGCTCATATCCACCGTCACAAGGTTCTAAGGAAAAATAAATTTTTTTCATCTTTTTTTAAAGGAGTAAAGACCTGATTGTAAATGTATTCTGAAAAATGTTCTTTTACAAAAGCTTTAAATCCTTTTAAAGTATAAGTTTCTAAAGAAACTGCATCTGTAATTTTATCTCCTCGCTCAATACGGATTTTTAAAACTTTGAGAATATCTACCGCATCGTTAATAAAACTCAATCGGCTGTATTCCATACTTTCCAGTAAAAAAGAAATTAATTCTTTTGATAAAATATCATCATTTTTTGCCTGCTCAAATAAATTGTTATCCATAGTAAATTCCTCACTTTATAAATAGTTGAATACCCACTAAAGTGATTGTATTATGAATAGAAGATTTTTACAAGAGCTATTTTAAAGTTCATCGGAAGTGTTTTTATTTTCTTCGTCTTCTTTTTCACAGAAACAGTCCTTTACGGTTTCTTTTACAGTTTCTGTAACATTTTTGGCAGCTTTTTTTGTGTCTTCTACTGTATCTTTTATGTCTTCTTTCAGTTCTGCCATATCTTCGGCAAGGTCTTCAAAATCATCTTCGAAGATATCATCTTCGGAGAATTCTTTCGCAAGTTCATCGGTTTTGTTGACTGCCTGATCTACTGATTTTTCAACTACTTCTTTAAATTTGGAAGCTACGTTTACTGCAGAGGCAGCAGTTTCTTTTAAATTATCCTGAAAGTCTGCGAATTCTTCCTGAAGATCAGGATTTTCTTCTTTCTTTTTTGTAAAATAATAAACGGCAGCTCCGGCAGTTGCACTTAATAGCCCAATACCTAATAATTTTTTACCTAAATTTCCCATAATCAAAATCCTTTCTGAAATTAAAATTCCCTTACTCTACCTATATGTTCTCCATTATAATCCTTTTTCACTCAGGAAGGGAAGTATTTTTTCATTAATTTTCTATGAAATTAATGTTCTTTTGTTGAAAAATGATTGACAAAAAGAAAAAAATCAGTATTATAGTAGTTAGTTAAAACTAATTAAAAAGCGAAGGTTGTAAGAAATTCTTATTTTTTTAATTATAAGTTAGATAAGACTAATCAAAGAAAGGAAGAATGGCATGAGTATTGTAATTATTGGCGGAAATGAACGAATGGTAACACGTTATGAAAATTTGTGCGAAAGTTATGGATGTAAGGCAAAAGTATTTGTAAAAGAAAACAGTTCTATTAAGAAAAAAATGGGATGTCCGGATTTACTGCTGCTCTTTACAAATACAGTGTCCCATAAAATGGTGATGAATGCTTCTCAGGAAGCAAAGAGAAATAATATTCCTATTCGAAGAATTCACAGAGCCAGTACAGCAGCATTGCAATCTGTATTGGAAGATATAAAAGGGGAGGAAAAATAGATGTTGGAAGAAATTTTAATCAGATACAGTGCACCTACATTGGCGGGTTTAAAAACAGCTAATCTTTTCTGGTATTCTTGGGAGTCTAAAGCAGAATTTGAAAATAGTATGGAAGTCTGGACAAGGATTTTTGAGGAAAAGGGACTGGATATTAGAATTATGCGTACTACAGCGCAGAGAGCACTTTTATATGTGAATAGAAAAAAACAGTTGGAAGCAGACTTAAAAAGAGAGAAGACACGCAGAATGCTGAAAGCAGAGGGATACGATTATAGTAGTGTGGAGGAAGCAGTAAAAATCTTGCAGAATAAATTACAGATGTATGAAACCTTTCCTCATGAAATTGGATTATTCTTAGGATATCCGGAGGAGGATGTACAGGGATTTATAGAAAATCAGGGAAAAAATTGTAAGTGTTGTGGGTGTTGGAAAGTATATTGCAATGAATGTGATGCACAAAAAATGTTTTGTAAATTTAAAAAATGTGAGCGTGTGTATGAGAGGTTATTTTTAAAAGGAAGACCTGTAGAAAAAATGATTGTGGCGGCATAAAAATGCCGTCATTTTTGTATAGATAGAGAATTATAGGAAGCAGAATTCCAGGGCAACCATAAAAATATCCATTTAGAGAAATATTTCCCTAGATCGATATTTTTAAATGTTTTCCGCGATTTTCTCAAAAATCAATTCCTGCACATATTCTAAATGATATGTATATAACATACTCATTTTCTCATAAGTCATTTTTTTCTTTTTATCAAACCGTTTATCCAATTTCATCAGATAATCAATATCCTGTGAGATTTTGTACTTCCTTTTTTCAATCCGCCCATGATTTTTTTCAAGTGTCTCATAGGCCCTGAGCTTTTCAGGTTCTTCCTTTTCTGCATAAGAAAAAGCGAGAAGATTTGCAGGCTTGTGTAAAAAGAATGCTGAAAGTGATCTTCCAGACACTGGGATATGAAGATTGCGTAAGTTATGGAGCACAGTTTAGATAAAAAGAGATTAAGAGCCAAGAAATCAATAGGATGTTCGTGGCTCTTTTTGAGGTTGTGCTAATTTTTATGATTCAAATATCTTAAAATAGTGAAATCACAGATTGCCGTTCTACAATTTCAACATCTATCTTCACATGAATAGGCTCTTTATTACTTCCTGTACGAATACGTTCTAATAAAAACTTTGTGGCAAGCAGAGCCTTCTGCGTAATGTTCTGAGAAATAGAAGTTAATTTCGGAACTGTATACTGACATAATTTCAGATTATCATAACCGATTACAGACAGTTCAATAGGAACACGATAACCGCCTAGACGGGCGCCCTCCATGATGCCAATGGCACAGATATCAGCGGTAGTGACGGCTGCAGTAATCATATTCTGCATGGAAGCGATTTGTTTTCCTGCCTGAATCCCTCCTTCATAGGAAGGGGTGAAAGAAAAAACATATTCTGGACGAAATGGGATATCATTTTCTCTTAATGCCTGGCGGTATCCCTGAAAACGTTCTGTCAAAAGAAAGTTATTTTCATAATCTGCCACAAAAGCAATGTGTGAGTGTCCGTGATTAATCATATATTTAGTGGCCAGATACAATCCTTTCTGGTCGTCGGAACGGATATTGATCAGGTTGGGAAGCTCCAGATAGCTGTCGAAAATAGCTACAGGGCAGGGCAGAGACGGCAGAAGCTCACTCAGGGTATCCTGAAAATTAGGATAAAGAAAGATAATACCGTCCACATTCCAGTTTTTTAAGAGTGTGATCACATCTGTATTCTGATATATGGAACGTACCATCGTATAATATCCGTTAATGCGCAGCTCTTTTTCTATCGTTCCAATCATGGTGCTGATATAAGGATTCTCCAGAAGGTTTTCATCTTTATTATCCATGGAAATAATAATTCCAATAATATTGGAGGTCTTATTCGTCAGACTCCGCGCGCTAAGGTTAGGAACATAGCCACATTCTTTGATAATGGCATTTACTTTTTCTATTGTTTTTTGGGAAACACGATTGTGTTTCCCATTTATTACATTTGAAACGGTCATCATACTTACGCCGGCTTTTTCTGCAATATCTTTTAGAGTCATAGTATTCACATCCTTATAGCTTTATAAACTCATATAATATTTATATTTGTCATATATAAATTTATTATATCCAAGAAACTAAAAAAAATCAATGAAAAGTACTGATACATTATTGTGAAAAACACACAAAAATAGAGATGTATAAATGTTATATGTGCTGAAAAAGTAAAAAAATATTGACGAATAAAAAAATAATGGTAATTTAACAATAGATTTAACGCTAAATCAAGTGAACGAAAACCACATTTTATCAAGGAGGAAGTAAGTATGAGAAAAAGAGTAATTGTAGCAGCATTAGCGGCTATGATGGCAGTTACAGGACTCGCAGGATGCGGCGGAAGCGGAACTGGAAAGAAAGAAGCTAAGAAAAATATAGAGGTTCCTACAGAGCCTTTTGGAGATACGATTAAGTATGATCCTTCTGTAGAGATTAACGGTGGAAAGGATATTACCGTGGAATTATGGGAGTGGGGCAGCGATGAACTTTTCCAGGAAATCATTGATGGATATACAGCCATTCATCCGAATGTAACGATTAATCTTGTGAATAATCCCTGGGAGGATTACTGGACAAAACTTCCGCTGGCTCTTGACGGAGAGAATGGCCCTGCAATTTTTAATATACATAACAGTTATCATGAGAACTTAATCAATTATATGGCACCGTTGGAGATTCCTCTGGAAGATCTTCAGGCTGATTTTACCGGTGTGGATGCCCATGTGATTGATGGAGAGGTTTATTACATTGACTATGGTATGATGACAGGATCTGTATACTACAATAAAGATATGTGGGAAGCAGCCGGACTCACGGAAGCAGATATTCCAAAAACATGGGATGAGATGCGTGAGGTTGCGAAAAAGCTCACGATTAAAGAAGGAGATACCATTATTCAGGCTGGTCTGAACTTCAATGATGATTTCCATCAGAATTATCTTCTGGGTCTGAACTATCAGTTGGGAGAAAACCTGTTTGAAGAAGACGGTGTGACACCAAAGGTAAACTCAGATGCAATGAAACAGGTGATGCAGATGTTGGTAGATATGTATGAAGTAGACGGCATCGGTTCTAAAGATTTTGGAGAAAAAGGTGCAGACAGCTTTGGACAGGGACAGTCAGCAATGGTTATTCAGTGGGGACATTACTACAATACCCTGCAGACTACCTGGAGCGATATTAATTTTGGCGTATTTGAGATTCCTACCTTTGACGGAAATCCATATGCATACAATCGTTACAATGGAGAGTCTACGTTCGGTGTAAATAAAAATGCGCCGGAAGATCAGCAGGCAGTAGCTCAGGATTTTATTAAATATTTCCTGGCAAATGATGATGCACAGGTAGCATTTAATCTGGCTATGAGTACATTCCCTGCTAAGAAATCTCTGGCAGACAATGAAAAGATTCTTGAAAATCCATCTCTGAAAGTATTGGCTGAGCACATTGACCACTATATCTGGCCGGGTCCAATGCCTGCCACAATGGAGACATCACTGAAAAAAGCGGGACAGGATATTTTCTTTAACGGTGTTGATATTGATACTGCTTTGAATGAAGCACAGCAAAACATCATCAAAGATATGAAGAATAGTGATTTTAAATCTGTAGAGAATTTGTACGAATACGCAAAATAAAGCAGACAAAGGAGGTAGGTCTTATGTTTAAGAAATCCCACCCTTTGCAGAGTAAGAGTGAGATTATTCTGCGGAATATAGTAGTAATTGCAATGATCGCATTTTTCAGTATTTTTCTGATTGTTCCTATTGGAATTGCTTTTGCAGGAAGCTTTCACGAATGGAATCCTTTAAGCGGAACCTATAATTTCTTGGGCCTGGAGAATTATAAAGAGGTATTTACCAGTTCTCTGTTTGGAAAATCAATGCTAAATACACTGATCTTTTCAGTGGTGGTTATTATTTTCCGTGTGGGACTGGGATTGGGAATTGCCTATGCGATCTATTCTCCGTTGGTAAAACACAAAAGCTTTTTCCGAGCAATTTATTATATGCCGGTTGTTACGCCGATGGTGGCGGTGGCGTTTGTATGGAAGTTCATGTATAATCCGCAGATTGGAACGATAAATCAGATCTTCGGATTGGATGTGAACTGGCTGATGAATCCGAAGATTGCATTGCTTGCAGTTATTATCATGACGATTTGGAAAGATTTTGGTTATGCGGTAGTTATGTATATGGCCGGACTGTATTCGCTGCCTTCGGATGCATTGGAAGCGGCAAAAGTAGACGGAGCGAATGGATGGCAGACGTTCAGATACATTACACTTCCGCTGCTGAAACCGATGACGCTGTTTGTAGTAATTACTTCTATTATTTCTTATATTCAGGCTTATGTTCAGATACTGATTATGACGGAGGGCGGCCCTGGTACAGCTACCTATCTGGCATCTTATATCATCTATGATGAAGCCTTTGTAAAATATAATTTTGGTTATGCGTCTGCATTATCCTTTGTTTTGTTTGTTATTACTGCTGTATTCAGCTGGTTATCTTTCCGGGTATCCGGAAGTGAGGAATAGGAGGTGCCGTTGTGAAAAGAAAAATAAACAGTGTTGTATTGAATATTGGTCTTCTTCTACTGGGGTTGATAACGGTATATCCGTTTGTATGGATGATCCTATCTTCTTTCAAGCAGAATAAAGAAATTATGGCTCTGGAACAGCATTTGCTTCCACAGGAGTTTATTACGACCAACTACATGAATATGAATGCGCATTTTAATTTTATGCGGTTCTTCCTGAATAGTTTGGTGATTACATTGGTGATTACGCTGATTGTGATTTATACCAGTACGATTTGTGGATTTGTACTGAGTAAATATCAGTTCAAGGGCAGAAATATTTTGTTCGGTTTCGTGTTGGCTACGATGATGATTCCCTGGTGTGTGACTATCATTCCGAAATATTCCATGATTCAGTATTTTGGATGGATGGACAGTTATAAAGCACTGATCATTCCGGCAATGTTCAGTGGGTTTGGAATCTTTATGATGAAGCAGCATATTTCCTCTCTTCCCAATGAAATTTTAGAAGCTGCGCGGATTGACGGGGCAAATGAATTTTTCATTTTCCACAGAATTGTCTTCCCCATGGCGAAAAATGGTATTTCCAGTATTGCCATCTTCCAGTTTTTATGGGCATGGGAAGATTTCCTCTGGCCGTATTTGGTGATTAATACCAAGGAAAAACAGCTTTTGGCGGTAGGGTTGAAAATGTTCAACGGACAGTATTCGACAGATTACGGAGCTCTTTTTGCAGCCACAGCAATTTCGATTGTTCCAGTGCTTTTGATCTATCTGTTCTTCCAGAAGCAGTTTATTGCCGGAATTGCGGCTTCCGCAGTGAAAGGATAAAAAGGAGAAGTAAGAGTATGAAAGATATTTATAAGGTACAGACCCGTCCAGTAGCGCTGGAGGCTAATATGGTGATCGGTGAAAAATACAGAATCACCATGCTGACAGAGGGTCTGATTCGATTAGAATACAGTGAGGATGGTATCTTTGAAGATCGGGCTACACAGATGGCGTTTTTCAGAGATTTTCCAGAGACAAATTACAGACTTCTGCACATGGAGGACAGAATTGAAATTCATACCTCTCGCATTCATCTGATCTATAATGAAAAAGAATTTTCGAGTCATGGACTGAGTATTCAGGTAAAAGGAAATCTGAGCGCTTACCATAGTATCTGGCATTATGGAGAAGAAATTCACGACCTGAAAGGTACAGCCAGAACTCTGGATATGGTGGATGGAGAGACAGAATTGGAGCACGGTGTAGTGTCGGAGTTTGGTTATTCTCTTCTGGACGACAGCAAATCACAGATTTTGCTAGAAAATGGATGGATTGAGCCTCGGAAAAAAGGGATTCAGGATTTATATTTCTGGGGATATGGACACGATTACAAAGAGGCCCTTCATGACTTTTACTATCTCTGTGGAAAGTCTCCCATGCTGCCCAGATATGCATTGGGAAACTGGTGGAGTCGTTACTATAAATACACAGAAGACAGTTACCTAGAGTTGATGAAGAAATTTGAAGAAAAAAATCTTCCGTTTACAGTAGCTGTCATCGATATGGACTGGCATATGGTAGATATTGATCCCAAGTATGGAAGCGGATGGACTGGTTATACTTGGAACAAAGAATTGTTTCCAGATCCTGCCAGATTCTTGAAAAAGCTTCATGATCGGGGAATGAAAGTGACATTAAATGTGCATCCTGCAGACGGTGTGAGAGCCCATGAAGAGATGTATCGACAGATGGCAGAAACCATGGGCGTAGATTATGAGCAAGAGGATCCGGTTAGCTGTGATCCGGCGGATCCCAAATTCCTTGAAGCATATTTTGAATATCTGCATCACCCCAGAGAAAAAGAAGGTGTGGATTTCTGGTGGATTGACTGGCAGCAGGGGAATAATACAAAAATCGAAGGACTGGATCCTTTATGGATTTTTAACCATTTCCATTTTCTGGACAGCAAAAGAGAAGGAAAAAGACCCCTTACCTTTTCCAGATATGCTGGTCCGGGAAGTCACCGATATCCGATCGGATTTTCCGGAGATACGCATACCACATGGGATTCTCTGAATTTTCAGCCGTATTTCACAGCGACAGCTTCGAATATAGGTTACGGCTGGTGGAGTCATGATATCGGCGGTCATATGCTGGGTTATAAGAACGATGAGATGACAGCCAGATGGACCCAGTATGGAATCTATTCTCCGATTATGCGTCTGCATAGCTCTTGTAGTGAATTTAATGGCAAGGAGCCATGGAGATTTAAAAAAGAAACAGATGACGCTATGTCAGAAGCACTGAGAGAGCGTCATCGGATGATGCCGTATCTGTACACGATGAATTATAAGAGCTATATGGAAGATCGTCCCTTAGTCGTACCGATGTATTATGAATATCCGGAAGAGAGGCGTGCCTATGAAGTAAAAAATCAGTATTTCTTCGGTGAGAATATGGTGGTGGCACCTATTACTTCTCCAAGAATCAAAGGTTTGAACGTGGCAAAGGTGAAGACTTGGATACCGGAAGGAAACTGGTATGATTTGCATACGGGATTGAAGTATTCAGGCGGAAGAATGATGGATTTGTACAGAACGCTGGACAGTATTCCTGTATTGGTAAAAGAAGGAAGTATTCTGCCGTTCACCGATGAAATCAGCGGTGTACAAACAGTGAAAAATCCGGATTCTCTGAGAATCAAAGTTTTTGCAGGGAAAGAGGGAAACTTCTCTCTGTATGAGGATGACAATGAGACCTGCCGATATCAGGAAGGAATTTGCGCTGTCACAGAGATAAACTATACGGAAGGAGAGCAGTCTGTATTAACCATTGCTCCGGCAACAGGAGAGACGTCCGTACTTCCGGAAAAGAGAGCATATACAATAGAAATGACAGGATATGCGAAGGAAGCGTGTCAGCAGGCACAGGCGCTGGTAAATGGGAAAGAAATAAATGCAGAATTTACTTATGCGGAAGAAAAACAGGCAGTGGTAATTTCACTTCCTCAGGTGGCTGTTTTAGATGAGGTTCAAATTGTACTGTCCGGTCATTTGATCAGCGGTGAAAAGCAGGTTGCCAGAAGATGCTTTGAATTTTTAAATCAGGCGGAAATTGGCTTTGTACTGAAGGATGAGATTTATCAGATTCTGATGTCTGGTAAAAATCTTGCTGTGATCAGTACGGAACTTTCTTCCATGAACCTGGATCACGATTTGTATGGAGCATTGATGGAAATTTTGACGGCATAGGATAAAGAGCAGTTGTAAAAACAGATAAAAACCTGTTTTTATAACTGCTCTTTTCTTCATAGAAAATTACGATTTTGAGAGAGGTAAATTATTTAAGAAATAATCCATATCTCCAAATTCATCTTCACTCATATACCTTTACATGGAAAAAGTCTATAGAAAAATGAGGAGAAAATTGTTCCCAAAGATACAAGAGGCGATACCACTTCTGAACAGGGAATATCTACAGAATTTTTCAGTCACTCTAAAAACAAAGCCAGAGGATATGAAAGTGAAGAAGCGTATACATACCTAAGAAAAGTAAGCCAGAAATAAAAATTGAAAGAAGTCTTAAAATAAAAAGGAAATATACGTAGAGTAGACGATTGAGAGCATAAACCATTTACACCCCCTGTTAGCCTTGCTACAATAAACGATAAAGGAATAGAATTTGTTGTTATGATATACAGTGATGAAAAATAACGAGGGAGATAAAGGAATGAAAGTTGTTATTTTGGCAGGGGGATTTGGAACCCGGATCAGTGAAGAGAGTTATTTGAAACCAAAACCTATGGTGGAGATTGGAGATAAACCCATACTCTGGCATATTATGAAACTATATTCTCACTACGGATATCACGAATTCGTTATTTGTTGTGGATATAAACAAGAGATGATTAAGAAATGGTTTGCAGATTATTATTTGCACAGCAGCGATATCACCTTTGATTTCACGCAGAAAAATAAAATGATTGTCCATAATAATATATCGGAGCCATTTGAAGTTTCATAAAAAATGCCATATTTTCTGTATCTGTATAACCGCATAAGACAGCATAAATACTCATAACTACGATATCCACGAGAGTATGTCTCAATCCTCGATTATCTCTGCTATCTACCAAATCTGAAAAATACTTTTTCATTTCCATCATAAAAATCACCCTTTTCTTTTATTATAACGGAAAAGTGATGATTTTGGTATTAATATTTTTTATGCGGTTGCCCTGGCAGAATTCTTTCTTGTCTTGCATCATTGAAAAAGACAGGATATACTAAGAATTGAAAGAATATAAAGTGGGAATTTCTTTAAAGGAGAAAAACATGAGGAAAATTATACTGGCAAGTGCTTCTCCCAGACGAAGGGAACTTTTAGAGCAGGGAGGAATTCCCTTTACAGTTATCCCCAGTCAGGCAGAGGAGAAAATTACCACGGAACAGCCGGGGCAGGCAGTAGAGGAGCTGTCTTATTTAAAATGCAGCGATATTTATGAAAAGTCATTAGGGGATGTTCTTGTGATTGGGGCGGATACGGTTGTCGCAAGTGAAGGAAAAATATTGGGCAAACCGTCTTCGCAAAAAGACGCTGTAAAGATGCTTCAAAGTCTTCAGGGAAGGGAACATGAAGTTTATACAGGTGTGACAATTATGGCAAGAGAGGGAAACGAAAACAGAAAAAAGACGTTTCATGAGAAAACGAAAGTAGTTTTTTACCCTATGTCAGATGAAGAAATCAGAAGTTATGTGAATACTGGGGAGCCTATGGATAAAGCAGGGGCTTATGGTATTCAGGGAAAATCGGCAGTCTTTATTAAGGAAATCAGCGGTGATTATAATAATGTAGTAGGTCTGCCACTGGCAAGATTGTATCAGGAATTAAAAAATATGGGAATAGAAAGTAGGGAATGGTAAAGATGTATAAAGTTTGTATATTTGACTTAGACGGAACAATCGCAGATACTGTGGAGTCTATGGCCTATGTAGGAAATCAGGTTTTGGAGGAATTTGGATTGTCTGCGCTACCGGTGGAGAATTATAATTTTTATGCAGGAGATGGAGCAGATGAGCTGGTAAGGAGGATGTTGGCAGATACACCGGGAGGTGATACGGCAGATTATGAGCAGATACGCACTGTATATCGTCAGAAATTTGCACAAAATCCATTTTATCATGTGAAACCTTTTGACGGGATTTTGGAGCTTTTAGGAGAGTTAAAAAAGAAAATATTAGAATTGCGGTATTGTCTAATAAGCCTCATGAAGCAGCCATAGAGGTAGTGAATAAAATTTTCGGAGAAGAAATGTTTCATAAAGTACAGGGACAGACACAAAGTATTCCCAGAAAGCCATCACCTGTGGGAGCTTTGGCTATTGCAGAAGCATTTGATGTAAAACCGGAAGAATGTCTTTACTGTGGAGATACGAATACAGATATGGATACAGGAAAGGCAGCAGGTATGTATACCATTGGTGTGACATGGGGATTTCGTCCAAGACAGGAGCTGGTGGAACATCACGCAGATAAAATTGTGGACACACCACAGGAGATTTTAGAGATAGCCAGAAATAGATAGCAGGGAGTGTTGAAAGGATGTTAAAACTGATTGCCAGTGATATAGACGGAACGCTTCTTCAAAATGGGGAAAAAGAGCTGTCCGGGCAGGCAGTAAACCAGGTGAAACAGTTAAAAGAAATGGGAATTCTCTTTGCAGCAGCCAGTGGAAGACAGTATGCGACTTTAAGAAGGTTATTTGAGCCTGTAAAGGATGACATTGCTTATATTTGTGAAAATGGAGCAATGGTTATGTATAATGGAAAAATTTTACATAAAGATGTCTTTGACAGGGTATTAGCAGAAGAAATGATGCATAGCATACTGAATAGGGAGGATATGGAAATTATTGTATCCGGAGAGAAATCTTATTATATTCAGCCTAAAAGAAAGTCATTCGCAGAGTATATGCTTCAGTCAGTAAAAGGTAACGTTACGGTAGTTGATAATATTTTAGAGGTACAAGAAGATATTTTAAAAATATCCATGTACAGGGAAAGCGGACTGGAAGAAACGCTTCCTTATTGGAAAAAGCTTTTTGGAGACAAAGCAACAGTGGTGACTTCCGGTCATGCATGGTTGGATATGATGCCAATGAGTGCGGATAAGGGAAAAGGGATTAGAGTCTTGCAAAAACATTTCCTTATTTCGGCAGATGACTGTGTAGCTTTTGGTGATAATTTAAATGATTTGGAAATGCTTCATGAAGTGACTTATAGCTTTGCCATGAGCAATGCGAAAGAAAAAGTAAAAAAAATAGCGAAATATGAGACTGAACGGGTAGAAACCGTTTTAGAAAAAATAATGAAACAGGGAGGAAATTGGAATGAATGAGTATAGCGAAGAATGTTTATTAACCTTTTTAAGAAATCAGGAGCAGTTATTTTCAGAACCTGTAGCTGAAACAGAAGAAGAGGCAGAAGCATTTTTGGAAGATTGTATGGCAGTTGTGGTGGATTCTTTGACAGAAGTAAAGGATTACTTTGAAGAAAATGGTATGGATGTAGATGGAATGACATTAGAAGAATTAGAGGATGCCAGTGAAGTATTTCCTCTGCCAAATGGACAGTATTTAATCGTAGAAGGCTAGTGAGGTGAAGGTTCATGGAAATGAACGTCATAGTAGAAAAACAAAAAGCTTTTTTTGAAAAAAATCGAACAAAGTCTTACGAATTTCGTCAAAAGGCACTTCTTCGGTTAAAACGGACAATTTTATATTATGAAAAAGAAATCGAAGAAGCGTTGAAACAAGATTTGGGAAAATCAGATTTTGAAGCCTACATGACAGAAGTGGGAATGACGCTGTCTGAGCTGAATTATGTGGAAAAGCATTTACGAAGTTGGATAAAGAAAAGAAGTGTTTTGACACCTTTGGCACATTTTCCGGCACAGAGCTTTGAAGTTCCTGAGCCTTATGGTACAGTGCTTATTATGGCACCTTGGAATTATCCTTTTATGCTTTGTATGGAACCTTTGATTGGCGCGATTGCAGCAGGAAACTGTTGTGTGATTAAGCCTTCTGCTTATGCGCCTCAAACATCTGCTGTGATTAAAAAAATTCTTTCCGGCATTTTTCCGGAGGAATTTGTGGCAGTTGTGGAAGGTGGAAGGGAAGAAAACATAGCACTTTTAGAACAGAAATTTGACTATATTTTCTTTACCGGAAGTAAAGCGGTAGGAAAAATCGTTTTGGAAAAGGCAGCGAAAAATCTTATACCTGTCACTTTGGAATTAGGTGGAAAAAGCCCTTGTATTGTAGATGAAACAGCAAATTTAAAGCTGGCGGCTAAACGGGTGGTTTTCGGAAAATATTTAAACTGTGGGCAGACCTGCGTGGCGCCTGACTATCTTTTGATTCAAGAGGATGTGAAAGATAAGTTTCTGGAATATTTAAAATACTGGATAGATAAGATGTTTGGTGTTGAACCTTTAAAAAATCAGGATTATCCTAAAATAATTAACGAGAAACATTATGAACGCATTATGAAGCTTATAGAAGGGGAAACCATTGTAAAAGGCGGTTATGGGAACAAAAAAAGATTGTTTATTGCGCCTACTGTTTTAGATTATATTACAGAAAAATCACCTATTATGCAGGAAGAAATTTTCGGACCCGTGCTTCCGGTCCTTACTTACAGATGTTTAAAAGAGGCGGAGGATTTTATTAAAAAAGGTGAAAAACCTCTTGCATTGTATCTTTTTACCGGAAAGAAACAAAGAGAGCAAAAAATTTTACAGGAAATATCCTTTGGAGGAGGCTGTATTAACGATACAATTATTCATCTGGCAACATCACGAATGGGATTTGGAGGTGTAGGTGCCAGTGGAATGGGATGTTATCACGGAAAAAGAAGCTTTGATACGTTTAGTCATACCAAGAGCATTGTAAAAAGATATCAGGAAATAGATTTACCAATCCGTTATCAGCCATATACTTCCGGGAAAAGGAAATTGTTGCGTTTGTTTTTGAAATAATCAGGGAGGGATAATTATGAAGAATACAAAGGATGAAGCTCCTGCTTTTTGGAACAGGCGTTCAGAAGTATTTGATAAGCAGGTTTTATCTGTGTATGAAAATGCTTATAGAAAAACGGTAAAGCGCTCTGCGGCATTTTTAAAAAAAGAAGACAGAGTTTTTGAGATTGGTTGTGGTACTGGTGTAGCTACCATTCCTCTTTCAAAGTATGTAAAAGAAATCACAGCAACAGATATTTCAGAAAATATGATCCAAAAAGCCAGAGAAAAAGCGAAAAATCAATCAAAGGATAATATTATTTTTCGGACAGGGGAATTGACAGAAATGGAAGTAGAGCCGGAAAGCTATGATGTAGTGGCTGCATACAATGTGTTGTTGTATATGAAAAATCAAGAAGAGGTTTTAAAGAAAATATATGAGGTTTTAAAACCTGGTGGAATTTTTCTTTCTGCAACAGATTGTTTAGGAAGAAATTTATCAAAAGACTCTGTGAAAAAGTTCTGGAAAAGTAAATTGCATCTGATGCCTTATGTAGCTTTTGATACACCGATTAGTTTGATGAGAAAAATTCAGAAAAATGATTTTGAAGTTTTAGAGATAGTCAATCTCCATAAAAATCCACCAAATATCTTTATTGCAGCAAAGAAAAAATAAGAAATTTAGAATTATTTAAGAAAGTTTATAAAATTTTGTTAGCACTCATTGAATATGAGTGCTAACTTTCTCTTGACTTTTATTTCAAGGGGGACTATTATGGTGTTTAGACAGGGAAAACTTCCCAATATAAGAATGAAAAAGGAGATGTATTTTATCATGGCTAGCAAGCGTGGTACTTTATCAATTAACAGCGACAATATCCTTCCGATTATTAAAAAATGGATGTATTCTGATCATGACATTTTCTTCCGTGAATTAATTTCAAATGGATGTGATGCTATTACAAAGCTGAAAAAACTGGAAGTCATGGGAGAATATTCCTTCCCGGAAAACTATAAAAATAAAATTCAGGTCATTGTAAATCCAGAAGAGAAAACTTTGAAATTTATTGATACCGGTCTTGGTATGACTGCAGATGAAGTTGAAGAATATATTACACAGATTGCATTTTCCGGTGCGACACAGTTTTTAGAGAAATATAAAGATAAAACAAATGAAGACCAAATTATCGGACACTTTGGTCTGGGATTTTATTCTGCATTTATGGTAGCAGATGAAGTTCAGATTGATACACTGTCTTATAAAGAGGGAGCAACTCCGGTTCACTGGTCCAGTGACGGCGGTACAGAGTACGAAATCGGAGATGGAAACAGAACAGAAGTAGGTACAGAGATTACTTTGTTCTTAAATGAAGAGAGCGTAGAGTTTGCCAACGAATATCGTGCAAGAGAAATCATTGAGAAATATTGTTCCTTTATGCCGGTAGAAATTTTCCTTTCTAAAGCAAATGCACCTCAGGAATATGAAACCGTTGAGGAGTCTGAAGTAAAAGAGGACGATGTAATTGTAGAACATATTCATGAAGATGCTAAGACAGAAGAAAAAGAAAATGAAAACGGAGAAAAAGAGATTGTAGAAATTTCTCCTGCAAAAGAAATGGTAAAAATTCACAAACGTCCGGTATCTTTAAGCGATACAAATCCTTTGTGGATGAAACATCCAAATGAATGTACAGAGGAAGAGTACAAAGCATTTTACAGAAAAGTATTCATGGATTATAAAGAACCATTATTCTGGATTCATTTGAATATGGATTATCCATTTAATTTAAAGGGTATTTTATACTTCCCAAAAATCAATATGGAATATGAGTCCATTGAAGGAACTATTAAATTATACAATAATCAGGTATTTATTGCTGATAACATTAAAGAAGTTATTCCAGAATTCTTAATGCTGTTAAAAGGTGTGATTGACTGTCCTGATTTACCGCTTAATGTATCCAGAAGTGCTCTGCAAAACGATGGTTTTGTAAAGAAAATTTCTGATTATATCAGCAAAAAAGTGGCAGACAAGCTTTCCGGTATGTGCAAAACAGACAGAGAAAATTATGAAAAATATTGGGATGACATCAATCCGTTTATCAAATTCGGCTGCTTAAAAGATACAAAATTCTCAGAGAGAATGATAGATTATATCCTCTACAAAAACATTGATGGAAAATATCTGACACTGGAAGACTGTATTAAAGAAAATACAGTAGAAACACCGGAAGATCAGGAAGTTTTGACAGAGGAAAATAAAGAAGAAGTTCTTGAGGAAGCAAAAGAAGAAGCAAAAAAAGAACCGGAAAAGACCAGCATCTACTATGTAACCGATGAGGTACAGCAGAGCCAGTATATTAATATGTTCAAGGAACAAAATCAGGATGCTGTTATTTTGAAACATAACATTGACTCTCCATTTATTTCTCATGTAGAGCAGGTAAAAGAAAATGTAAAATTCCTTCGTATTGACGCAGATGTAACAGACGCTGTAAAAGAAGAAGGAAAAGATTTAGAAGAAGAAACAAAAACTTTATCTGAAATCTTCAAGAAAGCCTTAAAGAAAGAAAACCTGACAATTAAGGTAGAAAGCCTGAAGAATGAAAAAGTATCTTCTATGATGACGATTTCAGAAGAAAACCGCCGTATGCAGGAAATGATGAAAATGTACAATATGTACGGTATGGATCCATCCATGTTTGGCGGACAGGAGACATTGGTGTTAAATGCAAATAATAAACTGGTACAGTATGTTCTGGAAAATAAAGAAAATGAAAACGTGGATATTCTGTGCGAACAGTTATATGATTTGGCGTTAATCAGCCACAGACAGCTGACACCGGAAGAAATGACAAAATTTGTGACAAGAAGCAATGAAATCATGCTGCTTCTGGCGAAATAAAAGAATAATTATATAAAACCTTTTGGAAAATTAGCCAAGAGCTAATATAAGGAAGTATTTTAGGAAAGCAGGTGTAACCTTATAGAATGGGGTTACACTGTTTTTTTCTTTGCTTTTTAATTATTTTAAATACGTTGCTATGTCGATATGGTTACAAAAACTATAAAAGAAAGGCAGATGGAAACTAAAAGAGATAACATTACTTTTAGATAAGATATTGCCTTTCGGTTGAAAAATGAGATATTATATTGAAACTTAAGTAGTTTAGTTGAATTTTTTGAAATCAAATGATATAGTATATGTAGTTTTCTAAATTTTTATTGTAATAAATTGGGAGGTTAATATGGCTATCTCATATAACAGATTGTGGAAATTAATGATTGATAAAGGATTAAATAAAACAAAGTTACGTACTGAAGCAGGTATTTCTTCCAATGCTATGGCAAAACTTGGAAAAAATGAGTCAGTTCAGGTAGAAGTACTTGTAAAAATATGTACTCATCTTCAATGTACGATGAATGATATTATGGAAATCATTCCCGATAATTTAGAAAAGTAACGGAGGATATATAAATGGCAAGGGCTGCTAAACTAAAGAAAGAAATACCAATGGAAGAAGCACTTTGGAAAAGTGCCGATAAACTGAGAGGTTCTGTTGAACCTGCGGAATATAAGCACGTTGTTCTAAGTTTATTCTTCCTCAAATTTGCCAGTGACAAGTTTGAGGAATGCCGCAATAAAATTATTGCTATGCACGGCGAAAAGTATGCAGATATGAAGCCGTTTTATACTCAGGAAAATGTATTCTATCTTCCTGAAGAAAGCCGTTGGAAGTACATTATTGAAAATGCAAAGCAGGACGATATTGCCCTGAAGATAGATACAGCACTTTATACGATTGAGAAGAACAACCCGGCACTGAAAGGTGCTTTGCCGGATAACTATTACTCCCGCTTACATATTGATACGGCAAAGTTGGCTTCTTTGCTTGATGAAATCAATCGTATCAACACTGAGGATAAAGAGAACGACATTATAGGTCGTGTATATGAGTATTTTCTTAGTAAGTTCGCTCTTGCAGAAGGAAAAGGTAAAGGAGAGTTCTACACACCAAAGTGTATTGTAAACCTGATTGCCGAAATGCTTGAGCCTTACGATGGAATACTTTATGACCCTTGTTGCGGTTCGGGCGGTATGTTTGTGCAGTCCATCAAGTTCGTAGAAGCACATAGCGGTAATAAAAAGAAAGTGTCTATTTACGGTCAGGAATACACAAATACCACTTTCAAACTGGCAAAAATGAATTTGGCTATCCGTGGTATTTCTGCAAATCTTGGAGAGATGGCAGCCAATACATTTACCAACGACCAGCACAAGGACCTTAAAGCAGATTTCATTATGGCAAACCCACCTTTCAATCAGAAGCAGTGGAGAGCCGAAAATGAGCTTGTAGACGACCCTCGTTGGAACGGATATGAAGTTCCGCCAACAAGCAACGCAAACTATGGTTGGATACTGAATATTGTTTCCAAACTTTCACAAAATGGTGTGGCAGGTTTCCTGCTTGCTAATGGAGCATTATCCGATGATGGTACAGAGCTGAAAATCAGACAGCAACTTATAGAAAATCACTTGGTAGAAGCGATTATTATTCTTCCGAGAAACCTTTTCTATACCACAGACATCAGCGTTACCCTTTGGGTACTCAATAAGAATAAAAAGGCTCGTGTTGTGGAACAGAACGGAAAGCTCAAACGCTATCGTAACCGAGAAGATGAAATACTCTTTATGGATTTACGACAGATGGGTAGTCCTTATGAGAAGAAGTACATTGAATTGACAGAGGAAGATAGAGCAAAAGTTACAAGTGTATATCATAACTGGCAGCAGGAAGGCTATGAAGAAACTTATGAGAATGTGCCGGAGTTTTGTTATTCTGCTTCTTTTGAAGAAGTAAAAGAAAAAGGATTTACTCTTGTACCGAGCAGATATATTGAGTTTGTCAACCGTGATGAGAATATTGACTTTGATACAAAAATGAAAACATTGCAGGGAGAACTCAAAGAACTTCTTGTTCAAGAGGAAAAATCCAAATCAGATTTGCTTGCTGTATTTAAGGAGTTGGGATATGAAATCGAATTATGATATTTTAGGAAACCATATCCGACTGATTGATACTCGGAACAGAGAAAGCATAACAGACAGAGTTTTGGGAATTAACATAGACAAGTTCTTTATGCCGTCGGTTGCAAATGTCATTGGTACGGATTTGAGTAAATATAAACTGATAACAAAAGGAAAGTTTGCGTGTAATCCAATGCATGTTGGTCGTGATGAACGACTTCCGGTTGCATTGTATGATGAAGAAAAACCTGCTATTGTTTCTCCGGCATATTTTATGTTTGAGGTAATAGATAACAGCATTTTGAATGAAGATTATCTGATGATGTGGTTTCGCAGACCGGAGTTTGACCGAATTTGTTGGTTACATACTGACGGGAGCGTTCGTGGTGGGATTACTTGGGATGATATATGCAGACTAGAATTGCCTATTCCGCCTATTGAAAACCAGCTTGAAATAGTGAACAGTTATAAGGCAATTACGGAGAGAATTGCTTTAAAGCAGAAGATAAATGATAATTTAGCGGCTTGATAACTGAGTTAGTAAAGCATTTTGCAAGTCAAGAAGCTGTTGTATTTCATTGGTATTTGCAAGAATTTGAGCAAAAAGAGGTTCGACACGCTTTTCAAATAGAATTGCGTCTTCAAAATTAGGTTCAAATACTTTTTCCATTTCAAAATCTCGTGTTACCAATGCACTAAAAACAGCTCCCGATGCTTTTTTCTTCATTGTTGCTATTACATATCGGGTAAAAGAGAATACGAATAAGGCTGGAAAGTCATTCTTTCCCTTCAAAGCATAACACGATTGATTCATAGCCATAGGTACACCTGCTAAAGCTAAATTACCGACAGTTCCACGACAGGTAACGAATGTTGTATATGGTGGATATAATCGACTTGAACAGTTGTTTAACCCCTCATTGGTCAAATGCTTTTCGGTACTAATACAAAATGGTGAACGTGAAATATCTTTAGGAGTAAAGAAAAGAATGTTACCGTTCCAAAAACTATCTTCATCTGTCTTAGGAGTGCCACCACCCATAAGTTGTACAATATCCGTGAAAGATATTGTGGCAGTCGGCTTATTTTCTAAGAACACCTTGAAGAAAATTGTATCAGTGGTGTTTATTAAATTATCATTTACAATAGAACTCCCATCAGTGGCGGGAGTTAAAACAAGGGACTGCCACTGGTAGTCGTTCTCTTAAAAAAGAAAAGGAGAATTGACTATGAAACAGAACCTAATCACTGATGTTATTCAAGGAATGTTACCTTATCTGAATAACGCACAGACAGAAAGATTGCAAGAGGTGTTGCAGTATACACTTTTTGATTATGAGGTAACAAAGATAAAAAAAGATGAGGAACTTTCAGAACAGAATTTAGTAGAATCTTTCCTATCGGCAAAGCGTATTGAAGGCTGTTCTGAGAAAACTCTGAAGTACTATAATGCAACGATACAGTCAATGCTTGATGGTATTGGAAAGAGTATCAAATATATCGTAACTGACGACATTCGTTGTTATTTGACAGAGTATCAAGCAAAGAAAAAATCAAGTAAAGTTACGATAGATAATATAAGACGAATACTTTCCAGTTTTTTCTCTTGGCTTGAGGACGAGGATTATATTTTGAAAAGTCCGGTCAGGCGAATACATAAGGTTAAGACCGGAACAAACATTAAGGAAACTTATTCAGATGAAGCACTTGAATTGATGAGAGATAATTGCACAGAACTCAGGGACTTGGCGATGATTGATATGCTTGCTTCAACGGGGATGCGTGTCGGAGAAATGGTGTTGCTAAATCGTGAGGATATAGACTTTAATGAAAGAGAATGTGTGGTTTTCGGCAAAGGCGATAAGGAGCGAATAGTATATTTTGATGCAAGAACAAAAATACATTTGCAGAATTACTTAAATAGCCGAAAGGACGACAATCCAGCACTTTTTGTTTCATTACAATCTCCGTATAATCGAATGAATATCGGAGGTATTGAAGTGAGATTACGACAGCTTGGAAAACGCTTGGGATTAAATAAGGTACACCCTCATAAATTCAGGCGAACACTTGCAACAATGGCAATAGACAAAGGAATGCCAATAGAGCAGCTTCAGCAGCTCTTGGGGCATAGAAGAATAGATACGACATTGCAATATGCAATGGTCAAGCAGAGCAATGTGAAAATTGCTCATAGAAAATACATTGGTTAAGGTGGTAGGAATGGAAAAAGGATATAAGATATTAGGCAATTACATTGGACTTGTGGACGAGCGTAATAAGAATTTAGCCGTAACAAAGTTGCTTGGCGTAAGTATAAGTAAAAAATTTATTCCTTCAATCGCAAATATTGTAGGAACTGATTTATCGAATTATAAGATAGTCAGAACGGGACAGTTTGCATACGGACCCGTTACTTCACGAAATGGAGAGAAAATTTCTATTGCTTATTTAGATGAAGAAGATTGTATCATTTCAAGCTCTTATATAGTTTTTGAAGTTGAAAATAAAGAGGAACTTGACCCTGAATATCTTATGCTTTGGTTCAGCCGACCAGAATTTGACCGTTATGCAAGATATAAGTCACACGGAAGTGTAAGAGAGATTTTCGATTGGAATGAGCTTTGTATGGTGGAACTTCCAGTACCGGATATTGAAAAGCAGAGAAAAATAGTGAAAGCCTACAAGACGATAACCGATAGAATAGATTTGAAACAGAAGATAAATGATAATTTAACGGCTACTATTCAGACAATTTTTTTGTCTTGTAAACAATCTGACACATTTAAAACGTATCTTCCACTAAACGAACTCGTGAAAACTGTCAATTTTAGAAACAAAGACAATGTATATGGAATAGATGACTTAATGGGTGTAAGCCTTACTAAAGAATTTATCAAATCACCTGCAAATACAATTTCTTTAGATGTTTCTAATTATAAAATTGTTAAACCTTTTCAATTTGCTTGTAACTTAATGCACGTTGGCAGAGATAAAAAAGTAGCAGTTGGAATGTTAACTGATGCAGACAATGTTATTATATCTCCAGCTTTTACTGTTTTTGAAATTATAAATAATAATGTTATTTTACCAGAAGTTCTTGTATCTTGGTTTTCTCAATCATTTTTTGACAATGAGGTGAGTTATCTTGCAAGTGAAGGTATCAGAGATGGAATTAAATGGGATACATTTGCACAAATCCCAATATTTATTCCTGAATTTGAAATTCAAACAAAGATACAAAATATCTATAAAAACATACAACAGAATAAGTTAGAAATTTCTACTTTAAATAATTTTGCAGATACTTTTATAACAACGCTTTCAAGCCGCTAAATTATCATTTACAAGGAGGAACCTATGTCATTAGCAGATATAATTCAGATTATAATCGGAGTATTGTCACTGGTGGCAACAATAGCAGTTTCTTTTTTGATTTATTGGTTGCAATCACGACATGAAAAGGAAATACAGAAATTGCAATGCGAAAAGGAACGTATAGCATTGCAAGAAAAAGCTCGACTTTTTCTAATTGATAATCAAGAGGAAAGAGATTATTTGCCGTGGTGTATTATAGCAGCTAATCTATATCCGCTTGAAAAGCATACAAGGAAAATTTATTCGGAATACTGCCGGTGTTCTGAAGAATTACAAAATGAGATATTAAATCAAGCCGGATATAAGATTAAACAATTTACGGGAAAGTATTGGTTACAGGGATGTATAGATAAACTTCAGCAAGATATAGAGAAATATAATTTGGGAAGGGATTATTTGTATGATGGAGCAAAATATTTTCATCGAAGCTATGATAGATACCGAGAATTAGAATGGAACGGCACTCCTAATATCTTTGAACCTATAAACAAAGAAAATCGTCTGATGATGATTTTGAATGTGGCTCAAATATCTATTGGAGAGTATATTGATGAATATTTCTATTATTTCGTAGATAAAAAAATGGATTTTGATAAGGAAACACCTATACCTCCGATTGATTATGTATGGGAATATCAAAGTCTAGCACACACAAGAGAAGAAACCGTTTGTATGTGGATGATGGAACTTGTTGAGAATATAGCAACAATTATAAATAATAAGTTTGGCGAAGATGTTGATTGTCAGTTTTTCTTAGAGTATACCGACGCACAAGCAGAAACTTATGAAGATAAATATTATGAAACAGTACAAGCACTTTATAATGCTTATTATACAAGTGTAGTTGCATCATAATTTGATGCAGAATACCAAAGGAGTGAACGCAATGGCAAATTTTAATGAACACGCATTGGAAATGTCAATAATGGAGTTGTTCAAAGACGAGGGGTACACCTATGTCAGTGGCGACCAGATACACAGAGAAAGGACGGAGGTTCTGCTTACGGACGACCTGAAGCAATACCTCTATAATCGCTATGCGAAAGATGGTATCACACCGAGTGAGGTGGATAGTGTCATTCTAATGCTGCGTAATATTTCCGGTACAATTTATGAAGCAAACAAAGCTGTATTTAAGTTGCTCTGCGATGGATTTATTCTTAACCGTGAGGATAGAACGCAGAAAGACCTCTATATTGAACTTATTGATTTCGACACTCCCGAAAACAATATTTTCAAAGCGGTTAATCAGTTTGAAATTGAAGGCGTAAATAATCAGTTGCGTATTCCTGATGGCATTGTGTTCGTAAATGGTATTCCTGTTGTTGTTCTTGAATTTAAGAGTGCAGTACAAGAGAATACGACCATAATGGACGCATATAAGCAACTTACAATCCGTTACCGTAGAGATATTCCAGAGATTTTCAAATACAATGCGTTTGTTGTTATCAGTGATGGAGCAAATAATAAATATGGTTCTTTCTTCAGCCCATATGATTTCTTCTATGCGTGGAGAAAGATAAACTCAGACGATAAAGAACTGGACGGTATCAATTCTCTTGTAACAATGATAAAAGGACTTTTCCGAAAAGACCGTTTGCTTGAAGTTATTAAAGATTTTATTTATTTTCCGGATAACTCAGATAAGGATTTGAAGATAGTGTGTCGTTATCCACAGTTCTTTGCGGCAAATAAATTGTATGAGAATATCAAGGCTCATCTTCGCCCCGAAGGAGATGGTAAAGGTGGTACATACTTTGGAGCGACAGGCTGCGGCAAGAGTTATACAATGCTTTTTCTTACCCGTATGCTGATGAAAAGCAAATACTTTTCTTCTCCGACTATTCTTATTATTACGGACAGAACAGACCTTGACGACCAGCTTTCCAAACAGTTTGTAGGTTCAAAGAAATATATCGGGGATGAAACGGTTGTAAGTATTGAGTCCCGTGAGAAACTTCGTGAGGAGCTTCAAGGACGAGAGAGTGGCGGCGTTTATCTGACTACCATTCAGAAATTCACAGAGGATTTGCAGCTTCTTACAGACAGAACGAACGTTATTTGTATTTCTGATGAAGCACACAGAAGCCAAATCAATCTCGGCCAAAAGGTTAAGATTACAGAGTCAGGTGTTCAGAAAACCTATGGCTTTGCCAAGTATTTGCACGACTCTTTACCAAATGCAACTTATGTTGGATTTACCGGAACTCCGGTTGATGGAACAATCGAAGTCTTTGGTGGTGTTGTAGACGCATATACAATGACGGAAGCTGTTAAGGACGGTATTACAGTTAATCTTGTTTACGATGGTCGTGCAGCTAAGGTTATGCTTAATCAGGACAAGGTAAGACAGATTGAAGAATATTATGCACAGTGTGAGCTTGAGGGAGCAAATGAACATCAAGTAGAAGAAAGTCAGAAAGCAGTTGCCAAAATGGAAGTTATTATTGGCGACCCTGATAGACTTCGTGCTGTTGCAGAGGACTTTATCAAGCATTATGAAACCCGTGTGGCAGAAGGTGCAACCGTAGCAGGCAAAGCAATGTTTGTATGTTCCAACCGAAATATAGCATACGATTTCTATAAGATAGTAAAGGAACTCAGACCGAAATGGACAGAAAAGAAGATTTGTGATGATGGTGTTGTTCTGAGTGAAAAAGATAAAAAAGAGTTGAAGCCAATGGAAAAAATCAAGTTGGTTATGACTCGTAATAAAGATGATGAAAAAGACCTATTTGATATGCTT
>ENA-OQCW01000254-OQCW01000254.1-human-gut-metagenome-genome-assembly--contig:-NODE-254-length-38068-cov-14.698637_pt1 | contig 38068 bp, 24 predicted proteins | sample MGYA00242767_ERZ504593 | MGnify/ENA primary metagenome ERZ504593 (study PRJEB26092, sample SAMD00036307) | human gut metagenome | host: Homo sapiens | study: EMG produced TPA metagenomics assembly of... | reverse complement strand
GATTCAAAAGGCTTCGATGTAACATCTTCTTTTGCTACTGGAACGTCTGTATTCCAGTTTGATGGAAATGAACATAAGTTTGCAAAAGAAGTATTATCAAATATTACAAAAGCAGACGGAACTAAAACCACTGCCAAAGCTGATGATTTTGAAATCAAATATGTAGATAATGTTGCTGGTAAGAAAGTAACAAAAGGTGGTAATACTTATAATGTCGGCTATGTATATGCTGTAGCAAAAGAAGGTACAGGATTTGCAGGAGATGGAACACAAGATATTGTAACTGCAGATGGAACTATCATCAAAGGTGTTGTAGCAAAAGCTGAGTTCCGTATCGCAAGTGTACAGTTTGTTTCCAAGAACGTAAGCTTAAAGAATGCTACTTATGCAGCAGGACTTCCTGTAAAACCAGAAGTATTAATCCAGATTGGAGGAAGCACTCTGGTAGAAGGTGTTGATTATACACTGAAATTAATTGATGCTAAAACTGGTGCAACTGTAGCACCTACAGATGTAACTGTTGGAAATATTTATGGTGTATCAATCGAAGGTCTTAATGGATACACTGGATCTTCTGTAAATACAAAGACTGGTGATGCATATGCTCAGACATTAAGATGGGGTGTTGATAAGAAAGCTCTTAACGATTGTAATGTAACTGTAAAAGATGGTGTTGTTTCTGTCTTAAACGGTTATATTCCGGTTGCATCTACAGAATATACAGCTAAAAATAACGGGGATGGAACTTATACAGTAACAGCTGTAAGCACATCTAAAAACTATACAGGTTCTAAGACTGTCAAAGCTGATGGTAAAGCAGAAGATGAAAAACCGGATGCTCCAATGATTAGCAGCGTTAAAGTTGTTGGCAATCAGGCAACAGCAATCCTTTCCGGTGATTCAGAAGGTGCTGCAGGTTACGACTATGTAATCTCCACAGACCGCGACTGCATCAAAAACAAAGACTATGCTTCTGTAAACAAGAACCAGGTTAGCACCTCTACTACATTTAAATATGTACAGCAGGGAACCTACTACGCATACTGCCACGCTTGGAAACGTGACGAAAACGGTATGAAAGTATTCAGCGACTGGTCTAACGCATATCCATTCGTTGTATCCGCAATCACACCGGACGCTCCAGTTATCACAAACGTAACAGTAAGCGGATCTACTATCAAAGTAACATACAAAGCAGCTGCAAACGCAACTGGTTACGACGTAGTACTTGGAACATCCTCCAAGAAAGAAAACGGTGAGACAAGACCATACAACTATGGTGCTCACAAAGTACTGAACCTGAAAGAAGGTACAGTAACAGCAACATTCAAGAACGTACCAAAAGGAACATGGACTGTAGGAATGCATGCATTCAACAGAACATCCGAAAATGGAAGGAAAGTCTTCAGCCCATGGTCAAACCTGAAAAAGGCTACTGTTAAATAATCCATTTGGGTAATTAATACAGATTCCTAAAAAGAAAGCTCCGGTCATTGCGACCGGAGTCTTTCTTTTTAATAAACCTATACCATATATTCTAACAGAATCTTATCCTTATATTGCTTTCTGCTATTTCAAGGTGTATCTGACTCCCCTGCCTGCACCTGTTTTTTTCAGGATTTTCTTTTCAATCAGGCTGTTCAGAGTACGTACTGCTTTACTCTTTTCCATTTCTGCTGCTTTCTCAATTCCTGATCTTGACATTTTTTCTTTTCCCTTAAGGATGTTGACCAGGTATTCCTCTTCGCTGATTCCGACAGGAAGAGGATATTCACTGGAAGTACCAGCTGATGAAATTTATGCTACATTAAACGAAAATGAAATTGATATTGCTAAGAACTTTACTTTATCATACGGTGAAAATCTTAACATTGGTGAATCAGGACAGCCCCTTATATTTTTTTATTTCGTATTCTTTTGAACTTACTGGAGGGGTCTGACCATCGAAAATTATTCCATATTCATCACCTCAAACTTATTTATAGCATATTACTTAAATAAGTTCAATTAAAAATTTTATTTGCAACTGGTAATCCCTGTGTGTTAGGATAGTTGGAATGCATACATTCAACAGAACATCCATTAATAACAGGAAAGTATTCAGCCCATGGTCCAATCTTGAAACAGCTAAAGTGAAATAATCCATTTGCGTAATTATACTGCCATCCCCTGTATGTATATCTACAGTTGCTGCGAAGATAATTAAATGAATTGTACCACACATTATCAAAATCTATCCAGCGATTGTCTTAATTTGTCAATAGTTTTTTCTAGTAACTCTTCCTGTTATTTGTTATAATGAACTCATGTTAATCTGTAATGCTCCAGGAGAAAAAGAAATATGGAAAAATTATTTGTTACAAAACTGGAAATTAAAAAAGTACGCCATTTAAAAGATATCACTATCAATTTATCTGATACTACTTCCCGACACTTGATTTTTACCGGCAAAAACGGAAGTGGTAAAACAAGTGTATTAGATGCTATTGCCGCTTATCTGAAAATGAAATTCCAAATATCAGATTTAAATTTAGAAAAACAAAAAGAGATGGATCCTTATACTTTGGATTCAGCAAAACGTCTTTCAACATATTTCAATATGCTGGATCCATCTGTTAAACTGTCATTTAATAATGAGACAGACATAAATTTAAAAGAACTATATGCCGATGGAAGTTTTTTATTAGCTTACTATAAATGTGACAGAAACTTTCAGGCTGAAGTACCTGAACATATAGAAAAAGTTTCTCTAAATGATGCCTATGATCTAAACGATGCTCCCAGAAACTTGTTTGTTAAATATCTTGCAGATCTAAAAGTGACAGAAGCATTGGCAAGAGCAAAATCAAATAACACGAAAGCAGATTCTATAAATAATTGGTTTATCCAGTTTGAAAAGCTTTTGCAACAAATATTTGAGGATACTACGTTGAAATTAGATTTTAATGAAGATACGTTTTCCTTTATGATCTGCCAGAGTGGAAAAGAACCTTATGATTTCAACTGTATGTCCAGTGGATTTTCAGCCATCATGGATATTGTTCTGGATCTCATGATTCGTATGGTCAAGAAAAAAGGACGTATTTTTGAATTTGACCTTCCCGGAATTGTACTTATAGATGAAATCGAAACGCATCTTCATCTTGAACTGCAGAAACAGATCATGCATATCCTAACCTGCCTGTTTCCAAATATTCAGTTTATCGTTTCAACCCATTCTCCGTTCGTGCTTAACAGCCTAGATAATGTGGTAATTTACGATCTTGAGAATCATATCATTGTTGAAAATGGATTGTCAGATGTACCATATGATGGAATTGTAAAAGGTTATTTCCAGGTTGATACCTTATCCGATACATTAAAAAATAAATTTCAGCAATATAAAACCCTTGTTCAGAAGCCGAAGCTTACTGATGATGACTTTGAAAAAATTGCAGAGTTGGAAATGTTTTTGGATGAAATCCCTGATTACCTGGCTCTTGACATCACCACAGAATATCAGCAGTTAAAAGAAGAACTGGCACAACGGGAGGATATCTGATGGTAAAAATAGAACGTTCTTTTCCCGCTCCTGCCTCTTTGGAATCAGAAGCAAAAAAAGTTTCCGGAAGCTATGAACAGCCAGATGTTGTATCCCGGTTGAGAAAAGATTTTCACGATAATTGCTACATTTGCGAACTGAAAAATCTTCAGGATCCTCAGGTAGAACACCTTTTGCCTCATAAAAACGGAAAATACCCTGAACGAAAATTTGACTGGAATAATTTGTTTTGGTCATGCAGTCACTGCAATGGAATAAAAAATCAAAAAAATATGATGACGGAATTATAGACTGTTGTAAAAATGATCCAGAGCTTATGATGACGTTTAAATTAAAAGATGGAAAAACTGAAATTTTTGAGTATATCAAACACTTTCTATACTTACCATTAAGGAGCCCCTGACCGAATAAATCAAAGACTTTCACTGATAGCATTTACCAGTATTTTTACGTAATTAGCAGCCTCTTCCTGTGACAGGGAAATTTCACTCATGATATTTCTGACGGACCTGACTGTCCGGTCCGAGCAGATACCAGGAGAAGTGGCAGATTGAAGTAAAATTTCAGATGCTCTGGTAACTCAGTTGCCGAGTAGTTCACTATGATGCATATATAAGTCTTTCAAATGATAAATCTCATATATTTTTGTAACCGCATTGGTAAGAGATGTTTCGTGCAGCGGATAATACTGCTTATATAATTTTTCCGGTTTTACAATGTCAATTATTTCAGAAGACCAGAGCCGGTACTTCCATTGCAGAGTAATATAACAGTCAGACATCCATTCCAGAATAAATTCATCATAAGTATTACTTATTTCTGCATTTAAATCTACAGTAATTCCCATATTTCCCATAATCTGTTTCGGAGTTTTACATAAATACAGGGGATTCCCCATATCCATATATCTACGATAATCACTTTTCATATATTTATAGATTATGCCAAAACAGTCAGAACAGTTTCGAGCTATCAATTTAAATAAATATCTTCCAGATAGTTTTGCACTGTTCAGGTAACCTGAATCATATGCCGGATTATTCATAAAAATCGCCCTCCTGATGATAGAGTAAAAATTTCCCCATAGCAGTTCTCACCGTAATTCCCGGAACTTCGAATCCTTCCAGCAAAATTGCACGGTTTCTTGCAGAAAGAAATTGATTTACTTCTCTGCGAGCGTGAAAATCAGCTGTTACATCTGATTCGTCTTTGTATACCTGCCATGCATCTTTCCATTCAATCTGTTTAAATGCTTTTTGTGATTTCAAAAATATCTGATTACCAAGAGAACCTTTATAGAAAAGTTTCTTTATTTCTTCAATATTGATCTGATTTAGCAGAAAAGCTTCTATGACCTGTGTATAACTGTCATCTGCGCGATAGCCTTTGATAATATCAAAATCTGCTGTAGAAATACGGTACATTTCTACAATCCGCGAACCTGTGATTTCAGCACTCTCCAAGCTTGTTCCCCTGTTGGCAATGACCTCTGCGATCCAGGCTAAGATACCATAATCGTTCAGATCCATTATTTTCAGACCGGAAGTATTCAAAATATACCGGTTAACAAAAGAGTGTTCCGGATCACCATTTAAAACAGCCCAGCTTTTTGCACGATCTTTATATTCAGTGGTATAAAATCCATTTCCATAATCATTATCTGCTTTTCCACCCTGATAAATTGGTTCTTTTAAAATATGATCAGAACCATGATAAACAATTACATTCTCATATGCTATATCAGAGTCCATAATATCAACATGACTTTTCACTTTATACCCTCCTTAAATTTACTTTTCAGCTGATTTTATTATAACATTGTTCTAACATCTATGTCAGTATAAAGATTTCGACACAAAGCGCTTGATCTTTACCTGCAAAAATGGAAGTGGTAAAACAAGTATATTAGATGTAGTAGTATATTATATTTTATCACAATATAAATAAAGAGCCCCTGACCAGATGGATCAAAGACTCCTGCTGATGTTTTTTTGTTTACCAGTATTTTTTTACATAATTGACAGCTTCTTCCTGTGACAGGGAAAATTCATTCATGATATTTCTGACTGTATCTGTCTCACTGATATTAAAATTCCTGCAAGTCCTTACAGTCGCACGAATACCTTCAAGGATACCTTCCCATCTGCCTTCCTGTCGACCTTCTTCGACACCTTCCTGCCTTAACTCTTCCAATGCATTACACATATTGATCTGCCCTCCTCTCTGATCTAATTCCAAAGCATGATTGATCAGCTTCTGTGATTCTGTAATAGCACCTATCACAACGCCCAGATCTGCCGGGATATCATGGTCACTGTAGACTTCTTTGATCTTCGCATAATCCCTGGCATAGATCAGACGGCTCATATCAAACTCCTCCACATTTTCAACCCTTTGAAACCCAATATTGATTTGTAATATATAGTATAAAATCGTTCCAATCGAAATGCAACGATTTCTTTTTTCGTTTCATATAGAATACAACGATTTATATAATCATCAAATATAATTCCGCCGATCAACAGCCAACGTAATTGTATAATTGTGAAATAATAAATATTATACGTAAATAATACAGTTATAAATCATTTCATTTTAACTTTTATTTCTATATTGCTCTACTCAAAACAATTTTTTTCCACAAAATCAACCTGTCCACTGCCCAAAGGGGAACTATAATCATGACAAAGATTAAAAACACAAAGAAGGGCATGGCAAAGAAGACATTAAGTATGTCACTTGTTGTTGCAATGCTTGCTACTTCTAATGTGCCGGTATGGGCTGCTGAGTTCAGTGATGGTACAGACGTTGCTGTAACATCCGACGCAGAAGTACCAGTAGTTACAGAAACTCCAGCAGATGATACTGCTGATGCATTTTCAGCTGAAGAAGAAGCTCCTGTTGTTACAGATGAAACAGCAGATGCTGCTACAGAAGTTGTTGAAAAAGGTGATTTAATTCTTGACAACGTTACTGTTTCTAAAAGCCAGACTTTCGGATTAAACAAGAAGGTAGCTGTAACAGGAACCATTAAATATAGAGATGGTAAGGATGCTAAAGTATTAGATGATTATTGGTTTGGATGGAGAGTAAAAGGCACAAACAATGCAATTTTTACTGACCATATAGCAAAAGATAACACAACTGATAAGATGTCCTTCTATCCGGATTTTGTAGGCGGCGCAACTTATACTAAAAAAACTACAGCGTCTGATGCTAACGATTGGTTTGAATCCGCTGCCAAAGACGTTGACTGGAGCCAGTATGCAGGAAAGACACTGGAATTATATGTATATAATAACGAAGCAGATGATAACATCAAGATCGATCCAACAGTTATCGGCGAAACTACAATTGAGAAATGCCCTATTGAAGGTACACTCAAGTTAAGCAAAGACGGAGTAACTGCTGGTCAGACTCTTGAATATAATGGAAAAGACTTCTATTATACAAATGATTCTAATGATGGAAGTGATAATGCTATAAAATTATATACTGGGGGAACAGACCCTGTAATTGTTGTTACATCTGGTGATGCTACCCCTGGTGAAAAAAATATAGCAGTATGGGATAGCGCAACTGTATCAAAATACTTTGATGTAGCCGCAACTAAGACTGCTAGAAATGCCGGTGAGAAATTAACAGTAACCGCAACTGCTAAAAAAGATTCTCCATATATTGGCACCATCTCTTCTAAAGAGCTTGAAGTACAGAAAAAACTTTTTGATGCTAGTGATTTTGATTTAAGTGTAGCAGAAGGTCTTTCCTATCAGTACACAGGAGCTGCTATTTCTGTTCCAACTGATAAAATATCATTCAAAGAAAAAGCGGACAAATTAGCTGGTGTTGACTTATCATCTGCTGTAAAAGAAGCTGAAACTGTTGGCAAGGGACCAGCCGGACAGGTAAATGTAAAAGTAACATTTGATACTTCTAAGTTGCCAAACTTCAAATTTACTGCTAATGAGACAGAGGATACACGTTGGAAAACTGCTTCTTTAGGTACTTGGGGAGTAGCTCTTAACCAGAATGTTGAAATTACAAAGCGTGACCTGAGTACAGATGCAACAACTGTAACACTGAAACATGGTCGTGTAATGACTGATTCAACTGTGGCACAGTTCCTTGATAATCTTAAATTTTCAGATAAAGCCGGAAATGCTTTGTCATTGACACTTGGAACAGATTACAATCTTTATATCGAAAATCCAGATAAGAGTGCTACAACTACAGTAGACGTTGCTACAAGTCCATTTGAATTCGAACAGACTGGTACTTATGTAGTTACAATTAGTGCAAAAGAAGGGACTGGTCAGACCTGCGTTAAGAGTCAGAAGATTAATGTAGAGGTTGCTAAGAACGTAATTTCTAAGATTGAAACTTCTAACAATTATGCACCTTATTACACAGGAACAGAAATTAAACCATCTAAATCTGATTTAGGAAAACTTAAGATTTATGATGTAAATACTGCTGCCGTTTCTGAAGAACTGCAGGATAACCAGTATGATATCATTGGATATTCCAACAATGTAAATGCATCAAAATATGACGCTAGCGGAAATGCAACAAGCTGGGGATATGTTGAAATTAAAATAAAAGGAACATCTTCTCATAGTGGACAGACTTATAAGATTCCTTTTGAAATCCAACCTCTGACAGTATCTGCTGATTCTGTAACTGTACCGAAAACTGTTACTTATAACAAAGGCTATGGTGAAGCTAAAGATTATAATGTACAGTTAGTAGTAACAGCAAAAGATGCAACTGGAAAGATCGTTAAAGGCTTAAGTGCTGACGATTACACTGTAAAATATGAATATGTTGATGGTGGTGCTAAATCCGAAACTAATGGTACTGCAAAGAATGAGCTTCACGATAAGATTAAGGCAACTATCACTGTTAAAAACAGCAACTTTGTTGGTGAAAAAGGACAAAAAGTTGAAATTCCTATGACACAGTTCACAGAAATTGTTGAAAAAGCAATCACCAGTGACATGATCAAAATCAATCCATCCAGCTATGTATATACCGGTGGTAATATCACTCCTACATATACAGTACTTGATGGAGCAATTGCTCTGTATGATAAAGCTATATATGATACCAAAGGCGAATACGAACAGGTAAGCATTACAAATAATAAAGAAGTCGGAACTGGTACAGTAACTGTAAAGGGTGTTACAGGAAAATATTCCGGAACTGCATCTGCTAACTTCACAATCACACCGGCAAATACATCAGATGTAAAAGTTACATTTACAGATGTCAGTGAATGCCAGTACACCGGAAGACAGGTCAGACCGCGTACATTCAAAGCTACATTAAACGGCAATGATGTCACCAATCAGTTTGAGATTGTAAGCTACGGTGAAAATATCTCTGGAAAAGGAACCGTTGTATTAAAACCGGTTGATGGAAATAAGAATTTCACTGGTTCCAACATTACAGCAGACTTCAACATCATTAAAGAAACTGTAACAGCAGACTTAAAACTTTATAATAAAAATGGAAAAGATGTTACTTCTGACTATAAATTAAATAAAACAGATGGAACAGCTACAGTTGCTGAAGCATTGGAAACATCAGTTAAAGATAATGGATACTTTGACTTTGATGGAACAGCTAAAACATTTGTAAGCACTGCTCTGCAGAATATTACATCTTCTTCCAAAGTTTCTAAAGCAACAGCAGATGATTTTGAAGTTAAGTACATCGATAACATTTCCGGTAAAAAATCTGATGCAAAACATAAAGGAATTGATTGTAACGTTGCATATGTATACGTTGTTGCAAAAGACGGCTCCGGATATACTGGAACCAAACAGTTCACAACAGCAGATGGTACAACTATCAAAGGTGTTGTAGATTATGTTGCATTTGCAATCAAAAATGTTAAATTTGACAATCAGAATGTTTATGTACAGAATGCTACCTATGCAGGTGGTCTTCCTGTAAAACCAAATGTTCTGGTTCAGATTAAAGGCAACACTCTTGTAGAAGGTAAAGATTATACATTAAAGTTAGAACCAGTAAATGCTAATGCTGTTGATCCAAGTGGAGTTAACTTTGTAAATGTTACAGATGGTAAAGTTTATAAAGTAACTGTAACTGGTATTAATGGTTATAAGGGATCTTATGGAGAGGCTACATGGGGCATTGACAAGAAAGATATCAAAGACTGTGATGTTAAGGTTACAAATGGTGTCGTAACTGTCATGAACGGATACATTCCTGTTCCAACCACAGAATATACATCCAAGAACAACGGAGACGGAACCTACACAGTAACAGCTAACAGCACATCCAAGAACTACACAGGATCCAAGACTGTAAAAGCTGATGGAAAAGCCGCAGATGAGAAACCAGATGCTCCAATGATCAGTAGCGTTAAAGTTGTTGGCAACAAGGCAACTGCAATCCTTTCCGGTGATTCTGATGGTGCTGCAGGTTACGACTATGTAATCTCTACAGACCGTGACTGCATCACAAACAAAGACTACGATTCTGTAAACAAGAATCAGGTTCAGACCTCTACTACATTCAAATATGTACAGCAGGGAACCTACTACGCATACTGCCACGCTTGGAAACGTGACGCAAACGGTAAGAAAGTATTCAGCGACTGGTCTAACGCATATCCATTCGTTGTATCCGCAATCACACCGGACGCTCCAGTTATCACAAACGTAACAGTAAGCGGATCTACTATTAAAGTAACATACAAAGCAGCTGCAAATGCAACTGGTTACGACGTAGTACTTGGAACAGATTCCAAGAAAGAAAACGGTGAGACACGTCCATACCACTATGGCGATCACAAAGTACTGAACCTCAAAGAAGGTACAGTAACAGCAACATTCAAGAACGTACCAAAGGGAACATGGGTAGTTGGAATGCATGCATTCAACAGAACATCCGAAGACGGAAAGAAAGTCTTCAGCCCATGGTCAAACCTGAAAAAGGCTACTGTTAAATAATCCATTTGGGTAATTAATACAGATTCCTAAAAAGAAGGCTCCGGTCATTGCGACCGGAGTCTTTCTTTATCGGCAATTTTGCACGCTAAATCAACATAATCTGTCATGGACGCTGTGAAAGTTGTGTGCTATATTGAGTATATAGGAATGCTCCAGACAGCTGTTCCTGTCTGAATCGTTCAGTTAACACTAACATACACTTTTAGGAGGGAAAAAGAATGAAGAAAACAAGCAAAAAATTACTCTCTTTTTTACTGGCGTTTGGAATGATCATTTCCATGTTTGCAGTGACCTCTGCTACAGGTTGGGCGGCAGATGAACATGTTCCTGCATCGGCAACCTTAGTTGCCTATCCGAAGCCGGCAACAGAATCCCTGGCTTCCTTATCGTCCAAAGTTTCCGGACTAAAATCAAGTAATAAGGCAGTTGTCACTGTCAAACTGTCAAAATCCACCTACGGCACTTCACAGACATACTATACGATTCTGGCAGTCCCAAAGAAAGCCGGTACAGCCACTGTTTCTTTTAAATGTCAGGGTAAAACATATAAAATAAAGGTAACTGTTAAAAAATATGTAAATCCTGTTAAATCAGTAAAGATCGGTGCAACTACTGTATCAGGTTCCAGGTTTAAATCTTCTTCCGAAACAAGTCTCAGCTATGCAAAGTTTGCCGGTAAGAAAGTAAAAACAACTGTTACTCTTGCAAAAGGATGGAAACTTGGTGAACTGTACATATATAGTGGAAATAATCCTGCGAATGGCAGTATGAAACCTGCAATTGAATATATGCAAAAAGGATGGATGCGCAGTGAATCTGTAGCAAACGGCGGCAAGATTCCGGTAGCCGGAGGTAAAGGTTTCAGAATCATGTTTACTGCAGTTAATTCTAAAACCGGTATCAGAGAATATATGACTATCATGCTTAAGTAAACGCTCAGGATTTCATTGGGAATACAGAAGAAAAATGAAAAGAAAGCATCTTCACTTTGATAAATAAAGTATAAAACAGGGCAGTCTCATCGGCAAAATTTTTGCCGGGAGGCTGCCCTGAGTATTTGTCTTATTTCACTTCTACTAATTCAATCTTAAAGTTAAGTTCTTTTCCTGCCATTTCGTGGTTTGCATCAAATGTAATGTTTTTCTCATCCTTAGCTGTCACTTTAACAGGGAATGGCTGACCGAACTGGTTTGACAGATATACCTGCTGGCCAACTGTCAGGTCTTCGGAACCTGGAAGCTGGGCGATTTCCATAGTGAAGATAGCGTTTGGATCTGCCATACCGTATGCTTCTTCAGGCATAAGGTGAACATCAATGATCTGACCAACTTCCATGTCAGCTACAGCAGCATCAAACCCTCTGATCATCTGGCCTGCACCGCAGATGAATTCCAGCGGTTCGCCACGGTCGTAAGAAGAATCAAACTGTGTTCCGTCATTGAAAGTTCCTCTGTAATGTGTGCGGCAGGTTTTTCCTACATTGCGTCCTGTAAGCTGTGGCTGTGATCCGCCACATCCACCGCAGCCGCCACCGCAGCTGTCTCCACAGGAGTGTCCCTCCTCATGGCTGCCGCAGGAATGACCTTCTTCATGATGGTGATGGTCGCAGTTAGCTCCGGAAGATACTAATTCGCCTTTTAAATAGCTTTCAACTGCCTTGTCGGTATTTCCCTGAGCTCCGGCGCATAATTCAATTCCTGCCTCTGTGAGAGCTGTCTGAGCACCGCCGCCGATACCACCGCAGATCAGAACATCTACACCCTGTTCAGCAAGCAGACCTGCAAGTGCACCATGTCCTGTACCGTTAGAACCGATAACTTCACTGGAAATTACTTTGTTGTCTTCCACTTCATAAACTTTAAAAGACTCTGTTTTTCCAAAATGCTGAAAAACTTCTCCATTATCATAAGTTACTGCAATTTTCATTTGAAAAATCCTCCAAATTATTTTTTATACCCATTCAGTCCAGTATAAACTGTCTGCGACACAAAAGCAAGGCTATTTGATCAGGTAATTCTCAATTCCATTTGCAATTCCCCGTACCATTTTTTTCTGATAAGAACTCTGCTGCATACGGCGGTCTTCGGAAGGATTACTCATATATCCCATCTCGATAATCGTTGTCGGAACTTTACTCCAGTTATTTCCGGTCATAGAGTCTGTTTCCCAGACGTATTCTTTTCTGCATCCTGTAGCTGACACATATGCATTGAGCACAGCCTCAGAAAGAGCTTTGTTTTTTCTGTACATAGATGAAATATAAGGACTGTTTCTGGTTGTACAGATAGTCAGTGCTCCACTGATAGAGGAATTATCACTTCCATTGGCATGGATACGGATATACGCATCTGCTTTTGCCTTATTTGCCACTTTTGCACGGTCAATACAGCTGAGAGCTACTTTACTGTTGGTTCTGGTCATTATTACCTTAAACCCTCTTTTCTGAAGAAGGGTTCTTAGCTGAAGGCCAATGCTCAGATTGAGCTTATATTCCTCCACACCTGTAGCAACACCCTGGGTTCCGGAAGTATCTTTCTCTTTCAGCTGGCTGGAACCAGGCCCAAGAGGTTCATAACCGCTGGCAACGACAGCAGAATGCCCCGGATCCAGTACAACAACAGGAGTCCAGACACCTTTACTGTTGATCTTTCGTCCGTTTACAGTCTGATTGATACGCATTCTTCCGGTCTGTTTGCCAAAATACCTGAAACGATTATGAATACGGTGCCATCCTGTAAGCATGGTACCGTCTGTTGCAAAACAGTAATAATACTTTCCGATTTTGTGCAAGTCTGTCAGCTTTTTGCCATTCTTATAATAGTATTTTTTTCCACCGTAGGTTTTCCATCCGGTGAAAGTACTGCTGACAGATGCTGCCTGGACATCTGTAAAATCTACAGCAGGTAAAGCTGTGACCAGGAGAAGAATACACAAGAGCCAGATAAAACATGATTTTCTTTTCTTCATACATGATTTCCTTTCATTAGAGATGTTTTAAGTAAGGGTTCTGTATGTTGATTATATCATGTAATTGTCTGGGAGTGTGGAAAAAAGCACATAAAAAGAAAGACTCCGGTCGCAATGACCGGAGCTTTCTTTTTAGGAATCTGTATTAATTACCCAAATGGATTATCTTACAGTAGCTTTTTTCAGATTTGACCATGGGCTGAAGACTTTCCTTCCATTTTCGGATGTTCTGTTGAATGCATGCATTCCTACAGTCCATGTTCCTTTTGGTACGTTCTTGAATGTTGCTGTTACTGTACCTTCTTTCAGGTTCAGTACTTTGTGAGCACCATAGTTGTATGGTCTTGTCTCACCGTTTTCTTTCTTGGAGGATGTTCCAAGTACTACGTCGTAACCAGTTGCGTTTGCAGCTGCTTTGTATGTTACTTTGATAGTAGATCCGCTTACTGTTACGTTTGTGATAACTGGAGCGTCCGGTGTGATTGCGGATACAACGAATGGATATGCGTTAGACCAGTCGCTGAATACTTTCATACCGTTCTCATCACGTTTCCAAGCGTGGCAGTATGCATAGTAGGTTCCCTGCTGTACATATTTGAATGTAGTAGAAGTCTGAACCTGATTCTTGTTTACGGAATCATAATCTTTGTTTGTGATGCAGTCGCGGTCTGTAGAGATTACGTAGTCATAACCTGCAGCACCATCAGAATCACCGGAAAGGATAGCAGTTGCATTGTTTCCAACAACTTTAACGCTGCTGATCATTGGAGCATCTGGTTTTTCATCTTCTGCTTTACCGTCTGCTTTTACAGTAACAGAACCTGTATAATTCTTAGATGTACTTACAGCAGATACTGTGTATGTACCGTCACCGTTGTTCTTGGATGTGTACTCTGTAGAAGCTACAGGGATGTATCCGTTTACTACAGAAACAACACCATCTTTTACAGTAACTTTGCAGTCTTTAAGGTCCTTCTTATCAACACCCCAGGATAAGTCTGTAAATTTACTACTAGCATATGCAGAGATAACATTAGATCCATTATAACCATTGATACCTGTTACCTTGATACCATAGATTTTTCCAACTGTAGTATCAACAGGTGTTACTGTAGTAACTGTACTGCCTGAAACACTAGAAATCAGTTCAAGTTTATAATCTTTTCCTTCAACTAAGGTAGAACCACCAATCTGGATCAGTACTTCTGGTTTTACAGGCAGACCTGCTGCATAAGTAGCGTTTTTAATGCTTACATTCTGTTTATTAAAGTATACAGAATTAATTCTGAATGGAATCTTAGCAACTACCCCTTTGATAATTGTACCATCAGCTGTTGTTATTGTATCGCTACCTGCAAATCCAGTACCATCTTTTGCAACAGCATATACATATGCAATATTTTTATTTCCAGTAATATTATCTGCATATTTGATTTCAAAATCACTTACTTTTGCAGTTGTTGTTGTGTTATCTGTTTTAGTAAGACCAGATAATAATACTTTAGAAAATGTTTTTTCATTTCCATCAAATGTAAATACTTTATCTGCAGGAACATTTGTAATATCTATTCCCTTATCATTATAAAGATTTAAGATACCCTTAACCTGTTCTTTAACAATATTAAATTCTACTGTAATATTATCACCAGTAAAGTTTTTATTTCCATCTTTAACTTTGAGTACGATAGTTCCTTTGCCAGCTTCGACATTCTCACCATAGGATACGATTTCAAACTGATTAGTTACATCATTTCCATTTAAGGTGGCTTTAAATGTTCTTGGTCTTACCTGTTTACCTGTATACAAGCATTCCTTTTCATTTGTAATTTCAACTTTTACATCAGCTGTATTAGCAGCAGTGATTGTAAATGTTCCAGTTGCTTTTCCTGAATAGAAATTATTAATTCCTTCAACAGTAATTGTACCAGTTCCAACATTAACAGCATCACTGATACTTACTTCTGAATATTCACCTTTTTTATCTCCATCAGTACCTTTATATAAAGCAATAGCGCCATCTACTACAGCATATGTTGGGACAATTTTCCCACCGGTATAAGTATAGCTGGAAGGATTTACTTTGACCATATCATTAGAAAGCGCTTTTGCTTTCATTGTAGTAGCTTTTGAGGCAGTTACATCAAAAGTTTTACCATTTGTAGAACCCATGATATAGTTTTTATTTGTAATAGTTACAGTAGCTTGAATATCTTTATTAATACCGTTTCCTGCTTTAAAGGCATATTTAACCGTATAATCGGCGGCATCGAGAATTTTAGAAACTTTTCCAGATGCATCTTTAGCAACTACTGTTACAGGAATATTATACTGTTCCGGTTTTGTATAATCAGCATTATACGTAACTGTTTCTGGTACTGTAATATCAGCTGCGCTTACAGTTAAAGGAGAAATTACAAATGGGATTGCAAATGTCTGACCAGCATAATTTCCACCTAAAATAGAAACATTTACATATGCCTGAGTCTTTATCTTGCTGCTATCGCCGACTTTACCTTCATAGGTTGCGGCATCTGTATTATTTGTATATCCTGTAATTTCCCACTGACTTGCCTGTAAAGCTTCAGGGCCAGCTGTTCCGATAACTGTAAGTGTTCCTAAGTCATCTTTAGATGGTGTAATAGCACTTCCAGTATACACAGGTGCATATTTTGCAGAATTAGAATATGTAACCTTCTGTAATACATTTCCTACTGTTGTGACAGAGAACGTCTGGCTACCAGTACAGTTTCCATCAGCTGTTGCTGTAACAGTAACAGTATAAGTACCAGTTTTGTCTAACTTACTAGTTACATCATTTCCAAATGGATCAGAAACTTTGAGGGTATAATCCGTATTATATCTAAGAGTTAAATCTGTTCCCTCTGTACCTTTAAACTTTAATACAGAACTTAATTCTGCAAGAGTAGAATCAGTTCTAACCTTACCATTAGTAATGCTAATAGTTGTTCCAGAAGCTGTTAAATCACGCTTTTGAATAGAAACTTTTTCTTTTGTTGTATACGTGTTTGGAGCACCAGTAAAATTAGTAAATTTAGTTGTATCTGCTGTAACAGTAACGGTCTGATCACCAACTGCAGCTGCAGTAGTTTTAGCAGAAGTGATGGCAGCGGATAAATCAGCACCACTTAATTTACCATCGTCCCCATTATTGGTGGATTCTGACTCTTTTAATTTAACATTTTCAGTTGGAATTTCAATAATTTTACCAGTATACTGGAACTTCTGATTTTCTGTTGTAGTAGCTACGATATCTCCTTCATATTCACTGGTAGCCGGAGAATATGGTCTGGCTGAAATTTTAACTGTCTTAATAACAGAGCCTGTATATGCAGTATTATTTTTAGCAGAAATTGTTATTTTAATTTCATCATCTTTATTTAAGCCACTCTCAGAAGTTACTATATAGTTTTTGGCATCAACAGTTTCATTTTTGGAGTCTTTAACAGATGTAACAATACTTTCAGGCGCAGACTGTGTAAAGCCCTTATATTTAAGCTTTGACACAGCAGTACTATCTAAAGTAATTGTATTTGCATTTAATGTTCTTTTGTTAATAGTAACAGTAATTCCTGTTTTAATGTCATAATTAACTTCACCTGTATCGTCGTATACATACAAAGCAAGAGTTTTTCCTGCAAGTTTATCACCATCTGTACTTGTGTCTAAAGACATGTCCGCAGCCTTAGTTGCGCTACCGTTTTTCGGTGAAACATTATCGTCATCTAACCATCTATATTTCCAACCAGTTAATGCAGTTCCATCTTTTTTAGTAACAGTACCAGTAATGTTAGCTTTTTCGCCCCATGTGATTTCTTTTTTATCAACAGTGAGGTTAACATTAATATCTGTTTCTGTTACTACAGATGTTGCAGATGTAGCCATTTCTGTATTATCAACAGATGGAGCATCTACCATATCATCAGAGAATGTTTCAGCAGCTGGAGCTTCTGTAGCAACTGGTGTTTCAGGGCCATCACTGAACTCAGTAGCCCATACCGGCACATTAGAAGTAGCAAGCATTGCAACAACAAGTGACATACTTAATGTCTTTTTTGCCATGCCCTTCTTTGTGTTTTTAATCTTTGTCATGATTATAGTTCCCCTTTCCTTAATATAACTATTTCTTTTTGGGTAAAGATTCCTAGACATAATCTGTCTGTTATGGTTAATAATAGTGCTTTAGCCAGTTTTTGTCAAGGGTAATGCTCAAGAATTTTACGTTTTTTTTAAATTTCATACACTTCAAAAGCATTTATTTTCCTTGATTTTTCATGCTAAAAATCTATAATTTGTTACAAATGTGGTGAGTTGTTCGTTCTAATCACAAGATGATGTATCAACCCCTGTATGGTCAAATGGCAGAGAACCCTCTATAATTCTCTGCCATTTTCTCATTTTATAACTGTTGTTCTTTTTTTATTCTTTCAACCTGCTCAATCGGCATCTGTGTATCTGCAGCGATTTCTTCCAATGTACTTTTGCCTCTTTTCAGCATACAGATTACTATTTTTTCTTTCGTCTCTGTTTTCACTTCTTCTTTCACTTCCGCTTTCACTTCTTCTTTCACGTCTTGCCTTATTTCATTTATCAGCTTATCTGTTTTCAGCTCTAATACTTCTCCGCCCATGGCTCGGTCAACTCCCTTCTTTGTTTTTTCTGAATCTGAGAAAATGTAGTCTGCAATTTTTATGATTACTTCCACAAGGTAACGATGCAGTGCTTCTTTTCCGTTTTCAAGCAGACTTTCTTCCAGTCTTCTGGATATTGTCACATATTCATCCAGCAATTTCTGAAGTTTTTCTGGATCTTTCTCTATATCTTCTCTGCTTTTTTCATATCTTATCACATAAAATGGCAGGAAAAAGAGTAGTTTCTTCTGAAAGATTACATCCTGTGTATATCTTTCTATGTAAATAGCCGGCAACTCATATTTTATTACCCTCCCGTCTGGCATGATAATATCCATTCCGAGAGTATCTTTTCTGCCTTTTCCACGTAAATATAATACACAGGAATGAGGAAAATATATCTTGTACCGTCCATTCTCAATCTGCTTTGTTTCCAGACTCACAGCAAAATCATATTCAATCATTCGGATTACCATTTCTGCATCTCCGGTACTCTGACATTCTATATGATAGATCTTATCTGCTATTTTTAACCGGGAATCTGTAATCTTTTCTCCGTTCTTTGTCTGGTGTTCGTTTCTCTGCTGCTCAACTGCTATATCTGCGGGATAATTTGTACCAAATACCTCGTTGATCAGCGGCACTACAAGCTCTGGCATTTTCTCCAGCATTGTTCTGAAAACATTATCAAATATGGTGTTATTTGCCATCTGATACACCTTTCCTGGCTGTTAGTTATCGTTCGCTTTTGTAATTTTGATTATGTTTTCGGACGTATTCTTATTTCTAGATGCTTCGCATCTATGAAATTTTATCTTTTGTGCAAAGTGTTTTTGTTTTCGATCACCCTCTTTGCACTCTGTTTTGTATTTTCTATTGTAACAGATGCCTTCTCATTTTTCCAGTCAAATCTCTGTTTTTAAGAACTTTTTGTTCCTTTATATTATATGTCTGTACACAAAATTTCCCGTACAAATGAATTAATGTATTATGTCACTACTGTAGCAAAAAGCCCCTGCAATACAGTCCTGATAACTGTACTGCCAGGGGCTTTATTTTTATTCAGAAGCAATTACTTCTATAGATATAGCATATTATTTCTTTCTGACAATAACCTTATCCAGATGCCAGATATCATCTACATATTCCTGGATAGTTCTGTCGGATGTGAATTTACCGCTACATGCTGTGTTGAGGAGTGCTTTCTTCGCCCAGCCTTTTTCGTCTCTGTATGCTGCTTCTACGCGTTTCTGTGCGTCTGCATAGGAACGGAAGTCTGCGAGGATGAAGTAGCGGTCTGCTCTGTCTGTGTTCTTTGTGTTGAGAAGTGAATCGTACAGGTCACGGAAGAGCTCTGTATCGTTAGAGAAGGTTCCGTTGATGAGCTGCATCAGTACCTGACGGATTTCTTCGTCTGTGTTGTAGATCACGTTTGGATCGTATCCGCCGTTGTTTTCGTAGTTGATTACTTCGTCGGAGCTTAAACCGAAGATAAATGCGTTTTCTGCGCCAACTTCTTCTACGATCTCTACGTTAGCACCGTCCATTGTTCCAAGTGTAGGAGCACCGTTGAGCATGAACTTCATGTTACCTGTACCGGATGCTTCTTTACTTGCTGTGGAGATCTGCTCGGAAACGTCTGCTGCTGCAAAGATCCACTCAGCGTTGGATACTCTGTAGTTTTCGATGAATACAACTTTGATCTTGCCGTTGATGGAAGCGTCGTTGTTTACTACGTCTGCTACGGAGTTGATGAGTTTGATGATCTTCTTGGCTGTTGCGTAACCTGCGGATGCTTTTGCACCGAAGATGAATGTTCTTGGATAGAATTCCATTTCCGGATGCATCTTGATCTGGTTGTACAGATAGATAACATGCAGGATGTTCAGGAGCTGACGTTTGTACTCGTGAAGTCTCTTAACCTGTACATCGAAGATGGAGTGCGGGTCTACTTCTACGCCATTGTGCTCAAGGATGTATTTAGCCAGACGCTCTTTGTTCTTGAACTTAATGTTCATGAATTCCTGGAGTGCTTTTTCATCATCTGCGTAAACTGCAAGTTTCTTTAACTGCGGAAGGTCTGTGATCCAGTCCGGTCCGATATGCTCTGTGATCCAGTCTGCAAGGAGTGGATTTGCGTGGAGCAGGAAACGTCTCTGAGTGATACCGTTTGTCTTGTTGTTGAATTTCTCAGGCATCATTTCATAGAAGTCTTTTAATTCCTGATTCTTCAGGATCTCTGTATGAAGGCGTGCAACACCGTTTACAGAGTAGCCTGCTGCGATTGCAAGGTGAGCCATCTTAACCTGTCCGTCATAGATGATAGCCATCTTTTTGATCTTCTCATAATTTCCCGGATATTTCGCCTGGATTTCAAGAATGAAACGACGGTTGATCTCTTCGATGATCTGGTATACACGCGGAAGCAGTCTGGAGAAGAGCTCGATCGGCCATTTCTCAAGTGCTTCGGACATGATAGTATGGTTTGTGTAAGCAACAGATTTTCTTGTTACTTCCCATGCTTCATCCCATCCGAGTCCTTCTTCATCCATAAGGATACGCATTAACTCTGCTACTGCTACAGTCGGATGTGTATCGTTCATCTGGAAGGTTACTTTTTCATATAATTTATGGATATCGCCATGTTTCTTTTTATATTTGGCAATTGCTGCCTGGAGGCTTGCAGATACAAAGAAGTACTGCTGTTTCAGTCTCAGCTCTTTACCTGCATAGTGGTTGTCGTTCGGGTAAAGGACTTCTACGATATTGCGGGCAAGGTTCTCCTGCTCTACTGCTTTCTTGTAATCACCCTTATCAAAGGAATCAAGCTCGAAGTCTACGATCGGCTCTGCATCCCAGATACGAAGTGTGTTTACTACATCATTGTCATATCCTGTGATCGGCATATCATAAGGAATGGCTTTTACTGCCTGATATCCTTCGTGGATAAATTTGTTTCCGCCCTTTTCAGGATCGTACTCTACTCTTACATATCCGCCAAAGTGTACTTCCTTGGCATATTCCGGACGACGCAGTTCGAATGGGTAGCCGTTCTTTAACCAGTTATCCGGTACCTCGATCTGATAACCGTTCTGGATTTTCTGTTTGAACATTCCGTAGTGGTAACGGATTCCGCAGCCATATGCTGCGTAATTTAAAGTTGCGAGAGAATCAAGGAAGCATGCAGCCAGTCTTCCCAGACCACCGTTTCCAAGTGCCGGATCCGGCTCCTGATCTTCGATACAGTTAAGGTCAAATCCCAGCTCTTCGAGAGCTTCTTTTACTTCACCGTAAGCGCAAAGGTTGATCAGGTTGTTTCCGAGAGCACGTCCCATCAGGAATTCCATGGACATATAGTATACGATCTTCGGATCCTGTTCGTCGTAAGCTTTCTGTGTTGCAAGCCAGTTATCAATGATAACGTCTTTTACAGAGTAGCTTACTGCCTGGAAAATCTGCTCCTGTGTAGCTTCTTCAATTGTTTTTCGATAGAGGAATTTTACGTTGTCTTTTACGCTTTTCTTGAATGCCTCTTTCTTGAACATTTCGTTTGTCATTTCATACCTCCCGTAATGGTTTCACTGTTCACTTTATTCTCAGCAATACACCTTGCGGATATTGCCGGTGAACCTCTTCATTCCGTCAACTCTTCTGTTTTCTCATATCAGAGAAATTGGGGGCAAAGAATCTCTGCCTCCAATTTCCTCTCTGAAATCAGACTGTCAAGGATAATGATACTCTTTTTTCGACAGTCTGTCATGTGTATAATTGCCGAATTTTATAACATTTTTTTGTTATCGTGCATTGCGAAAGTAGTATATTTCCTGTGAAATACCTGTAACTTATCAGTACCTTGTCAGTAATTGACCGAATGTTGTCAATTACAGTTTCTTAACACCCATAGTTACTGCTTCTTTGTTGATGTTCCACTCTTTCACATAACCATCGGTCTCGCCAAGTACCATTTCGTCTGCAAGTACTTCTGACTTGATTTCATCTTCGTGTGCTTTCATGACATCCTGGATCTTGTCGTTTCCGTGAGCGTATACTACGATCTTGTCCATAACTTCGAAGCCGGCTTCTTTTCTCATGGTCTGGATCTTGCTAATGATCTCACGTACAAATCCCTCTTCGATCAGTTCTGGTGTCAGGTTTGTATCCAGGACTACGGATGTTTCACCGTCAGATTCAGATACATAACCCTCTGTCTGTGCTGTTTCAATAAGAAGGTCTTCTTCTGTAAGCTCTACATCGTTTCCGTTGATATCCAGTTTCAGGACACCGTTGGTTCTCAGTTCGTTCATTGCTGCTGTTCCATTGATGTCTGTGAGAGCCTGTCTGATTCCTCCAAGGAGTTTACCGTATTTCGGTCCTACTGTACGAAGCTGTGGTTTAAAGCTGTAGGAGATAAAGGATTCTACATCATCTGCGAATTTCACTTCTTTGACATTCAGTTCGTCTGCGATGATGTCAGTGTAGAATTCACTCATTTTCTTCTCAGCTTTTACATACATGGTTCCGATTGGCTGACGATTCTTGATGTTTGCTGTATTTCTGCAGGCACGTCCCAGAACTACGATCTCCAGAAGCTCTTTCATGTCTGCTTCCAGATCTTTGTCGATCCATGCTTCGTTTACAGTTGGGAAGTCGCAGAGATGGATACTCTCAGGAGCATCTTTGTCCACGCTTCTTACCAGGTTCTGATAGATATCTTCTGTCATGAACGGGATCATCGGAGCTGCTGTCTTGGCGATGGTTACCAGTGCATGGTACAGAGTCATGTAAGCATTGATCTTATCCTGCTCCATTCCCTTTGCCCAGAAACGTTCACGGCTTCTTCTTACATACCAGTTACTCATCTCATCTACGAATTCCTGAAGTGCTCTTGCTGCTTCCGGGATCTTGTAGTTTGCCAGATCATTGTCTACAGCCTGAACAGATGTGTTTAATCTGCTGAGCAGCCATTTGTCCATTACAGGAAGCTGGTCATAGTTCAGTTCATATTTGGTCGGGTCGAAGTTGTCGATGTCTGCATATAATACGAAGAATGCGTAAGTATTCCACAGTGTACTCATGAATTTACGCTGTCCTTCCACAACAGCCTTGCCATGGAAACGGTTCGGAAGCCATGGAGCACTGTTGATGTAGAAGTACCATCTGATGGCATCTGCGCCGTATTTGTTCAGTGCATCGAATGGATCAACTGCATTTCCTTTGGACTTACTCATCTTCTGTCCGTTCTCATCCTGGACATGTCCCAGAACGATTACGTTCTTGTATGGTGCTTTATTGAAGAGCAGTGTGGATTCTGCAAGGAGTGAGTAGAACCATCCACGGGTCTGGTCTACTGCCTCGGAGATAAAGTTTGCAGGGAACTGCTGCTCAAATAATTCTTTGTTTTCAAATGGATAATGATGCTGTGCGAAAGGCATTGCTCCTGAGTCGAACCAGCAGTCAATAACCTCCGGTACACGATGCATTTCTCCACCGCACTCCGGACACTTCAGTGTGATCTCATCGATGTATGGGCGGTGAAGCTCTACTGTCTTGGCTCTCTCATCACCGCTCATCTCGAATAATTCCTGACGGCTTCCGATGGAATGCATATGTCCGCATTCACACTGCCAGATGTTCAGTGGTGTTCCCCAGTAACGGTTACGGCTGATACCCCAGTCCTGAACGTTTTCAAGCCAGTCGCCGAAACGTCCTTTACCGATGCTCTCAGGGATCCAGTTGATTGTATTGTTATTTCTGATCAGGTCATCCTTAACTGCTGTCATCTTGATGAACCAGGATTCTCTTGCATAGTAGATCAGTGGTGTGTCACATCTCCAGCAGTGTGGATAATCATGCTCGAATTTCGGAGCATCGAAGAGCTTGCCTTCTTTGTCCAGATCTGTGAGAACCATAGGATCTGCTTTCTTTACAAAAACGCCTGCGTATGGTGTCTCTTTTGTCAGGTTACCCTGTCCGTCTACGAACTGTACGAATGGCAGTTCATAGTTACGTCCGATTCTGCTGTCGTCTTCACCGAATGCAGGTGCGATGTGAACGATACCTGTACCATCACTCATAGTAACGTAGTTATCACAGGTTACGAAATGAGCTTTCTTTTTCTGTTTTGCTGCTGCCTCTCCTGCACATGCGAAAAGCGGCTCGTATGCTTTGTATTCCAGATCTGTTCCTTTGTAGGTTTCCAGAACTTCATATGCTTTCTCGCCTTCTTCTTTTGCAAGCTTGCCAAGGACTTTGTCAAGGAGTGCTTCTGCCATATAATAGGTATATCCGTCTGCTGCCTTTACTTTGCAGTAAGTCTCATCCGGGTTTACGCAGAGTGCAACGTTGGACGGAAGTGTCCATGGTGTTGTTGTCCATGCAAGGAAGTATGCATCTTCACCAACAACCTTGAATCTTACAACTGCGGAGCGCTCTTTTACAGTTTTGTATCCCTGGGATACTTCCTGTGCGGAAAGAGGGGTACCGCATCTTGGACAGTAAGGAACGATCTTGAAGCCTTTATACAGAAGCTTCTTGTTCCAGATTTCTTTTAATGCCCACCATTCGGATTCAATATAATCATCATAATAAGTTACATATGGATGTTCCATATCAGCCCAGAAACCAACGGTAGATGAGAAATCCTCCCACATTCCTTTGTATTTCCAGACGCTTTCCTTACACTGTTTGATGAATGGCTCCATACCGTATTCTTCAATCTGCTCTTTGCCATCCAGACCAAGCTTCTTCTCTACTTCCAGCTCTACCGGAAGTCCATGAGTATCCCATCCTGCTTTACGTGGAACCATGTAGCCCTTCATTGTACGGTATCTCGGGATCATATCCTTGATAACGCGGGTAAGTACATGGCCGATGTGCGGTTTACCGTTTGCAGTAGGCGGTCCATCATAGAATGTATAGGTTTCTCCTTCTTTTCTGTTCTCCATACTTTTCTCAAAGATATGGTTTTCTTTCCAGAATTCTTCTACTTTTTTCTCACGGTCTACAAAGTTTAAGTTCGTATCAACTTTCTGGTACACAGTAATTTACCTCCTGTTTTTATTCTTGTATATTTTTTTAGAACGAAAATAATCCTGAAATTTTTGTTTTATAGGATAATGACGTTTGTACACATCTTTATCCCATAAAACAAAAAAATCGTCCCTTATGTAAAAGGACGAAGGTTTATTTACGTTCGTTATACCACCTGTTACATTGTACGGGCATCTTTGCCGATACATGAATCCTTTAACGGGGATTTCCGTCAGCTCCTATCTGCATATCGCCTTCAGAGTTGCAACTCCGGAGTGATTTTCACTGCATTTACTTGCTGTCAGGCTCACACCCTCCCTGACTCGCTGTCTGCGTTCATCTGCAATTACTCTCTCCATCAACGTTTTTGTGGACATATCATTTATTTAACTATGCTGATTCATTATAAGGTCACAAAATTCACTGTGTCAAGTATTTTTTTGAATATTAGGGTAATCCTGTTACTGTTAAGTTACTGTTCACACAACTCGCAGGATAGTGATGTGTGAACAGTAACACCGTTAACACACTATCATATAAATTTTACACAGGCATTGTAATTAATGATATAATAAGGTAGAATATTTTGTCCGAACGTCATTTAAAACAATGAACCAGTACATCGTTTCGTAAATAACTATACCAATCGCGTAGGATGCGGATTCGAGTGTGCAGGTCTAAAAACGCAGGCGTAGCGGGCTACGCTGAGGCTTTTAGACCTGTGCAATCGGATTCGCAGACAAGTGAGTGGTATAGTTATTTCGAAAACGATGTACTAGAGCGTGTCTGAAAAAGGCTTTCTGCAAGATGTACGTCACAATTTGTGGGATATTTTGCCCGGATGAGGGCGCCGTAGCGGGCTACGGCAACTGAATTCGGGTGAAATATCCCGCAAAGTGGGGCGTGCAGATTGCGGGAATGAATTTTCAGACACGCTCTAGGATATGGAAAGCAACTACTATGTATATTTAATGAAGGGTAATTTCAAATGTTTAAAACAAAATTTCATAAATTAATGAAACGTTTCCTCACCGGAATGCTTTGTGCAGGGATTCTGACCTCTCAGCCTGCAGTCACTTACGCTGCCGAGACCTCTGCCACTCCTGAAGCCGGTCATTCAGAAACCTATTCACAGGCCTCAGATATCGATTCTGTCAAAGGATGGCCCACAGGTCCTAATATCGAGGGACAGTCCGCAGTGCTGATGGATGCAGTCACTGATACTATTCTTTATTCCAAGAATGCCAAAGATAAGCTATATCCCGCCAGTATCACTAAGATCATGACCGCTCTTCTGGCCTGTGAATATCTGAATATGGACGATACGATCACCATGTCGCAGGAAGCGGCTTATGGGATTGAGGCCGGAAGCTCCAGCATTTACGCAGAAACAGGAGAGGTTTTCACAGTAGAGCAGGCCCTGATGGCTCTGATGCTGGAATCCGCCAATGAGATGGCTCTTGCTCTGGCAGAAAAAACAAGCGGTTCTGTAAAGAAGTTTGTTGAACTGATGAACCAGAGGGCAGCTCAGCTTGGCTGTAAGAACACCCATTTTAATAATCCAAATGGTCTTCCGGATGAGACGCATTATACCACCGCAGGTGATATGATGAAGATTGCAAAGGCAGCCTGGTATAATCCCAGATTCCGTAAATTTGTGACCACACAGGTTTATGAGATTCCTCCGACTAATAAGCAGTCTGAAACCCGTTATCTTCTCAATCACCATAAGATGATGCCCGGACAGTCTTATGCATACGATGGGGTTCTGGGAGGAAAGACCGGATACACCGATGCAGCGGGAAGTACGCTTGTCACCTATGCAAAAAGAGGAAATTCCATTCTCATTGCAGTTGTGCTGAATTCTACAAACGGTGCTTTCCCTGACACAACTTCTCTGCTGGATTACGGCTTCGACAATTTTGAAAAAGTAGACTTGAATATAGATACCGATCCGGTACCGGCAGCATTTCTTCCATGTGAAAAGCACCTGTTAAAGGACTGGAATAATTTGTGTTCCTTCTATTATATGAGGCATGTGTACGTAACTGTCCCCACAGGAACCGATGTGAGCCAGCTTGTAAAGAAGCAAAAACTTCTGAACAATTCTGTCGGTCCAAAGAGAATTAAAAGTAAATATTATTTAGACGGCCATATGGTCGGATATGGAATGCAATATGAAAAGGAGATCCTTTCAGATCTCCTTCTCAACGCTTCTTTTTAGTTTTCGCCTGAGGCGGAGGACTTCTTTTCTTTCACGAAGTTCCTCCGCTTCTTCTGTATCTGTGAAACGCAATGTCTTTACAGCGAAATATTTCTCATCTTCTGTTTTTCGGATGCGGATCTTGCCTCTTATCAGTCCATGTTCTTCACAATTGGATATGCTGTAATAAACCTTTGGATTATTCATAAACCATCGGAGTTTGCGCTTTGCAGGCAGATGACAGACCGGACATCTGGTGCTGGTCACCTCGCGGTCTTTCATGATTCGCTCTCTTGTGGCAAATTCTCTGGATACATATTTGTCATGATCCGGATAGGAAATATGTATCTCGTCTTTTTTCTTCTTTGGATTCTGGTAAACATCCAGTGACGGATGATTGATGATGATTATGTTATTTATTTTCTCCAGGACTTTCGCTGTATACCAGGCATCTGCAAGCGCCCGGTGAAATCCCCTGGATTTCTCTATTTTCAGCTCATCGATCGCATGCTCCAATGCACACCTGTGTGTACCGTCATCATAACTGATACTGTATAGTTTCTGCACATCATAATAGGTCACAGGTCCGGGAAGCAGATCCAGCAGGCCATAGAACTTCATATTTCTCTGAAGTTCCATCACGTCCTGATTTCCCCAGGTAAAAAAGTACCAGTCTTCTCCGCACCAGTCAATAAATTCCCTGACTGCCTGCTCAAAGGGCACTCCTTTCATAAGATCTTTATAATCTACATGAATTACCTCATGGATGCTGTCATGAATCCATTTATAGACCTGTGGTTTGATCAGTCGGTGAAAATGATCCGTTATTTCTTTTTTGCTGTTTACTTTTACAGCCCCAATCTCGATAATCTCAAATGGAAGCCTGTCGTTACGTGTTTTCTTTCCCGAAGGATTCTGATTCCATTCCAGGTCAAAGACAATATAGTTCATTCATCCGGTCCTTTTTGTTTATTACTTTTTCGCATTTATTTTCCACTGCTGATAAACATATTATTTCACAATCTTCAGTTCATACTGTCTGGTTCCCAGACCAATCTTCTCTGCCTGATCCAGTGTTGCCTGCCATTCAATGTTCGGGTTGGAATCTTTGAAATGGTCGTGGTGGCAATGCCAGTCAGGTTTTGCCAGGTGTTCTCCAAGCTGGCTGTTCTCGATCGGAGTTGCTTTCAGACAGGCATCTGCGCAGGCCTGGTCCAGAGCAACCGGGTCAAAGCTTGCAAACATTCCGATATCAGGAAGAATTGGTGCATCATTTTCGCCATGGCAGTCACAGTTCGGGCTGATATCCTGAACAAGTGCTACATGGAAATGCGGACGTCCATGACAGACTGCCTGTGCATATTCGGCCATCTTACGGTCGAGAAGTTCATTTGCACTGCTGTTTGGATTGTATACTGCATCAAAACCGCAAGCTCCGATACAACGGCCGCAGCCTTTACATTTATCATAATCAATGACTGCTTTTTTATTCGGATATGTAATCGCATCACTTCCGCACTCTTTTGCGCAGCGACGGCATCCGCGGCAGAGTTCTTCATTTACTGCAGGTTTTCCGCTGGCATGCTGTTTCATCTTACCTGCGCGGCTTCCGCATCCCATTCCGATATTCTTCAGTGCACCGCCGAAGCCGGTTGCTTCATGTCCTTTGAAGTGGCTTAAGCTGATAAAAATATCTGCATCCATGATCGCATGTCCGATCAGTGCAGTCTGACAATATTCACCGTTAACTACCGGTACTTCTACTTCGTCTGTACCGCGTAAGCCATCACCGATGATGATCTGGCATCCTGTTGAAATGCTGTTAAATCCGTTGAGATTTGCGCACTCCAGATGCTCCAGTGCATTCTTACGGCTTCCCGGATAAAGAGTGTTGCAGTCTGTGAGGAACGGAAGTCCTCCCTGCTCTTTACAGAGATCAGCTACTGCTTTTGCGTAATTCGGGCGCAGGAAAGCCAGATTGCCAAGTTCTCCGAAATGCATTTTAATAGCCACGAATTTTCCATCCATATCAATGTCTTTGATTCCGGCTGTAACGCAGAGTTTCTTCAGTTTATCAAGCTGGCTGGTGCCAACCGGACATCTGAAATCAGTATAATAAACAGTTGATTTTTCCATCTTTTTTTCCTCCTGTTTTTATTGATCAAAATTTAATTTTCTTTTTTATTTTATCACAAGATGCAGGTTCTTTTCGAGATATTTTTTTGCTTACATCTGTTCGTAAAATTTTGTCACCTTTTTGTATTCTGCAGGCAAAGTGATCTGCTCTACCACAACATCTCCATCTTCTGCATTGTGGTAACGGTAAATGTAAACGCCCTCCTGGATCTCATCTCCTTCGATCAGAGAAACTGCCAGATATCCCTGTCCTCCAAATTCAAAGGTATCCATGATCGCAAAATCCCGTTCTGTTCCGTCAGATACCGGGATGCTGATTACTTCATATTCTTCCATAGTATGTTTTCCTCTCATTCATAAGCAGTCTTATTCTTATTTTCGCTGTTTTTTATTGTAGCAAAGAGTGTTAATTATATCAATCCTATTTAACCGAATCAAGTAAGTCGTTACTGTGAACGGAGTGAACAGTAACAGTAAGGCCCCTGCGGGTTACAAAAAGAAAGACTGCACCTCCAATGAGCACAGCCTTTCCGGTTTAGTATATTTTATTCAGTTCTGCTTACAATTGCTTATGCCATAATCGGTTTTAATGCTTCTGCAAGCTTCTCTTTCTCAGCTTCTGCCTCTTCCAGGTTCTTGCCGAGAGTTGTGTAATAAATCTTGATCTTTGGTTCTGTTCCGGATGGGCGGACAACTACTGTCTCGCCGTTATCCAACTTGTAGATCAGTACGTTTGCTGCAGGAAGTCCTGTTTCTTCCGGTTTCTGATAATCTGTTACTTTTACGATGGCATGACCTGCGATCTCTGTGAGAGGTTTATCGCGAAGTCCCTGCATCAGAGCTGACATCTTGTCCATTCCGCTTAATCCCGGGAATTCAAAGCTGTCTACTTTATTCAGGTAACGTCCGTACTGTGCATAAATCTCTTCCATTCTCTGTTTCAGGGAACTTCCGATGCTTCTGTAATATGCAGCCATTTCACAGATCAGCATAGATCCGATAACAGCATCCTTGTCACGTACATATGGTCCTGCAAGGTATCCGTAGCTCTCTTCAAATCCGAAGATAAATCTGTCTACTTCATCTGCTGCTTCAAGCTGTGCGATCTGATCGCCGATCCACTTGAATCCTGTAAGTACGCTTCTGAGTTCTACTCCATAGTGCTCTGCCACTGCATCTGCAAGTGGTGTGGAAACAATGGATTTCACTGCTACCGGGTTCTTTGGCATTGTACCTTTTTCGATACGGCCTGCACAGATATAGTCAAGAAGGAGTACACCTACCTCATTACCTGTTACCAGCTCATAGGAACCATCCGGGCATTTCATTGCGATACCAACACGGTCTGCATCCGGGTCAGTTGCAAGCATTAAGTCTGCACCTGTTTCTTTTGCGAGATTTAATCCAAGCTCCAGAGCTGCAAAGATTTCCGGGTTCGGATAGCTGCAGGTTGTGAAGTATCCGTTCGGATATTCCTGTTCCGGAACGATTGTGATATCTGTGATTCCGATATCTTTTAATACCTGAGTTACAGGTACAAGTCCTGATCCGTTTAACGGGCTGTAAACCAGTTTCAGTCCTGCTGTCTTGCAGAGACCCGGACGAACCTGACGGGATTCGATAGCTTCATAGAGAGCCTGCTTGCAGTCATCTCCTACAAAACGGATCTTTCCCTGTTCTACGCCTTCTGCGAAGGACATATATTTCGCACCTGTAAGTACGTCTGTTTTCTGGATCTCTTCATATACAATGGCAGCTGCATCGTCTGTCATCTGGCATCCGTCAGGACCGTATGCTTTGTATCCGTTGTACTTAGCCGGGTTGTGGGATGCTGTTACCATAATACCTGCATTGCATTCATAGTAACGTGTTGCAAAGGAAAGTGCAGGTACAGGCATCAGTGCATCATAAATTCTGACATTGATATCATTTGCCGCCAGTACGCCTGCTGCTGTTTTTGCAAATACATCACTCTTGAGACGGCTGTCATAGCTGATGGCTACTGTCTGATTACCGCCCTGTGTTTTTACCCAGTTCGCAAGACCCTGTGTTGCCTGGCGGACTACATAAATATTCATACGGTTGGTGCCTGCTCCAAGAACTCCGCGAAGTCCGGCTGTTCCGAATTTCAGTGCTACTGCGAAACGATCCTTAATCTCTTCGTCATTTCCTTCGATTTTGGATAATTCCGGATTAAGATCCGCATCCTGCAGATCTGCTGCCAACCAGCGTTTGTATTCTTCCTGATACATTTTGACCACTCCTGCCTTATTTTTTAGATTTTTTAAGATATTTCCATAATATCATAAATCAGACAAATCAGCAACAAAACAGCGAGATTTCGGTCAAATTTTAAAAGTTACTTTCTTTTCTGTTTGTCTGCTCTCTGCAGGCATTTCCTATATTGGTCAGGCAGAGCACTGTGGCGATCAGGAAAATTCCGGGGATCAGGATGATCCACCAGGAACCTGTCATTAATGCCTTATCTGACAGAGACAGCATACTTCCCCATGTGATAACCTCTATCGGAAGTCCAATGCCCATAAAGCTTAAAGTAGCTTCAGAGATCATTGCAGTTCTTACATTCATGACTACCATAAACATAATGGATGAGAAAAAGTTCGGCACCAGATGCTTCCATAAAACACGGAAGAATCCGGCTCCCATACATCTTGCTGCGATGATATACTCACTGTTTCGTATCTGTCTTACCTCTGTACGTACCACTTTCGCAATACTGGTCCAGCTGGTCACACCGATCACAAAGGACAGACTCAGAATATTGGCATTTCCCATAATAGCCTGCAGCAAAATGATCAGGAGCAGAGTTGGTATACTTAAGAATATTTCTGTAAATCTCATGATCAGTTCATCAAGCCAGGCAGGTGCCACTCCACTGAAGGCACCGACTACCACTGCAATAAAAGTAGAAATAACTGTGGCTAATCCACCGATCAAGATCGAGATTCTTCCTCCATACCAGATCATGGAAAAAATATCCCTTCCCATAGTATCTGTTCCAAAAAGGAACTCCCTGTCAGGAGCTTTATTATAGTTTAACAGATCCATATAAGCAGGATCCTTTGTCATGATCAGTTCCGCACACAGGCAGCCCAGTACGATAAGAATCAGGATTGCTGCTGAAACAACGGGTTTTCCCTGATACCACTTTTTCTTTGATTTGGGAATTACGGTTTCTGTCTTTCTGTTTCCTGCCAGTTCAAATAAATGATTGGTCATCCTTCTACTACCTCCGATTTCTCGGTTATTACTTCATCCTTCATACGGGGATCTATCTGTTCATTAATAGTCTGACTGACGATATTACAGAAAATAACCAGGATTCCTGACATCATACAAAGCAGCATCAGCAGATTGTAATCATGATATCTGGCACTCTCATAGGACAGAGCTCCGATCCCTGGATAAGAGAATACACTTTCTACCACATAGGTTCCTCCAAGTACATGGGGGACTGCAATGGCCATAATACTCAGATAAGCAGGCATTACATTTCGGACACAATGTCTGAACATAAGCTTTTTCTTATCCAGGCCTTTTGCCTTTGCCAAAAGTACATAATCTGCGCGAACCTCTTCAAGGATCTTATTTCGGATCATGTAAGCATAATACCATAAATGCTCCATGACCACGATGGTCAGAGGCATGATCAGATGCAGCACTCTGTCACCGATATCTCCTGCATTTCCTGTACTGTAAGCTCCACTGCTTGGCAGGATCTTAAGATTTACAGAAAAAACAAGGATCAGGACCAGGGCCATCCAGAACTCAGGAATACAGCTGGATATGGTTCCCAGCTTACACAGGATCCGGTCTGCCAGCCGGTTTTCGTACCAGGCACACAGGATTCCCATGAGCAAGGCTCCGGCAAACATAATGATAAATCCAATTCCTCCAAGTACAAGTGTATTGCCAATACGGCCGCCGATCACTTCCACTACATCCTGTTTATATTTAAATGAAATTCCAAACTCTCCATGAAAGGCATTTTTTATCCACTTCACATACTGCACAGAAATCGGTTCGTTCAGCCCCAGTTTCTCCATAGCCCATTCACGTTCTTCCGGACTCATCTTCTCTGTGCGGTCGCCATAATAGGAGATCAGCGGATCTCCCGGCGCAAGACGGGCCACATAAAATACAGCTACAGACAATATAAATACTGAGATCAGGAATATCAGGCATTTTTTACCATAGTAGACTAACTTTTTTTGTCTCATTATATACTGCACCCCTTTCCTTCAGCCGGAAGCATTGCAAAATGTCCGGGTGACACTTCTGTCCACACGCTGTTTTCCATTCCTTCGCCATCATAGTACTGCAGAACTCTTTTTCTCTCCCTGATCGGGTCAGGAACAGGAATTGCAGACAGCAATGTTTTTGTATAAGGATGCACCGGATTGGAATACAATTCTTCCGATGGTGCCAGTTCTACCAGTTTTCCATGATACATAACTCCCACACGGTCACAGAGATACTCAACCATAGCCAGGTCATGGGCAATAAACAGAAATGTAAATCCATGCTCCTCCTGCAGATGACGGAACAGATTGACGATCTGTGCCTGTATGGACACATCCAGAGAAGCGATAGGTTCATCAGCCACCAGAAATTCCGGTTCCATACACAGAGATCTGGCTATGGCCACTCGCTGTCTCTGTCCCCCTGATAATTCAGATGGATAACGGTCCAGGAAACTGTTCTCAAGTCCTACATATTCCATCTGAAAAGCAGCTTCCTTCACAAAGCTTCCTCTCGGAGGTGTGATATGCTGGATTCTCATTGGTTCCGTAATAATATCTGACACCTTCATTTTCTGGTTCAAGCTGGATGCGGAATCCTGAAATATCATCTGGCGGCAGGTCTGCAGCATTTTTTTATGCTTTTTGAATTCCTTTTTGTCGCAGATATTTACATCTTTATACCAGATTTCTCCCTGAGCTGGCTGATATATATTCATCAGACATCTGGCAACTGTGGACTTTCCTGAACCGGATTCCCCTACCAGACCAAAGATCTCACCTTTATGGATCTGAAATGAGACATCATCTACAGCCTTTACCTTTATCTTTTTTGTCAGATGAAACTGCTGAGTCAGATGCCTGACATCCAATAAAACTTCTTTACTCATGCGCTGTTCCTCCCACAGGTGATTTGATCTGCGGTGCTCTTGGATCCAACAGCCAGGTTGCCGCATAATGAGTATCTGTTATCTTAAACATAGGCGGCATTTCTTCATAATCAATATTCAGGGCATATTCATTTCGACATGCAAAAGCATCACCTTTCGGCGGATCTATCAAAGTAGGAGGCATGCCGGGGATGGTGTACAGGCTTTCTTTTCCATTTGCAAATGCAGGCAGTGATCTCATCAGTCCCCATGTGTATGGATGTCTGGGATCATAATACACTTCCTCTGCTGTACCGATCTCTACGATCTTGCCTGCATACATGACTGCCACCCTGTCTGCCACACGTGCAACCACTCCCAGATCATGGGATACCAGTATGGTAGCTGTTCCAAGCTTCATCTGTATTTCCCGCAGAAGATCCAGGATCTGTGCCTGTATGGTCACATCCAGTGCAGTAGTTGGTTCATCTGCAAATAAAATATCCGGATCTGCAGCCAGAGCAATGGCCATAACACATCTCTGGCGCATTCCTCCGGAGAACTGCCAGGGATACTGATGATATCGTTCCTTTGGATGGGAGATACCTACCAGTTCCATAAGCTCCAGAACCTTCTTATTTACCTGTTCCTTCGTGTAGTTCTTATTGTGGATCACCACTGCTTCCCCAATCTGTTTTCCAATTTTAATAGTTGGATTCAGGGATGTCATAGGATCCTGAAAAATCATCGAAAAAACTCTTCCACGCAGTTTCTGCATCTCCTTTTCCCTGTAACAGGTGATATCCTGTCCGTTCACACAGATGCTTCCCTCTTTTATTTTTGCGCTTGGTAGCAAAAGCTTCATGATACTTTTGCAAAGCACACTCTTCCCGCATCCGGATTCTCCAACTATAGCCAGCACCTCTCCCTTTTTTAATGAAAAAGACACATCTCTTACTGCCTGGACTTCTCCAGCAGGACCGTCAATGCTGACTGAAAGATTTTTAACTTCTAATAAATGTTCCATTTTTAATCCTTTTTCCGCTCGTGTAAAAAGGGGGCACCTTTAGTGCCCCCGTCACAACCTTTATCTTTTTTATGATGTTAGAGTCAAAGGTCTTATGGCGCAAGCATGAATGGCTTTTTGACCTTTTGACCCTGATATCATTTTATTATTCAATAGTCCAGTCTGCTACATTCCAGAAGATTCCAACTCCATGATGTCCCATAATTGTATCAGGATCGATTCCCTTAATATTGCTGTCAGCAACATAGTTGGCATCAATATAGCAGATCATCGCATAAGCCGGATCCTCTGCCAGAGCTTTCTGGAAATTAGCATAGGCTTCTGCACGAACTTCCGGATCAGCGGACTGTCTCGCTTCTGTCAGATACTTGTCAACGTCTGCATTAGAATAGCCGGAGTAGTTTGCTCCCTTATCTGTTCCGAATACTTTGTATGTATGGTCGTCAGCGTCAAATGGACTTCCCCATCCGATCAGGAATGCCATCTGTCCTGCCCAGTCTGTCTGTGCAGGAATCTCTACTGATACATCCATGCCGATCTCTTTCAGTTCCTGTGCTGCGATCTGAGCCATATCAATACGTACCTGATCTCCTGCACTTACGCTGATTACAAATCCCACTTTTTCGCCGTCACGATAATAGAATCCGTCATCACCCATCTCGCATCCTGCAGCTTCCAGAATTTCTTTTGCTTTTTCAGGATTGTAATCATAATGCTCTACATCTTCATAATTGTAGATATTTCTCTGAAGAGGTCCATAAGCCGGCATTCCCTGTCCAAGGATAACTGCGTCGATGATCGCCTGACGGTCAAGCCCATAGCATACTGCTGGGATCAGATCACGGTTTTTCTGCCAGTATTCATTTCCAAAGTTAAACATGATTCCACGATAGTCAGAAGTCTTCATATCGTAGCATGTATATGCCTCATCATCTGCAAAAGCAGCTGCATCCTTTGGTGTTAATAATGCCAGATCAAGTTCTCCGGATTTTAACTGAAGTGCTTTCGCATTGTCATCCGGTACGATCTTGAATACAATTTTATCGATGGAAGGCTCACCCTTGAAATAATCTTCATTCTTAACCAGTGTGATCGCCTGTCCCTCATCCCAGGATTCAATCTTGTATGGACCTGTTCCTACCGGATTACGGAAGAAATCAGAGGTCTGCATATCTTCGCCCTCAAGCAGATGCTTAGGAAGAACCGCCATTGTCATATAGTCAAGGAATGCAACGTTTTTGTCCTCAAGCTTGAACGCAACCGTATGATCATCAATAACATTGATCTCTTCTACGTCCTCGTAGTTGGGTGCATTCTCAGAACCATTTTCCGGATCCATGATCGCTTCAATAGTAAATTTAACATCCTCTGCTGTCACAGGTTCGCCGTCCTGCCACTTGGCATCTTCTGCCATATGGAATGTATAAGTATTGGTTTCATCATCAAAATCCCAGCTCTCTGCCAGTCCCGGAACTACCTGATTATCTCCGTCATGTGCAGTTAAACCGTTGAAGATCAGAATATTGATCTCTCCATGTTCATCCATAGCAGGATTGATCCTGGTATAATCTCCGCTTCCGTATACCAGTGTTGTTTCTTCCTCTGCCAGTACAGTCACTGTTGCTCCGGCACTGACCAGTGATACAGTCAGAAGTACTCCGGCCATTGTCAATAAACCCTTTTTCATTTCATGTTCCCTCTCTTTTTCTTTATTGGTAACTGGCTTTTATGATATCAGACAATTCTGACATCAGTAAGCCCTGCGGGGGGATATTGACATATTCCTTTTTGTGCCTTATATATGCCATATATGGCATACCTGCAGCAGTATCATTACTCTCCATCGCAGTGCGATCCTGCCCGGAGTGTTATTTATGTTATAGGAACATTACAGAATAATTTCCTATAACATAAATAACACTCCGCCTTTAGTATTTCACTAAAAGCGAAGTGTCCTGATATTAATATAATTTTGCACCAGCCGGAATATGGTCATCTACCATCAGAAGATGAAGTTTTTCTTCGCCCTCTTCTTCATGGATTGCACTAAGTAACATTCCACAAGATTCAATTCCCATCATTGCTCTAGGTGGCAGATTTGTGATAGCTATAAGTGTCTTACCTACCAGTTCTTCTGGTTCGTAGAATGCGTGAATACCGCTTAAAATGGTACGTTCTACGCCTGTTCCATCATCCAGAGTAAACTGTAAAAGTTTCTTTGACTTCGGCACTGCGACACACTCTTTTACCTTTACTGCACGGAAATCGGACTTGCTGAAGCTTGAATGAAAAAGTAAATTCTACATTCTAACATACCTTGATTTTATGCGGGATTAAATTCTATTTTCGGAGATACACAACTTAATTTTTTTAGTATATAATGCTTTTATACGGCATAAACAGCA
>ENA-OQCW01000253-OQCW01000253.1-human-gut-metagenome-genome-assembly--contig:-NODE-253-length-38271-cov-4.108877_pt1 | contig 38271 bp, 35 predicted proteins | sample MGYA00242767_ERZ504593 | MGnify/ENA primary metagenome ERZ504593 (study PRJEB26092, sample SAMD00036307) | human gut metagenome | host: Homo sapiens | study: EMG produced TPA metagenomics assembly of... | reverse complement strand
AGCTTTCAAGAAATCAAGAACAGGTGAAAGGGGATGTCCTGTTAATTTTTTGTGTTCTTCTGGAATGCTGTGTTTAATATCCAGTAAAATCAAGTCTGTGTAGGAAAACAGATTTTTATAAGCCGCCGATTGCTTTTCTCTGTAAAGAATACCGGAAGTGTCAAGGCAGGTATGGATATTTTTTGCCTTTGCGGCCTGAAATAATTCAGTGACAAATGCCAACTGCATCAAAGGTTCTCCTCCGGTAATGGTAATTCCTCCATTTTGATAAAATCCCTTGTTTTTTTCATAGATTTCCAGAATTTCATCTATTGTCATAGACTTTCCTTTTTGAGGAGCCCAGGTGTCCGGATTATGACAGTACAGACAGCGCATGGGACAGCCCTGTAAAAAGACAACAAGTCTGATTCCAGGGCCATCTACTGTGCCGAAAGTTTCAATGGAGTGTATAAAGCCTGTTTTACATTCCGTCATGGAAGGTTCTTGAGATAACCTCATCTTGTTGCTCTTTTGTCAGCTTGTGGAAGTTTACTGCATATCCGGACACACGAACAGTAAGCTGCGGATATTTTTCAGGATGCTTCTGTGCATCTAAAAGAGTTTCCTTTGTAAATACGTTGACATTTAAGTGATGTCCGCCTTTTTCTGCATATCCGTCTAATAAATTTACTAAGTTATCGATTTGAGCATTACTGATATTCATTGAAAATTCCTCCTGTGAAAATTATTATTGTAAGTCAATGTTTGGCTCGCAGCAAGCACAGTCCGGTTCTAAGTCAAAAGCAATATCGTTAAAGAAAATTGCATCATCTTTTCCAAGAGCACCAGGGATAATAGAGAAGGTATTGGAAATACCATCCTGAGCATCGTGAAACGGAAGTTTGGAAACAGAATTTAAGGATGCAACAGCACCATTGCTGTCTCTGTGGTGCATTGGGTTTGCTCCCGGAGCAAATGCCTGTCCTGCTTTTCTTCCATCAGGTGTGGAACCAGTTGCCTTTCCGTATACAACATTGGAAGTAATGGTAAGGATAGAAGTTGTAGGAATTCCGCCGCGGTAAGTGTGATTTCCTTTAATATATTCCATAAATGTGTGGACAATGTCGTAAGCAATATCATCGGCTCTGTCATCATCATTTCCGTATTTTGGAAAATCGCCTTCGATTTCATAATCCACAGCAATGCCATTTTCATCACGAATTGTTTTAACTTTTGCATATTTAATTGCTGATAAAGAGTCGGCAACAACGGAAAGTCCTGCAATACCAGTTGCAAACCAGCGAGTTACCTTCTTATCATGAAGCGCCATCTGTAATCTTTCATAAGAATATTTATCATGCATATAGTGAATGACATTTAAAGTATTTACATATACACCTGCAAGCCATTTCATCATATCCTGAAATCTATCCATAACCTCATCATAATCTAAATATTCAGAAGTAATAGGACGGAATTTCGGCCCTACCTGTTTTTTAGATACTTCATCAACACCGCCGTTAATTGCGTATAATAGACATTTTGCAAGGTTTGCACGGGCGCCGAAGAACTGCATTTCCTTTCCGATACGCATAGAAGATACGCAGCAGGCAATGGCATAATCATCACCATGAGTTACGCGCATTAAATCATCATTTTCGTACTGGATAGAAGATGATGCGATGGAAGTTTTTGCACAGAAGCGCTTAAAGTTTATAGGTAGTTTGGTAGACCATAAAACAGTTAAGTTTGGTTCTGGAGAAGTACCCAGATTTTCCAATGTGTGAAGGTAACGGAAGGACATCTTTGTTACAAGGTGGCGTCCGTCAATACCCATACCTGCAATAGACTCAGTTACCCATGTAGGATCGCCGGAAAACAGTGCATTATATTCAGGAGTTCTTGCAAATTTAACAAGGCGCAGCTTCATAATGAAGTGGTCAATAAATTCCTGAATTTGTTCCTCTGTGAAAGTATGGTTTTTTAAGTCGCGTTCTGCGTAAATATCAAGGAAAGTAGAAGTACGTCCAAGTGACATGGCAGCACCATTCTGTTCTTTAATAGCAGCCAGATAGCCCAGATATAACCATTGGATAGCTTCCTGTACGTTAGCAGCAGGACGGGAAATATCAAATCCGTAAATCTTGCCCAGTTCTTTTAATTCTTTTAAAGCACGAATTTGTTCAGATAATTCTTCGCGTTCTCGTGTTACATCTGAGTACATAGTAGTACGTGTGGTATTTTTTTCATTTTCTTTATCTTCAATCAGACGGTCTACACCATAAAGGGCGACACGGCGGTAGTCACCGATAATGCGTCCTCTGCCATAAGCATCTGGAAGTCCTGTGATAATATGACTGGAACGGCATGCACGCATTTCCGGTGTGTAAGCATCAAATACACCGTCATTATGTGTTTTGCGATGCTTGGTAAAAAATTCAACAACCTCAGGGTCTACATGATAGCCATTGTCTTCGCAGGCTTTTATTGCCATACGAATTCCGCCATAAGGCTGCAAAGAGCGTTTAAAAGGTTTATCTGTTTGAAAACCTACAATAGTTTCTAAATCTTTATTTAAATATCCCGGGCCGTGAGAGGTGATAGTGGAAATGATTTTTGTGTCCATATCCAGCACACCGCCATTTTTCCTGTTCCTGCTTTGTAAGTTCCATAACCTGGTCCCAAAGTGTCTGAGTTGCTTTTGTAGGACCTGCAAGGAAGGCATCGTCACCATCGTAAGGAGTATAATTCTTCTGAATAAAGTCCCTTACATCTATTTCTTTTGTCCAATTTCCTTTGTTAAAAGAAATCCACTCTTGTCTCATAAGTCTATGTCCTCCTATATCTTGTGGTTAGTTATACATAACTTTTCTTGTATAGGTGGATTTTATAATATTGGACTAAGAAAGTCAAGGTGGTATTGTGTTTATATTTTAATACAAAAAATGGAGCTGTCGCATTAAATGATATCCAGAATATTTATACATTTCTGAATACTGTTTAAAGCAATAGCTCCTCTTATATTGTTAATTGAAAAGTTTATTTTTCGGAGATTTCAGGAAGTTCATTTTCTTCCTCCTCATCATGAGACTCATATTTTTCAAAAACTTTTCTTAAAATAATAGAACATACATAAGTTACACTGGCAAAGCCAAAAAAGCGCCACAGCATACTGCCATATACAAGTGTTGAAGCTGTTGAGAAGGTAAGAAATCCAAGTCCCAGAGGAATACCATTAAAGAATTGTCCATGGGAGATTTAAAATTGCAATTAACAGAGAATTTTTAAAAACTATTTTTGATATTATTTATAAAACGTGCAGTATATGGGAAAATATATACAAGAATCATAAAATAAACAATACCTAACGCTCCGATTAAAATTTGAAAAATTGATGCTCATATTTCCCGGAAGAAAAGCAGTAGCACGATAATCAATGTAAATAAAAATTCCAACTGCTGCCATAATCAGCCAGATAATGGTGGACTGCTTGAGATTTTCTTTAAAAGCTTTTAAGAAGCCTTTGAAAATATAAGATTCCTCTCCACGTACCATTTTTAGAGTGACTGTATACATTGCAGTGACAGAAGCACCGGCAGTAATAATAGGAATACAAAATACAATACATAAAATATTTAAAATCATAATGTCACATACACGGGACAGAAAACGCATAATCGGGCTGTCCATATTAAATAAACTGCTCATGATAAAAATCCTTTCCTGTTTTAAAAATTATTCGTCAAAATTTTCTTCGGTTCTTTCAGGAAGATAAATATGAACGGTTTCGATGCGGTTTCGTTCTGCTTTATCTACAACAAGTCGTATGCCACCATCTGTAGTGACTGACTCGCCGGCAGTAGGGAACCTGTCGAGCTGTTCGATAATATAGCCTCCAATGGAGTCATAGTCATCGGAAGCAATATTCAAATGAAGTATTTCATCTAAATCGTCAAGTCGAGCAGAACCAAGAGCTATATACTCACGGTTCGGGATAATTTCACGAAGTTCTTCTTCCTCAGAGTCATATTCGTCATGAATATCTCCGACAATTTCCTCAATTAAATCTTCCAGAGTTACAATACCGGAGGTTGCTCCGTATTCATCCAATACAACGGCAAAAGTTACTGAATTTTCTTTCATCTCCATCAGAAGTTCAGAAGTTCTTTTATATTCGTAAGTGAAATAAGCTTGTCTTAAAATTTTTCGCACAGAAAAATCTTCTTTACTTGTAAGAAGAAGGTCTTTTACATTGACAATACCGATAATATTGTCAGTGGTATCTTCAAAAACAGGAAAACGAGTATGTTTTTCATCACGAAACAGACCAACTAAATCTTCGTATGAACTATTTACATCAGCGAAGGTTACATCAATACGGGGAATCATAACGTCTTCTGCCTGAGAATCGCCAAAATCAAATACATTATAAATCATTTGACGTTCTTCACTTTCAATAACTCCTTCTTCATGTCCTACATTTACTAAAGTACGAAGCTCATGCTCTGTAATGGTATTTCCTTTTGCGTTGGCATCAATTCGCATCAGAGTCAAAACACCTTGGGCTAATTTATTGACGATAAAAATAACAGGTGTCAGAATGAACATTAAAATGCGAATAACCTTTGCGTAAGATAGTGCCATTTTTTCGGCATGTACAGTTGCCAGAGTTTTTGGAGTGATTTCTCCAAAGATTAAAACCAGAAGGGTAATAATACCCGTACTGATACTTACAGCAGTATTACCGAACAGGCGCATAGTAAGTGTAGTGGCAAGGGAAGATGCACTGATGTTTACGATGTTGTTACCGATAAGAATGGTACTCAGAAGCTTACCGGAATCTTCAATTACATTTAAAAGTGTCAGAGCTTTTTTATCACCCTGCTCGGCTAAGGCCTGAATACGAATTTTGTTCACTGTTGTCATAGAAGTTTCTGCTGATGAAAAAAAAGCCGAAAGGCAAATGAGAATAATCAAGATCAGAAACTGTATGGCGTCACTGGAATCCAATATGTTCAACTCCTTTTAATAATAAATTATAGCTTTGGCTATTAAAATCTAATATACATGATTTTTATATGGATTGCAAGAAATCTGTATGAAATCCTTACGAAAAAAGTTGATTTTTGGGGTGTCGGAAAAAAGAAAATTGTGTTATACTTAATCAGAATAACAAAAACAGAACTTGTTCACATTTGATTTAGGAAGGGAATAAGGGAAATGAATAGAAACAAAAAAAAATTTACATAAAGTGGCGGCCAATGTTCTGGGTATCACCCTTGCTTCTGCACTGGTGACAGGCGCAATAACAGAAACAGTGGCTCCAATTCCTGTATTTGCCGGACAGCAGGAAGTGCAGACACAGGGAAAAATGATTTATATAAATGGAAGTATTCAGGCAGGTGAGAATGCTGACGGCACCAGTCAGGCGCAGGCAGTAGACTCTTTTGAAAAGGCATTTCGTTTGGCAGGCGGTCAAGGAACCATTGTGGTATGTGGTACAGTTCCTGTCAGCACAGAAAAGAAACTGCATATTCCTGCCGGGATTAAGATAAAAAGAGATGACGGATTTACAGGAGCTTTGGTGAAAGTTACAGGAAAAGGAAAGCTTACGGTGACTGGCAGTGGAATTACAGCACAGGATGTGGATGTTTCAGCAGCAGAAAACGGAAAAGGGGCATTTGTTTTAGCAAAAGTTCCACAGGTAGTAATGCCGGAACAGGTTACTTTGAATAATTTGGCAGAATGGAATACTTGTAGTTTTGCTCTTTTAGGATTTGTTGGAGAGGGCACTTTTGCGTGGGGAACACAGATACCACCGTCTTCTTACGAAACAGAGATGAAGGTGGTTTTTACACCAAAAGATGTAGAAAATTATGATTATTCTTTAGTTTCCGGTTGGGACAGTCAGAGTAAAACGGTAATCAGAAGCATAAAAGTCTGTAATTAAAGCATTAAAACCTCAGGAGGAAAAGCCATCAAAACCAATGGCAGAAGTAAAGTTCCTGCTGAATTGAAAATTTGCTACAAAAGAAGAGTTTAAAAATCTGGATTTTGCAAATGCCGGATTTACAGGAAATGGGACTTTTGCATGGGAGACACAAACGGAGCTGTCTTCTTATGAAACAAAAATGAAAGTAGTTTTTACTCCTTCTGATGCAGAGAAATACGATTACACACAGATTGCCGGATGGAATGCAGAAAGTCAGAAGATCGTTCGGGAAGTAAAAGTATTTATTGAGGAATTAAAGGGAACTTCTGAGACACCGGAAACAGAGACACCACAGCCGGAAGCGCCTGAGACAGAGACACCGGAGGTAACACCTCCGACAGAACCGGAAGCACCGGAAAACTCTCAGACACCGGAGACAACCCCTCCAGTAGAGCCGGAAGCACCGGGAAATCCTGAAACACAGGAGCCGGAAGCGCCACAAACGGAAGTCCCGGAAATAGAAGTGCCTGAGACAGAAAAACCGGAAAATGGCGGTGTGGAGATTGAATATGTAAACCCTGACGAAGTCGTACAGCCGGAAGAGGAAACACAGCCGGAGGTTACTTATCAGGCAGAGGCAGGTCAAAATGGAGAGATTGCACAGGTAGCTCCGGAAGCGCTTCCTGTAGGAAGTTTGATTGATGAAACCGGTGTGCAGGTATCCGGTGACTTTATTCCTTATTATGTAGATTTGCAGGTTACTTACAATGAAGCAGTAAATGAACTGCCGGATGCAGGAATTGGAGAAATTCTTTCTGCTTATGAATTAAAACTCTGGGATTTAAAGGATGACAAAGAATATAAAGTTCCGGAAGGAAAAAAGGTAAAAGTTATGATTCCTTTACCGGAAAATGCAAATTGCTTTTCTGATTTATCCATAGCACATTATCTGGGAAATAATCAGTATGAATATTTTGTGTTTTCTAAAGACGGAAAGACAGGTAATATGACTATAGAGGAAAAGGACGGAGTTGAATACCTGACTTTTGAGACTGCTTCCTTTAGCCCGTTTAATGTGGGTGGACATCAAATTGTAGGTCCGGGTGTAAACAGCAATAATCATAAACCTTCAACAGGAACTTCCCAGTCAGCTACACAGACAAAACCCAATACTTCTACACAGAATACGACACAGAGTACGGTAAAACCCAGCAAAAACCAGACTCAGAAGAAACCTGCACAGAATAGTGTAACATCTGTTATTCAGATAGTTAAAACAGGTGATGAAGCTAAAACGATAACATACATATTGATTAGTTTGGGCGCTGTGATTGTTGCAGGCATGGCTGTCTTTTTTGGGAAAAAGAAAAATAGAAAATAGAAAAGAGTTATGATTTATCTATCCCTCCCATATAGTGATATATAGGAGGGATTTTTTATGGAAGAAAGAGCTTTAAAAAATGAAAAACCAATGCTGATGATAAAAGCGCTTTTGCTTGCTTATGCAGCTACCGGAATTTCCTTGCTTATTCTGGCGTTTTTACTGTATAAGGTGGGGCTTGGTGAGAGTCAGATAAACATAGGAATTATGGTTACATACATCGTATCCTGTCTTTTTGGCGGATTTTATATGGGTAAAAAGATAAAAGTAAGACGGTTTGCATGGGGAATGGGAGTAGGTACAGGATATGCGCTGCTTCTTATGGCAGTTACTTTTTTGACAGAACATCAGATAAGCGGAGATTTTAAGGAAATGTTACTGATGTTTTTTCTGTGCTTTTTTGGAGGGACATTGGGGGGATTTTATCTTAGTACACTGAATAATTTCTACTTGCTAGGCGGTTGTAGCTATGCTATAATACCGCTAGATGTTATATCTTAAATTATCATACATGGGAGGATTATGTTATGGAACATATCAAAACATTAAATACAAAAAGCTTACAGAATACAGTTAAAAAAGGTGGATGTGGTGAATGCCAGACATCTTGCCAGTCTGCATGTAAGACATCTTGCACAGTAGGAAACCAGAGCTGCGAACACAAATAAAATAACACAGTGCGTTTTTTCTGGGCACATGGCTGAATAGCAGCGGTGTAAAAGCCGCTGCTTAATTATTGCATTAAGAAAGGAGAAATACGGTGATACATCGTTATAAAAATAATGGCTATAACATTGTGCTGGACGTAAATAGTGGTTCCGTACATGTAGTAGATGAATTGGTTTATGATGTAATCGGACTTCTGGATGAAGGGCAGGAAGAAGCTGTTGTTTATGAGAAGTTAAAGGATACATATAAAAAAGACGATATCCAGACAGCATTGAAGGAAATACAGGAATTAAAAGATGCGGAAATGCTGTTTACTGAGGATATTTATCGAAATGCCATTGAGCATTTTAAAGAAAGAGAAACAGTAGTAAAGGCATTATGTCTGCATATTGCTCATGATTGTAATCTGGCATGTAGATATTGTTTTGCAGAAGAGGGAGAATATCACGGAAGACGAGCTTTGATGTCCTATGAAGTAGGAAAACAGGCTCTGGACTTTTTAATTGCAAACTCCGGCAATAGAAAAAACTTAGAAGTGGATTTTTTCGGTGGAGAACCTTTGATGAACTGGCAGGTTATTAAAGACTTAGTTGCTTACGGTAGAGAGCAGGAAAAAATTCACAATAAGAACTTCCGTTTTACTTTAACTACAAACGGTGTGCTTTTAGATGATGAAATTATGGAATTTGCCAATAAAGAAATGGCAAATGTAGTATTGAGTATTGATGGTAGAAAAGAAGTACATGACTTTATGCGTCCTTTCAGAAAGGGAGCAGGAAGTTATGATTTAGTAGTGCCGAAGTTCCAGAAGTTTGCAAAGAGCAGAGGGGAAAAGAGCTACTATGCAAGAGGTACTTTTACACGTCATAATTTAGATTTTTCCGAAGATGTACTGCATCTGGCTGATCTGGGATTTGACCAGATTTCTGTAGAGCCTGTAGTGGCAGATGAAAAAGAGAAATATGCACTGAAATGGGAAGATGTTCCGAAAATCTGTGAAGAATATGACAAGCTTGCAAAGGAAATGATACGCCGTAAAAAAGAAGGAAAAGGATTTAATTTCTTCCATTTTATGATTGATTTAACAGGCGGTCCTTGTGTATACAAACGTTTATCTGGCTGTGGCTCAGGCACAGAGTATCTGGCAGTAACTCCATGGGGTGATTTATATCCGTGCCATCAGTTTGTAGGTGAGGAAAAATATCTCATGGGAAATGTATGGGATGGTGTAAAACGTACAGATTTATGTGAAGAATTTAAAAACTGTAATGTATATGCAAAAGAAAAATGTCAAAACTGCTTTGCAAAATTTTACTGCAGCGGTGGTTGTGCGGCAAACTCTTATAATTTCCATGGCTCTATCAATGATGTGTATGAATTGGGATGTGAGCTTCAGAGAAAACGCGTAGAGTGTGCTATTATGTTAAAAGCAGCTGAGGCAGCAGAAGAATAAGAAAATTTAAGCAAAGAAGGGAAAGAAAATGAAGAAAAACAGAGGGATACTTGTACTGGTTTTAACTGCGATTATTACAGGATTTCTGGTTTTTACCTCAGCAGTAGGGTTTGGTCCTACCGGTACAGGTGCGGCAAAGAATATTAAGACAGGTTTGGACTTGTCAGGTGGTGTAAGTATCACTTATGAAGCATCAAAAGAGTCACCAACAGAAGATGAGATGGCAGATACCATTTATAAGCTTCAAAAACGTGTGGAACATTACAGTTCAGAATCACAGGTTTATAAAGAAGGGGAAAATCGTATTATTGTAGAAATCCCCGGAGCAAAAGATGCAAATAAAATTTTAGAAGAACTGGGAAAACCGGGTTCTCTGTATTTTATTAAACACAAAGACTCTGCTGGAGAAGAAAATTATACATATAATGCAGAGGCAAAAGCGTATGAGCTTACAAAAACCATTGAAGAAATTGAGGCAGACGGCGGCATTGTTCTGACAGGAACAGACATCAAGGACGCAAAAGCCGCGGTAGCACAGGATGATTTGAAAAATAATGTAAATGTAGTAAGCTTGTCCTTTACAAAAGAAGGAACAGATAAATTTGCTGTTGCTACAAAGGAAGCAGTAGAGGCAGGAAATGATACCATTGGTATTTATTATGATGGAACTTTTGTAAGTGTTCCAAGTGTAAAACAGGAAATCAAAGACGGACAGGCACAGATTGACGGTATGAAAGATGCAGCAGAAGCAGAAAATCTGGCATCTACCATCCGTATCGGTGGATTGAAGCTGGAATTAAGTGAACTTCGTTCCAGCGTAGTTGCGGCACAGTTAGGTGAGAAGGCAATTTCTACCAGTTTAACAGCAGCGGCTATCGGACTTGCTTTGATTATCTTATTTATGATTTTTGTATATCGTATTCCTGGACTGGTATCCGGTATTGCTTTGATTATTTATGTATGTCTTGACTTAATTGCATTAAATGCTTTTGATTTAACATTGACATTACAGGGTATTGCAGGTATTATCTTGTCAATCGGTATGGCAGTAGACGCCAACGTTATTATTTACGCTCGTATTCAGGAAGAAATCGCTGCTGGAAAGAGTGTAAGAACTGCTCTGCAGAATGGATTTAAGAAAGCATTTTCTGCAATTTTTGATGGCAACATTACAACCTTAATTGCTGCCTTTGTATTAAACTGGCTGGGTTCAGGAACAGTAAAAGGATTTGCACAGACTCTGGCGCTTGGTATTGTACTGTCCATGTTCACTGCATTAGTAGTATCTAAATATCTGATATATGCAGTATATGCAGTAGGTGTAAGAGATGAAAAATTCTACGGAAAGAGAAAAGAAAGAAAACCAATTCCTTTCCTGCAGAAAAGAAAAGTATTCTTTACTTTATCTCTTATCCTGATTTTATGTGCTCCTGTTTCTATGTTGATTTTCAAAGGAACAACAGGCGAGTCTTTGAAATACAGTCTGGAATTTAAAGGCGGTACTTCTACAAATGTAGAATTTGATGAAAATATGAGCATTGCAGAAATTGACGAAAAGCTTACACCTTTAGTAGAAGAAGTTACAGGTGATAAGAATGCTCAGGCAACAAAAGTAGTAGGAAATAATCAGGTTATTATTAAAACAAGAACTTTAAATGTAGAACAGAGAGAAAAATTAGAGACTGCTTTAATTGATAACTTTGGTGTGGAACAGGAAGATATTACATCAGAAAGTATTTCTTCCACTGTCAGCAGTGAAATGCGTGCCGATGCAGTAAAAGCTGTTATTGTGGCTACTGTGCTGATGCTTTTATACATCTGGTTCAGATTTAAGGATATTCGTTTTGCAAGCAGTGCGGTTATTGCACTTCTGCATGACGTATTGGTTGTTTTGGCATTCTATGCAGTTGCAAGAGTTTCCGTTGGAAATACCTTTATCGCATGTATGCTGACAATTGTAGGTTACTCTATCAATGCTACCATTGTTATTTTTTGACCGTATCAGAGAAAATCTGGCTGATGCAGGTAAGAAGTTTGATTTGGAAACACTGGTAAATGCCAGCATTACACAGACACTTACAAGAAGTATTTACACTTCTTTGACAACCTTTATCATGGTATTCTTGTTATTCATTATGGGAGTTTCTTCTATCCGTGAATTTGCATTACCTCTTATGGTAGGTATTATATGCGGTGGATATTCTTCTGTATGTATTACAGGCGCTCTTTGGTATGTCATGAAGAAAAAATTGAAAAAAAACAGCAGTAAGAAATAAAAAAGAGGTTGTTGCTTGATGCGACAGCCTCTTTTGGGATTATAAGGAGAGGAAGATGGAAAAATGGGTAGTTGCTGCCAAGAAGGCAGATTTTCAGGAAATCAGTAATCGTTTTGGGGTAGACCCTGTGATTGCCAGATTGATTCGAAATCGAGAACATATTACAGATGAAGAAATTGACACATATCTTCATGGAAAAATCAGAAATTTACATTCATGGAAAACATTAAAAGGTATTGAAGAATTATTAACTATTTTAATGCAAAAATACAGCAGAAGAAAAAAATCAGAATTATTGGGGATTACGACATTGACGGTGTATGCTCAACTTACATTCTTCTTCAAGGTTTGAAAAAAGCCAATGCTCTGGTGGATGTAGATATACCGGATAGAATGAAAGATGGATATGGGATTAGCAAGGAACTGATTGAACGAGCTTATGGAAAAGAAATTGATACGATTATTACCTGTGATAATGGTATCAGTGCCATAGAGCAGATTGCCTTTGCAAAAGAAAAAAATATGACCGTTTTAGTGACAGATCATCATGAAATTCCTTATGAGGAGCAGGAAGACGGAAGTATTAAAAGGTTTCTTCCAGATGCAGATGCGATTGTAAACCCGAAACAGGAAGGGTGTTTGTATCCTTTTAAAGAGATTTGTGGAGCAATGGTTGCATTTAAGGTAGTATGGGGACTGTTTGAAAAGCTTTGTATTCCTTTTTCCGAAATTGAGGAGCTTATTCCTTTTGCCGCCATTGCTACAGTTGGTGATGTAATGGATTTAGTAGATGAAAACAGGATTTTAGTAAAGGAAGGGTTAAGACGTATTCAGAATACGAATAATGAAGGTTTAAAAGCTCTTATTCGTGTCAATAATCTGGAGAACAGGGAGATTACAGCATATCATATTGGATTTGTGCTGGGACCATGTATTAATGCCAGTGGAAGATTAAGTACAGCAAAAAGGGCTTTGGAACTGTTACTTTCAAAAGACACAAAAGAAGCCTCTGTTTTAGCAGAGGATTTAAAAGACTTAAATGACAGCCGCAAGGATATGACAGTAAAAGGTGTGGAACAGGCAGTTGAACTTATTGAAAATACGGAGCTTAAGGATGATAGAGTGCTGGTGGTGTATCTTCCGGATTGTCATGAAAGTCTGGCGGGAATTATTGCCGGGCGAATTCGGGAAAAATATATAAAACCAGTATTTGTACTTACAAAAGGAGAAGAAGGTGTAAAAGGCTCAGGGCGTTCCATAGAGGCATACCACATGTTTCAGGAGATGGTAAAATGCAAAGACCTTCTTACAAAATTTGGTGGACATCCTATGGCAGCAGGGCTTTCTATGGAAGAAGAAAACATTGAGAAATTCAGAAAAAGCTTAAACGAAAACTGCACACTAACTGCAGAAGACATGGTGGAAAAAGTGGTGATTGATGTTCCAATGCCAATGTCTTATGTCACAATTCCTCTTATTCGTCAGCTGGGGCAGTTAGAACCTTTTGGAAAAGGGAATACAAAGCCGATTTTTGCACAAAAGGATATTCGATTTTCAAATTGTAAAGTTTTTGGGAAAAACAGAAATGTAGTGAAAATGAAAGCGCAGGATGGCTTTGGATTTACAGCTGAATGTGTCTGGTTTGGAGACGGAGAAGAGATATTAGAACGTCTAAAAGAGAAGGAATTGTGGGATGTAATTTACTATCCATCCATTAATTCTTTTCAGGGTAGAGAAAGTATTGAAATGATTATTCAAAATATTCGATAAGAAAAAATAAAATTTGCGTCCGTAAAGAAAAGATGATATACTAAACCACATAAAAATCACAAAAGTGACATAATTTGATATAAAGGGCAGGGAAGGGCAATGGAAGATTGTAAAAAGAAGAAAATTGAAGACTATATCAGAAGTATTCCTGATTTTCCACAGGAGGGAATTATTTTTCGAGATGTCACCAGTATTTTAGAGGATGCAGACGGATTTGAACTGGCAATTGACTCTATGCAGAAGCTTTTAGAAGGTATGGACATTGATGTGATTGTAGGAGCAGAGTCCAGAGGGTTTATTTTCGGAGCGCCGATTGCGTATAATTTACATAAACCTCTTGTACTGGTACGAAAAAAAGGAAAACTACCATGTGAGACAGTAGAACAGAGTTATGATTTAGAATACGGAAGTGCTGTGATTGAAATGCACAAGGACTCTATTAAACCGGGACAAAAGGTAGTGATTATTGACGATTTAATTGCTACAGGTGGAACAGTAGAGGCAGCAGCCAAGCTCATTGAAAGTCTTGGCGGAGAAGTTGTAAAGATGGTGTTTCTCATGGAACTTGCTGGTTTAAAAGGCAGAGAAAGATTAAAGAAATATGATGTTCAATCTGTAATTTGTTATGAAGGAAAATAGAATCAGATGATGGATAAGAGGTGACGTTTTTTATGGAAGAAAAAAAAGAAGCTACCTTAAAAGCAGAAGAAATTGAAAAAATTAAAAAGGCAGATGCCAATGTGAAAACCATGGAGGATTTCACCAGTCCGGAAGTGCTCTATAAAGAGCTTATAAGCAGTGTTCGGAAATACCATCCATCTACTGATATCTCCATGATTGATAAGGCATTTCAAATTGCCAATAATGCCCATAAAGGACAGGTGAGAAAATCCGGTGAGCCTTATATTATTCATCCGCTGTGTGTGGCAATTATTCTGGCAGATTTAGAGCTCGATAAGGAAACGATTGTGGCTGGATTGCTTCATGATGTGGTAGAAGATACGGTTATGACTTCTGAAGAAATTCGAGAAGAATTTAACGGAGAAGTAGAGCTTTTAGTAGATGGTGTAACAAAGCTGGGACAGTTGAATTATTCTGCAGATAAAGTGGAAGTACAGGCAGAGAATTTAAGAAAAATGTTTCTGGCAATGGCAAAGGATATCCGCGTTATTTTAATTAAGCTGGCAGACCGTTTGCATAATATGCGAACTTTAAAATATATGCCTCCTCATAAACAGAAGGAAAAAGCCAGAGAAACCATGGATATTTATGCACCTATTGCTCAGCGCCTTGGTATTTCCAAAGTAAAAATAGAATTAGATGATTTATCTCTTAAATATTTGAAGCCGGAAGTTTACTATGATTTAGTAGAGAAAATAAATTTGAAAAAGAGTGAGCGTCAGGCATTTATTGATCAGATTGTAGGGGATGTGCGAGCTCATATTGACAAGGCATCCATCAACGCTCAGATAGACGGAAGAATTAAACATTTCTTCAGTATTTATAAGAAGATGGTAAATCAGGATAAAACCATTGACCAGATTTATGATTTATTTGCTGTACGAATTATTGTAGACACAGTACGTGACTGTTATGCAGCCCTTGGTATTATCCATGAAATGTATAAACCAATTCCGGGACGATTTAAGGACTATATTGCTATGCCAAAGCCCAATATGTATCAGTCTCTGCATACCACTCTTATTGGCCCAAACGGGCAGCCTTTTGAAATTCAGATTAGAACTTTTGAAATGCACAGAACTGCAGAATATGGTATTGCTGCTCATTGGAAATATAAAGAGGTTTCCAATAATGGAAAAGTCAATGTAACACAATCAGAAGAAGAAAAATGAGTTGGCTGCGTCAGATTTTGGAATGGCAGCGAGATATGTCTGACAATAAGGAGTTTTTAAGTCTCTTAAAAAGTGATTTAGATTTATTTTCTGAAAGCGTGTATTGTTTTACCCCTGCAGGAGATGTCAAGACTTTGCCAAATGGCTCTACTCCTATTGATTTTGCCTATAATGTTCACAGTGCAGTAGGAAATAAAATGGTAGGTGCCAGAGTAAACGGAAAACTGGTTCCTATTGAATATGTGATTAAAAACGGAGACCGTGTAGAAATTATTACTTCTCAAAACTCTAAAGGCCCCAGTCGTGACTAGGTTAAAAGTGGTAAAGAGTACACAGGCGAAAAATAAGATTAATCAATGGTTTAAGCAGGAGCTGAAAGAGGATAATATTTTAAAGGGTAAGGAGATGCTTATCCAATATGCCAAAGTAAAGGCAATCTCTTTGGGAGAAATTCAGAAGCCCAAATATCAGGAAGCAGTTATGAAAAATATGGTTTCCGAGACTGGGATTCTGTTTTGGCTGCTTTGGGACACGGAGGCTTAAAAGAGGGGCAGATCATCAATAAGCTTCTGGAAGGTTATAATAAAGACCATAAGGCAGAGCTGACAGACGAGAAGGTATTAGAAGCAACAGCAGACCATAAGGAGAAGCTGCATATCGGCAAATCCAAAGGCGGTATTGTAGTTAAAGGAATTCATGATGTGGCAGTGCGCTTCTCTAAATGCTGCAGTCCAATTCCCGGTGACGAAATTGTAGGATATGTAACACGAGGAAGAGGTGTTACTATTCATCGTACAGACTGTATTAATGTGATGAATATGTCTGCAGAAGATAGAAATCGTCTCATTGATGCAGAGTGGCAGGTACCTGCTCATGAAAGCAGTGAACGTTATATGGCAGATATCAATGTCTTTGCCTATAATCGTACTGGTTTGATTGTGGATATTTCTAAGATTTTTACAGAGAGAAAAATAGATATTTTAGCTTTAAATACAAGAACGAGCAAGCAGGGAATGGCAACGATTAATATCAGTTTTGAGGTTAGAAGTAAAGAAGAATTAAACAGTTTGATTGAGAAAATCAGGCAGATTGAAAGTGTGAAAGATATTGAACGTACTGCCGGTTAAGGAGAAAAAATGAAAAATTGATGCTGAGAGGGATTGTTGTAGGTCCTGTACAGACAAATTGTTATTTTCTGAAAAATGAACAGACACAGGAAATTTTAATTGTGGACCCCGGTGCAGAACAGGAAAGAATTATTTATGCTTTAGATAAATTGCAGGGAAAACCTGTTGGGATTTTGTTGACACATGGTCATTACGACCATGTATGTGCAGTAAATGAATTAAAGAAACATTATGAAATTCCAGTGTATGCGGCAAAGGCAGAGGAAATACTTCTGGCTGATGCAAATCAGAATCTCTCTGCTGCATGGTCCGGTGTTCCTTATAAAGTAAAAGCGGATGTGCTGTTAGAAGATGGAGAAAAAATTCAGGCGGCAGGCTTTGAAATTACTACCATTCTTACACCGGGACATACAATAGGCTCTTGTTGTTATTGGCTGAAAGAGGAGGAGATTTGTCTCAGCGGAGATACCGTATTTTATGGAAACTGCGGCAGATGTGATCTTCCCACAGGCAGTATGAGTCAGATGAGAAAAAGTTTAAATAAAATTTTTGCCATGCTGCCGGATGAAACGGTTATTTATCCGGGGCATGGAGAAGCTACAGACGCAGAGTTTGAAAAGAAAAATAATCCTTATTTATAAGAAAAATACAGAAAGAGGAAGAGCCCATGATAGGAATTTCCTTTAATAAAAAAGAATTTGAATATGATGCCTATACATTAGTAAAGGCTTTTTATCCTAAAGAAGATATTGAAATGTATTATACAGAGGAAATACAGGAAGAAAAAAGCTATGACAAGCTGATTTCCATTCTTTATGGAGAAAAGGTGGTAATCCGACTGTGCTTTGAAGGTAAAGTGCGGGAAGGGGAACAGGCATTTGATGAAGCAGAAGATAGAAAAATTAGAAAAAATAAATTAAAGCAGGTGCTGTATCAGCTTTTGGCAGAAGAAACAGGGCATACACTGCCTTGGGGAAATCTGACAGGAATTCGTCCTACTAAAATTGCTATGGGACTTATAGAGTCAGGTATGAGCAATGCAGAAGCAGCGGAGTATATGAGAAAAACCTACTATACCAGCAATGAAAAGACAGCACTTTCCATTACTATAGCCAACAGAGAAAGAGAAATTTTAAAGAATATTGATTATGAGAACGGATACAGCTTATATGTGGGAATTCCTTTTTGCCCCAGTATATGCCTGTATTGTTCTTTTAGTTCCTCACCTTTAGAAAGATGGCGTGATAAAGTTGACAGCTATTTAGATGCACTGTTAAAAGAGCTGGATTTTATAGCAGATATGATGAAAGATAAGACTTTAGATACCATATATATAGGTGGAGGAACACCCACAACCTTAGAGCCGCAACAGCTCCATCGTTTGCTAGGGCATATACAGAAACGGTTTCCTGTGGAACAAGTAAAGGAATATACTATAGAAGCGGGAAGACCGGACAGTATCACAAGAGAAAAACTGCAGGCAATCCGGGAATATCCGGTTACCAGAATTTCTGTAAATCCGCAGACTATGAACGCAGAAACATTGAAGATTATCGGAAGAAATCATACTGTGGAGGATACACGACACGCCTTCGCTTTGGCGAGGGAATGTGGATTCGACAATATTAATATGGATTTAATCGTAGGTCTTCCGGGAGAGCATAAAGATGATGTGGAACATACGTTAAAAGAAATTCAGGCACTTGATCCTGACAGTCTTACCATACATTCTTTAGCAGTGAAAAGAGCAGCAAGACTTCGGATGTTTAAAGACCAGTACGAAGAAATGGGATTTGAGAACAATCAGGAAATCATGGAAATGGCTATGAATTATGCCCGAAGCTGCCAGATGGGACCATATTATCTGTACAGACAGAAAAATATGTGTGGAAATCTGGAAAATGTAGGTTACGCAAAAGTTGACAAAGCGGGAATTTACAATATACTTATAATGGAAGAGAAACAGACCATTATAGCAGCAGGGGCAGGGGCATCTACCAAAATTGTTTCAGAAAAGGGACAGAAGATTGAACGTATAGAGAACGTAAAGGATGTTACCAATTATATCAGCCGTATTGATGAAATGATTGCGAGAAAAAGAGATGGAATTATATTGTAAAAGATGGGAGAAGATAAATATGAGTTTAAAGAAAAAACCGGTAACCGGTATGAAAGATATTTTGCCTCAGGAAATGGAAATTCGTGATTATGTGATTGGCTTAATTAAAGACACTTACAAACAGTTTGGATTTACTTCTATGGAAGCTCCATGTGTAGAGCATATTGAGAACCTCACAAGTAAGCAGGGCGGCGACAATGAAAAGTTGATTTTCCGCATTTTAAAAAGAGGAGAAAAACTGAAAATTGATGAGGCAAAGGAAGAAAATGATTTAGTAGACAGTGGCTTACGTTATGATTTGACAGTACCTCTTTGCCGTTTCTATTCTAACAATGCAAATGAACTGCCTCAGCCGTTTAAGGCGCTTCATATTGGAAATGTATTCCGTGCAGACCGTCCGCAGAGAGGTCGTTTCCGTCAGTTCATGCAGTGTGATATTGATATTTTAGGAGATCCAACATTTTTAGCAGAAATTGATGTTATTCTGGCTACTTCTACCTTAGTAGGAAAACTGGATTTTGACAGTTTTACTATTCGTATTAACGACAGAAGAATTTTGAAGGCAATGGCAGCTTATAGCGGATTTCCGGAAGACTCTTTTACACAGGTGTTTATCATTTTAGATAAAATGGACAAAATCGGCATGGATGGTGTTGCAAAAGAGTTAGAAGAGTCCGGATTTGCAAAAGAAAGTGTTGAAAAATACATGGATTTATTCAAAGCTATGGGAAGTGGCGTTGATGGCGTTGCATACTGCAAAGAAAAACTGGAAGGTTTTCTGGATGAAAAAGTTGCAGATGATCTGACAACGATTATTGAAAGCGTTATGCAGGCAAAAACAGCGAACTTTACTTTAGAATTTGATCCAACACTGGTTCGTGGAATGTCCTATTATACAGGACCGATTTTTGAAATTTCCATTGATGGATTTGCAGGAAGCGTAGGCGGTGGTGGTCGTTACGATGAAATGATTGGTAAATTTACAGGAACACCTACACCTGCAACAGGATTTTCTATTGGATTTGAGCGTATTGTAATGCTGCTTATGGAAAGAGGTTTCAAAGTTCCGGGAGCAAAAGAAAAGAAAGTATACCTTCTGGATAAGAAGCTTACTAACGAAAAACTTCTGGAAGTTATGAAAAAAGCAGCAGAAGAACGCAAAGCAGGACAGAGCATTAACATTGCTTACGCAAAGAAAAATAAAAAATTCCAAAAAGAACAGTTGGAAAAAGAAGGATATGCTGTCATTACAGAAGTTTATAATGACACTGTTTTATAAGAAGGAGAATTTATATCATGGCAGAATCAATGAAGGGGCTTAAAAGAAGCCACAGATGTACAGAAGTGACAAAGGCGGAGATTGGAAGTACCGTAACTTTAATGGGATGGGTACAGAAAAGCCGTAATAAAGGTGGAATTGTATTCGTAGATTTACGTGACCGTTCCGGTATTATGCAGATTATTTTTGAAAATGGTGATATTGACGAACAGGGATTTGAAAAAGCAGGTCGTTTAAGAAGTGAATTTGTAATTGCTGTCAAAGGTCGTGTGGAAGCACGTTCCGGTGCAGTAAATCCAAATCTTCCTACCGGTGAAATTGAGGTAAGAGCAACAGAACTTCGTATTTTATCCGAAGCAGAAACTCCTCCATTCCCAATTGAAGAAAACAGTAAGACAAGAGATGAAGTGCGTCTGAAATATCGCTATTTGGATTTGAGAAGACCGGATTTACAGAGAAATATGATGCTTCGTTCTCAGGTCTCTACATTGGTGCGCCAGTTCCTTGCAAATGAAGGATTTCTTGAAATCGAAACACCGACTTTGATTAAGAGTACACCGGAAGGAGCAAGAGATTATCTTGTACCAAGCCGAGTGCATCCAGGAAGCTTTTATGCCCTTCCTCAGTCACCACAGATTTTTAAACAGCTTTTAATGTGCTCCGGATACGATCGTTATTTCCAGATTGCAAGATGTTACAGAGATGAAGACTTACGTGCAGACCGTCAGCCGGAATTTACACAGATTGATATGGAATTATCTTTTGTAGATGTGGAAGATGTATTAGACGTAAATGAAAGAATGTTGGCATTCTTGTTTAAGGAAGTATTAGGTATAGAAGTGCAGCTTCCGATTGAAAGAATGACATGGATTGATGCCATGAATCGTTTTGGTTCTGATAAACCGGATTTACGTTTTGGAATGGAGCTTACAGATGTTTCTGAAGTAGTAAAAGACTGTGAATTTGCAGTGTTTAAAGGTGCTTTGGAAAACGGTGGCAGTGTGCGTGGTATCAACGCAAAAGGACAGGGAGCTATGCCTCGTAAGAAAATTGACAAATTGGTAGAATTTGCAAAAGGTTACGGTGCAAAAGGTCTTGCATACATTGCCATTGGTGAAGATGGAACTGTGAAATCTTCTTTTGCTAAATTTATGAAGGAAGAAGAAATGCAGGCTTTAATTCAGGCAATGAAAGGGGAAAATTGGAGACTTACTGCTTTTTGCAGCAGATAAGACGAAAGCTTGTTTTGGGACGTATTGGGAGCTCTTCGTCTGGAATTAGCAAAACAGATGGATTTACTGGATAAAAATGAATACCGTTTTGTATGGATTACAGAATTCCCTCTTTTTAGAATGGTCAGAAGAAGATGAGAGATTTACAGCTATGCATCATCCATTTACTATGCCAATGGAAGAAGATTTACAGTACATTGATACAGATCCGGGCAGAGTTCGTGCAAAAGCTTATGATATTGTATTAAATGGAAATGAAATTGGTGGAGGTTCTGTAAGAATTTTCCAGGATGATATTCAGGAAAAATGTTTGAAGCTTTAGGATTTACAAAAGAAGAAGCACAGAAGCAGTTTGGTTTCCTTTTAGACGCTTTTAAATATGGTGTACCACCTCATGCAGGATTGGCTTATGGATTGGATCGTCTGGTTATGCTCATGGCAAAAGTAGACTCCATTCGTGATGTAATCGCTTTTCCAAAGGTAAAAGATGCTTCCTGTCTTATGTCAGAAGCGCCGGACATCGTAGATGAAAAACAGTTAGAAGAATTAGGAATTGCCATTGTAGCACAAAAAGAAGAAACAACAGAAGAATAAAAATTAAGAGGCTGCTACAGGAAATCCTGTAACAGCCTCTTGAATATCTCCGAATACAGCTTCGACAATTTCTTCACTCATTTGTATTTTCCAATTAACACCATCATTTTCCAGATGAACTTCTACATTGTGAGAAACCGTTTTTTGATTTTTTTCAATGCAGGATAGTAGTATTTCCTGTTCTTTTTGTCTTCTGCCTTCAGAGCCAATAGACAGAGACTCCGAAGTTTTCAGCCATTTTGACAATTCTTTTTTGTAAACTTCCATAATACTGTGAAAGTCTACGCTTACAATAGATACTGTCACTGCAGCAGTGGTATACTCATTTTTTTTCGCTTAAAATTTTAAAATCAAAGCAGGTACTGATTTGTTGAGCAATGGCATGAGCAATAGAATGATTATAGGCATCGTTTGTGTCAAAAATGGTGTCCAAAGAAAGATAAATTTTCATTTGCTCAGCATCAAATTGCTTCATACTGTTTAAATGTGTCTTTAGAATTTCTTTTGGACTTAATAAATTACAGTCTGTTACATAAGACAAGAAATTTCCGGTTAAAAGGTCTTGAAGTTCCGGAGTATGAAGAATTTTCCAGTTTTCATTTTCTTTTATTAGAGAGATATCGGCAGTAATATTTTTTGATTTATAATTGTTTTTTTGTAAAAGTTTTTCTAATAGCAGATAAGAGTCGTGCATGGAAAATTCTACGGCAGTAGGAGCAGCATCTTGTTCAATATGCTTTTTTAGGGAAGCTTTGCTGAAATCCTTTGCCAGTTTTTTTGTATCAATGACAGAAATGTTTTATTTTTGCAGAAGCCTTATTTTCTTTTACAGTAATTCTTTCTGTTTTGTAATGGAAATTTTTATAAAATAAAGTGAAGATGGAGGTAACATCCTCTTCCAGTTCCTCTGTATCAGCATCATGAGGAAGAAATTTTTCAGTAGCGATACAATTTTGGATAGTTTGTATATCTGTACTTTTTAACTGATTGAGATCTTTTTCAATAGCATGTTGTACTGCTTTTTCTTCTTTGCTTAGACATCCGGATAGAAGAAAAGAAAAGAGAGATAAGGAAATAATCAGAAGTAATTTTTTAATTTGTTTTTTCATAATTTTCTCCGATTTTCATTCTATATACTGAAAGTAGTTTAACAAAATCAGAGATAAGTTGCAACATGATTTGTAATATCTTGCAATAGAATTGCAAGAAAAATGTAAAGAAAATCGTAAAAATTAAGAAAAAATACAGGGACAGGCGGTGAAAATTCTGATATACTGGTGTCATAGAATATGCTAAGAGGGTGGATATAAAATAAATTTTGAAGAAGGGAAAGGGCAGGGTATGAAGAAAAAACAAAAAATTATAATCGGAGCCTGTACGGTACTGTGTGTGGGCGTAATTGGAACAGGAATTTTCTTTGCTCAGCATAAAGAGAAAGGAAGCAAAGAGGAAATTGCCTATGTTACGAGTGTTTCTTCCATGAATGATATGGCAGGTACGCAGAAACTGGCAGGTGTGGTAGAATCTCAGAAAACTCTAGATATACAAAAAGATACAGAGCGAGAAGTAAAGGAGATTTTGGTAAAGACAGGAGACGAGGTAGACGTGGGAACTCCTTTATTTACTTATGATACTGCAAAATTGGATACAGATTTACAGCAGGCAAATCTGGACTTGGAAAGAGTAAATAATGATATGGAAAATCAGAAAGCACAGATTGCCCAGTTGGAGAAAGAAAAGAAGAAGGCTCCGGAAAAGGAGCAGCTCTCTTATACCACACAGATACAATCTGCTCAGATGGATTTAAAGAAAAGTGAATATGAAAAAAAGGCAAAAGAAGTAGAGATTAATCGCTTGAAAAGCCAAATTGAAAATTCCACAGTTACCAGTGAAATGAAAGGTGTGGTAAAATCTATTAATAATTCTCAAAATGGAGAGAGTTTTAATCCTTATGATAGTTCTCAGCAGGCATTTATAACTATTTTAGCTACGGGAGAATATCGTATTAAAGGAAAAGTCAATGAACAAAACATTACACAGATTGTAGAGGGAGCTCCGGCAATTATTCGTTCCAGAGTGGATAAGAATGCTGTATGGAGAGGAACTTATACAGCAGTAGATACGAAAAACCCTAATAATAATCAGGATAATATGATGTTCGGTGGCGGACAGGAACAGCAAATGACTTCTACTTCTTATCCTTTTTATGTAGAGTTAGAATCTTCAGAAGGTTTGCTTTTGGGACAGCATGTTTATATTGAACAGGATACAGGGCTGGAAGAAAGAGAAGAGGGAATTTGGCTGGATGAGGCATTCATTGCAGATATAGATAAAGAGCCTTATGTATGGGTAGAATCTAAGAAAGGCACACTGGAAAAAAGAAATGTAACCTTGGGGACTTATGATGAAAATATGATGCAGTATAAAGTTGAAAAAGGGTTGAAGTCTTCTGACTATGTAGCTTTTCCACAGGATTTCTTTAAAGAAGGAGTAAAGACTACACATGAAATGACAGAAGGAACTATGGGAGAAATTCCAATGCCGGAAGGAGAGATGTTGCCAGAAGGTGAAGCAATGCCGGAAGGAGAGATGTTGCCAGAAGGTGAAGCAATGCCGGAAGGTGAAATGTTGCCGGAAGGAGAGATGTTACCGGAGGAAGGTGAGGGAGAAGCTGTAATGCCGGAAGAAGATGCAGCAACTGTAGAGTAAAGGAGGCGGGAAAATGCGAATAAATAAAAAGATAGCAAAAATTGCCGCAGTCAGTACAGTAGGTGTTGTTCTCCTTGGCGGAGGTATCTGGTTTGCAGCGGGCAAATTGAAAAAGGCAGAGATAAAAGTGTACCCTATGGAAGAGTTATCTCAACAGATATGGGGAGAAACCAACAGTTTGGAAGGCATGGTTTCTTCTAATGTATCTCAGGAAGTGCGTCTGATGGATAATCAGTTAGTTTCACAGGTTCATGTACAGGAAGGACAAGAGGTAAAAGAAGGAGATCCTTTGCTGACTTATGATATGACTTTGGTAAACATTGACTTGGAAATGGAAAAACTGAATAAAGAACAGTTAAAAGTGAAGAAAAAGGGTCTGGAAAATGAGCTGAAAAATTTGAAAAATGACAAAAAGAATATGGCGGCGGGAAAGAAAGCTTATAAAATCAAATTTCTCAGTAATGTAGAAGAAAAACCAGAAGAACCGGAACAACCACAGGAGCAAGCAAGACCATCTGGTGTATATAAAAGACTATATCGTGATATTACCATTGACAAGACAGAATTTCCAAATGATGATGCCATTATAGAAAATGCAATTCCATATTCTGGAAAAGGAACAAAAGATGATCCTTATGTGTATGTATGTCAGAAGGGTGTTCTTATACAAGGAGAATTTTTAAATCAGTTGGCAGGTTTTGATGCTTCCGGTAACAGAGTGCGTGAGCCATATTACTGTAAGCTGGAAGTACGAAGTGATAATAGCTTTGATGGAACCTTGCAGGCTGCTATGATTTTAGATGGAAGTGCAATTGAAAGCAGAGTAGAATCAAGTGACTGGTTCCGTACCAGATTAGGAAAAAATGAGTGGGAAGAAATGCTTCCGGAGGAGAAAGTTCCACCAGGAGAAGTAATTCCTGAATTGCCCGATGGAACAGGAAATGCAATTCCTGATAATGAAATTATTGGTGGTTATTCTAAAGAGGAATTAGAAAAAGCCATTAAAGAAAAGGAAAAAGAAATTAAAACTACAGAGCTGGATATTAAGGAATCTGATTTGAAGATTAAAAAAGTAGAACAGGAGCTTCAGAGTGAAACTGTGTCCAGTACAGTAAATGGTGTTGTAAAGAAGGTAGGAGATCCTGCTAAAGGAGAAATAGATGGAGAGCCTTTTATTGTAGTTGAAAGTAGTGAAGGTGTATATATTGAAGGTGTAGTAAGTGAAGCGTTGTTGGAAAAGGTTCAGCCGGGGCAGATTGTAACCGGTATGGCTTATGAGTCCAGCACCTTCTTTGAAGCAGAAGTAAAAGAAGTTTCTCCTTATCCGGCCAGTGGTTATCAAAATTATGATGGCAGAGAGCTTACTTATTATCCTTTTACTGCATATATTGCAGACAGCACCGGATTAAAGGATAATGAAATGGCAAGCATGGAATTGCCGGCTGAAGAAGGCGGCATAACAGGAATTTTCATTGGCAAAGAGTATATCCGAAGCAAAGACGGAGAAGATTTTGTCTATAAAGAAGGAAAGAATGGGAAACTGGAAAAGCAGCCTGTACATACAGGACAGACTTTTTATGGTTCTATAGTAGAAATTAAAGATGGTTTGACTATGGAGGATCACATAGCATTTCCTTATGGCAAAAAGGTAAAAGAAGGAGCAAAGGTAAAACGAGCTTCATTGATGGAAGAAAATATGTTTTAAGAAAGGAAAGCAGCACAATGATTGAAAATATTAGATTGTCTTTTCAGGGGATTTGGGCACATAAAATGCGTTCCTTTTTAACCATGTTAGGAATTATTATTGGTATCGCATCTTTAATATCTATTGTGTCTACGATCAAAGGAACAAATGAACAGATTAAGAAAAACCTTATTGGTGAAGGGGACAATGTAGTAGATATTTACCTGAGCCAGAGCGGAGGAGAATATGAGATAGAGTATCAGGGAGTACCGGATGGTGTGCCTGTGATTACAGAACAACAGAAAGAAAAAATAACAGAACTGGAGGAAGTAATTGATGTAACCTGTTATCAATCCAGAAAATATGCAGACAGTGTTTATTATCAGGATAAAATGATGAATGGAGGAAGCGTATTTGGCATTGATACAGATTATCTGGATACTTGCGGATATCAGATTATCAGAGGAAGAGGTTTTGCACAAAGTGATTACGGGAAATTCCAGAAGGTAGCTCTGATTGACGAAACAGCTTCCAGTAACTTTTTTGAAAAAGGACAGGAGATAGGAAAGGTTATAGAAATTAAAGGAGAACCCTTTACTGTAGTAGGTGTGATTAAGAAGACAGAGGAGTTTGAACCTGTGATTAACAGCAGGGAAGAATATTATACTTATTACAATGAAAGCAGCGGCATGGTTTTAATACCGGATAGTGTATGGCCTATCGTTTATCAGTATGATGAACCTCAGCTTGTATCTGTAAAAGCTACTTCACCGGAAAGTATGAGCGCAGCAGGGAAAAAGACAGCAGAAATTTTAAATGAAAGTATTGTTTCTGCAAATGGAGATATTAAATACAAAGCCAGAGATATGATGGAAAAGGCAAAAGGTCTGCAGCAAATCAGCGAAAGTACCAATCGTCAGCTTTTATGGATTGCCAGTATTTCCCTTTTGGTTGGTGGTATTGGCGTTATGAATATTATGCTGGTATCTGTAACAGAAAGAACCGGGGAGATTGGTTTGAAAAAAGCCATTGGTGCAAATAAGAGAAGAATTTTGGGACAATTTCTTACAGAGGCAGCAGTACTTACCAGTATCGGTGGTATTTTAGGTGTTTTTGCAGGAATTATTCTGGCAGCGGTAATTGCTAAGATGTCAGGTGCTCCGATGGTGATTAGTGTGCCGGCGGCAGCATTAGCAGTTATTTTCTCAACTGTAATCGGTTTGATTTTTGGCTTATTGCCATCTGTAAAAGCGGCGAATTTAAGCCCAATTGAAGCTTTAAGAAGAATGTAAGATGAAATGGAGTTGTTGCTTATGCAATAGCTCCATTTTAAGGTAAAAAATTATTGTATTTGGACGTGCTGTATGGTATCATTAAAAACAATGACCTAAAATTAGAAAAGGGAGCTGAGAATGATGGGGAAAAAGAAAATCGCAATTATTACAGACAGCAATAGCGGTATCACTCAGAAAGAAGCACAGCAGCTTGGAATTACAGTACTGGCAATGCCATTTTATATTGATGAACAATTATTTTTAGAAGATATTACTTTAACACAGGAAGAATTTTATAAACGGTTAGCAGAAGATGCAAATATTTCAACTTCTCAGCCTTCACCTGCAGATGTTATGGAAGCATGGGAAAAACTTTTGGAGGAATACGATGAAGTCGTACACATTCCCATGTCAAGCGGATTAAGCAATTCCTGTCAGACAGCCTTTGCGCTGGCAAGGGAGTTTCATGATAGAGTACAGGTAGTAGATAACCAGCGTATTTCCGTTACACAGCGTCAATCTGTGTTAGATGCCATGGAATTGGCAAAGGCAGGTAAGGATGCAGTCCAGATAAAAGAAATTTTGGAAAAGGAAGCCGGGGAGTCCAGTATTTACATTACATTGGAAACATTAAAATATCTGAAAAAAGGCGGAAGAATTAACACCGGCAGCGGCAGCTCTTGGTACCGTGTTAAACTTAAAACCGGTTCTCCAAATTCAAGGAGATAAATTAGATGCTTTTTCAAAAGCAAGAGGAAAGAAACAGGCAAAACGTACTATGCTTCAGGCTATGAAAGCTGATTTAGAAGGCAGATTTAAAGAATATGTAGATAGAGATTTAATTTGTCTGCAGGCAGCTTATACGGGCAATGAAGAAGAAGCTATGGAGTGGAAAAAAGAACTGGAAAATCAGTTTCCTGGGATGCCGGTATACATGGCGCCTCTGTCCTTGAGTGTGGCATGTCATATTGGTCAGGGAGCTTTAGCAGTAGCAGCATCCAAAAAAAGTGGAAGTGGAGTAACAGACAGATGAAGAAAATCATAGAAAAAATTGAGGAAGTCGTAAAAGAAGCATTTGCAGCTTCAGAATATGATGAAAAATTTGCCAAAGTAACAGTATCTAATCGACCTGATTTATGCGAATATCAGTGTAATGGAGCTATGGCAGCGGCAAAGACTTATAAGAAAGCACCGATTATGATTGCTAACAGCGTAGTGGAAAAATTAAAGGACAATGAAATGTTTGAAAACGCAGAAGCAGTTAATCCGGGTTTTATCAATCTTAAGTTAAAGAAAGAATTTCTGGCAGGATACTTAAATGATATGCTGGCAGATGAGAAACTTTCTGTAGAAGAAGCAAAAAATCCAAAGACAATTGTAATCGACTATGGCGGACCTAATGTTGCAAAACCTCTCCATGTAGGACATTTGCGTTCTGCAATTATCGGGGAAAGTATTAAAAGAATGGGACGCTTCTTAGGTCATAAAGTGATTGGTGATGTTCATTTAGGTGACTGGGGACTTCAGATGGGATTAATTATCACAGAGCTTTCCAAAAGACAGCCGGATTTAGTGTATTTTGATGAAAGTTATGAAGGAGAATACCCAAAGGAAGCTCCGTTTACAGTAAGTGAATTGGAAGAAATTTATCCTACAGCTAGCGGGAAATCAAAAGAAGATGAAGCATATAAAAACGAAGCATTAGAAGCAACTCTTCAGCTTCAGAAGGGAAGAAGGGGCTATCGTGCTTTATGGCAGCACATTATGGAAGTTTCTGTAACAGACTTAAAGAAAAACTATGCCAAATTAAAAGTAGATTTTGATTTGTGGAAAGGTGAAGCTGATGCAGATGCGTATATTCCTGCCATGGTGGATTACTTAAAAGAAAATGGTTACGCTTATCTGGATCAGGGAGCTCTTGTAGTGGATGTAAAAGAAGAAACAGATACAAAAGAAATTCCACCATGTATGATTTTAAAATCAGACGGCGCTTCTCTGTATAATACAACAGATTTGGCAACTATCGTACAGCGTATGGAAGATTATAAGCCAGACGAAATTATTTATGTAGTAGATAAACGTCAGGAACTGCATTTTGTTCAGGTATTCCGTTGTGCAAAGAAGGCAAAATTGGTAGACGAAAATACACAGTTATCTTTTGTTGGCTTTGGTACCATGAATGGAAAAGATGGAAAACCATTTAAAACAAGAGAAGGCGGTGTTATGCGATTAGAACGTCTGATTGCGGAAATCAATGAAGAAATGTTTAAGAAAATAACAGAAAACCGCAGTGTGAAAGACGAAAACGCAGAAAAAACTGCTCAGATGGTTGGATTATCTGCAATTAAATATGGAGATTTGTCTAATCAGGCATCAAAAGATTATATATTTGATATTGAACGTTTTACTTCCTTTGAAGGAAATACAGGTCCATATATCCTGTACACAATTGTTCGTATTAAATCTATTTTAAGCCGTTACGCAGAAAGCGGAAAAAGCGTGGATGAAAAGACAATCAGAGGAGCAGTAAATGACAGTGAAAAAGCATTGATGTTAGAATTATCTCGTTTTAATTCTATTATTGCACCTGCATTTGAGGAAAAAGCACCTCATAGAATTTGTTCTTATATTTATGACTTGGCAAATGCTTTTAACAGTTTTTATCATGAAACAAAGATTTTATCAGAAGAAGATGAAGCTAAGAAAGCATCTTGGATTTGTTTGTTAACATTGACAGAAAAAGTATTAGAAACGTGTATTGATTTATTGGGATTTGAAGCACCGGATAGAATGTAGAAGATACCCTGCAAGGTTTATATAGAAACTTTGCAGGGTTTTTCGTTACTTTGAATAAGTAGCATAAATAATTTGTCCGATTGTTTGAAAAATGTGCACATAAGGGGAAAAATAGATGCAGATAATTGCAAAATGTGCTAATGAATAGTATGATTAAGAAAAATGTTTGTGCAGAATGCATGAGCGTTAAAAAGAAAGGAGAACGTTATGAAAAAAAGAAACATGAAAGTATTCAGCTTGCTTTTAGCAGCCAGTATGACTGTTCCACAGTTAGCTGACTATTCACAGCTTTCCGGACTTACTGTAGTACATGCGGCAGTAAACGAAGAAGTTTCTGAAAAAGCAGTAACTGAAGTCTGGCGTCACTTTACGTCAGGTGCAACAAATGACAATGGACAGAAACCAGCAGTATTGAAAAATACTAACAAAGGTGCAATTGATCCTGCTGGAGGAGAAATCAGTCTTGTATTAAAGACTTCACAGAATTCTGCTTTAAACAGAGTTCAGATTTGCCCATATTGGGTAGACGGAAGCAACTATTTAAATGCAGCAGGTTTTGATGCATACAGTAAATGGTTTTTCGAGTACAAAGTAGGTGGAGCAGGACAATATCCAGGTCTTGGCATTTCTGACTGGAATGTAGATGAGGAAGTACCAGTTGTGATTTCCTGGAAGGAAAATGTTTATACTGTTACAATTAACGGAAAACAGTGTGCATCACAGACAGTACCTACCGCATCATTAGAGGCATTAAAAGCTGGAAACTTTGCGATTAAAGCTGGTACTTATGGAGAAGATACAACAGATATTTATTTTAAAGATGTTCAGATTAAGAACAGTAAGGGAGAAGTTGTTGTAGAAAAAGGTACTGATACATGGGAAGCATCTACTGGCAATGGTGAAACATTTGAAGAAGGTAAAGAAATTACAACTGTAACTTTAACAGGTAAAGTTGTAGATGCTGACAAAAAACCAGTTGCAGGTGCTACAGTTGCTGTTGGTGAAAAGAGCACAACAACAGGCGAAGACGGTACTTGGACACTGGAAGGTATTGAATCAGGTGAAGTTGAAATTGTAGTAACAAAAGAAGGCTACAAGAGTACAACAACAACTGCAACAATTGAAAAAGAAGACAAAGTAATTGACGATATTACTTTATCTACAGGTGATGCTGTAGATTTCGAAGATGCAGCAGATGAAAGTATTTCTTCCGATGAAATGAAAGTGGCAATTGACAGTAAATTCCCACGAGTAGCAGGATATGAACTCTTAAAAGGCAATGGAGCAGGTAAAAAAAGTGTATGGCCAGACAGAAAAACTGGATACAATCGTGCTCAATCAGACAACTGCTGATGACTCTACAGGCTTTGAAGTAAAACCAGAAGTTACTTCTAAAAAAGAAGGCAACAACAAGATGCTTTACACAATGAAGCTGAATAATGATGCTAAAAATATTCATGCAACAATCAAAGCAGAATTAGTAGTAGAGAAAAATACACTTGCTTTTAATATTACATCTGTAGAAAGAGAAAAAGGCTCTGCATTAATAAAGACAATCAATATTCCAAATCAAAATCTGGTATCTGTAAGAACTTCTCAGGCAGGTGCAAGATTTGACGGTGCGAATATGTCAAACAATACAAAGCAAAGTGGAGATACACATCAGGATGTTGCTTCCATGGCAGCAGGCAAAACAGGTTATATGTATGCATTTGTATCTGATGCTGATTTAAGTGCAGGTCTTTGGAGTAATTCTGAAAATAATGTAAATCGTGACTGGCAGCGTGTTGTAGCTAATGCAGCTGAAAAAGACGGATATCGTGAAACTGGTTTAAGCAGTAACTACTGGACATGGCAGAAAGGGGAAGATTATAGAGAAGAAAGTAAAGATTACGAACTTCCTTCCACAAAGATTGCCATTACAGCAGATGAAAATAACGATGCAAAAGTAGATTGGCAGGACGGTGCGATTGCATATCGTGATATTATGAACAATCCAAAGGGAAGTGAATTAGTTCCTGACAGAACTGCAATTCGTATTGCAATGAACTTCTCCAGTCAGGCACAGAACCCATTCCTGATGACATTGGATAATGTTAAAAAAGTATACTTAAATACAGATGGTCTGGGACAGAGCGTTCTGTTAAAAGGTTACGGAAGTGAAGGACATGACTCTGGACATTTGAATTACGCTGATATCGGTACCAGAATCGGTGGCGCAGAAGATATGACAACTCTTATGAAAGAGGGTGCAGAATACGGAGCTACCTTTGGTATTCATGTAAATGCCAGTGAAACATATCCAGAATCTATTTACTTCGAAGAAGATAGATTGATGAAAGGTTCCAATGGAAAATATTCCTATGGTTGGAACTGGCTGGATCAGGGTATTAACATCAATGCAGATTACGATTTAAAACATGGTCGTGAACAGCGTTTCTTAGATTTAAAAGAAAAACTGGATAAAGCAGATCCGGACGGAAAGAATGACCTTGACTTCATTTATGTAGACGTATGGGGCAATGGTCAGTCCGGTGATAATGGTACATGGGCAAGCCGTCAGCTGGCAAAAGAAATCACAGAAACATGTGATTGGCGATTAGCAGGTGAATGGGGACATGCAAATGAGTATGACTCTACATTCCAGCACTGGGCAGCAGACCTTACTTATGGTGGAGCAGCAAATAAAGGTATCAACAGTGCTATTACAAGATTTATTCGTAACCACCAGAAAGACTCATGGGTTGGTGATTACCCAAGCTACGGAGGAGCAGCTGTAAATCCACTTCTTGGTGGATATGATATGAAAGACTTCGAAGGCTGGCAGGGAAGAAATGATTATAAAGGATATATTGAAAATCTCTTTGATGATGATGTATCTACTAAATTCCTTCAGCATTACGAAGTGATGCAGTGGGTAGATGGAAATCCTACTACTGTTGCAGATTCTACATGGACTCCTGAAATGAAGGTTGTACTTCAGGATAAGGAAAGAAAACAGACGATTACAGTAGAAAGACAGTCTAACAACGGAAGTGATGCAGGTTATAGCTTGAGAACCATGAAGTTTGATGACGGAAATGGTGAAAGAGTTATCATGGATGGTGAAAAATACTTAATTCCATGGTATTGGGATGCAAAGGGTAAATCATTAGGTGATAACTATAAACTGTATCATTGGAATCAGGCAGGTGGAACTTCTACATGGACATTACCTGCAGATTGGTCTAATGCTAAGATTTACGAACTTACAGAAAATGGTAAGAAAGAAGTAACAAATGCAACTGTATCTGGTGGTCAGATTACAATTGATGCAACAGCAAAAACACCTTATGTTCTTTATAAAACAGAAGCTAAGAACCCAACAAATGAAGAGTTGAAATGGAGTGAAGGAACTCACCTTGTTGATACAGGATTTAACAGTGCTTCTTTAGAACATTGGAAAATTACAGGTGAAAAAGATGCTGCACAGATTATCCATAGTGCAGGCTTTAACCCAATGCTTCGTTTGAATAACCAGACAGATGAAGTGGCTCTGGAGCAGACAGCTACAGAACTTAAAAAAGGTAAACAGTATGTAGCTATGGTTGCAGTAGATAACAGAAGTGATGCAAAAGCTTATCTGGAAGTTACATCCGGTGGTAAAACAGTATCCAACTATACAACAAAATCTATTGCTAAAAACTACAGCCAGGCAGATGCTCATAATACAAATGGAAGCAATGCTACAATCCAAGGTCAGGGAAGTTACTTCCAGAATATGTATGTATTCTTTACAGCAGGTGAAGATGGAACAGCAACTATTAAACTGAAACGTGACAAAGGTGAAGGCGAAGTTTACTTTGATGATTTAAGAATTGTTCAGAATAATTCTAAAAACTTCGTATCTGACAATAAATTTGTACAGAACTTTGAAACAGTTCCACAGGGCTTATGGCCATTCGTAGTTGGTGGAGCAGAAGGCGTTACAGATAACCGTACTCATTTATCTGAAAAGAATAAAAAAGATTCAAAATATACATCAGCAGGCTGGTTCACAAAGAAACTGGACGATGTATTGGAAGGTGACTGGTCCTTAAAGACAAATGGTCTGACACAGAGAGAAAACTTGATTTATCAGACAATTCCACAGAACTTCCGTTTTGAAGAAGGTGTTACATATAATGTGAGCTTTGATTATCAGTGTGGTTCTGAAGGAACTTATGCATTAGCAGTTGGTAACGGAGAGGTAGAAGACGGAAATGTAGAGTACATTCCATTAAAATCTTCTATTCCAGGTGGAAAGAAAGCAGAAACAAAAACCTATAAATTCCGTATTACCGGTGCAGAAGGCGGACAGAGCTGGTTTGGTATTCAGTCTACAAGAACAGCTCCAGATCTTCAGGGAACAGGTGGCGGAGATGCTGACTTTGGTGGATACAAAGATTTCGTTTTAGATAATCTTGTAATCGAAAAATCCAAAGCACAGAAAGCAAAACTGGAAACTTTAGTAGCTGAAAATGAAGGTCGCTATGAAGTAAACTATAGTGCAGATACATGGAAAACATTTACAGAAGCCATGAAAGCTGCAAATGAAGCATTAGATAACTTTGATGCAGAACAGGCAACTGTCGATAAAGTGTATAAAACATTAGAACAGGCAATCAAAGATCTGAAAGTAATCGGTGCAACTATGTCCGGTACAGTTACAGATACAAATGGAAGACCAATTGAAAACATTACTGTTAGCGTTAAGATGGATGACAAGACAGTGAAAACTGTTACAAACAGCCGTGGACAGTATACTCTTCCAGGTGTATTATTTGGTGAATGGACAGTAAAAGCAGACAGTCCTATTTGGGCAAAAGCAACAGCAAAAGTTAAAGTTACAAAAGACAACCTTGAATTTACACAGGACTTCCAGTTAAAAGATACACAGTCTTCTGTAGAAGGTCATATAATTGCTCTTGGTAAGAATGTAGAAGGTGCTACTGTATCTCTTGTAGGAAAGAGCAGACCAGAAGCAGTTCAGACAGATGCAAGAGGTACTTATAAGTTTGATAAGCTTTTAGCAGGAACATATACCTTAAAAGTTGAAAAAGACGGATATGATGTCTTTACACAGGAAATCACTGTAACAAAAGAAAAAGGTCTTGTTCAGAACGTTATGTTGCAGCCACTTTCTACTGTAGATTATGAGAATGACTATAGTGATAGTAAAAGACATGGGATAACCTTGCAGGAAATACATCAAGTACAACAATTAGTGTAGCTGATGAAGCAATTAAAGTTAAATTCCCTGGTGGACATGCTAACGTTTATGAAACAGCAGCACCAAGATTTGAAAAATGGTGTAGTTGAAATGGATGTTACACCTGAAAAGAGCGGTAAACGTCTTGGTATCCTGCTTCGTGCAAATGGTATGGATGACCGTATATACGTTGGTGTAGGCGATGCAGAAGATCAATGGTTTGCAGAATACTGGGGCAGTGATGGATCAAATTCATGGTCATCTATGTATAGTGGCCCGACAGCATCAGCAGGTAAAAAATTACATCTGAAAGCTGAAATTGTGGATACAACTGTTTCCTTATGGGTAGATGGTAAATTAGTATTTAATAAGTTGAATATGGGTGGAATGCCAACAAAAGCTGGTTTTGTAGGTCTGAACACAAGAAATGCTAACAATGTAACAATTGATAATGTAAAAGTAACTTCTTATGATATGCCAGAAGGTGATGTGGAAACTGTTTCTGGTCATGTATCTGATAAAGCTGGAAAGGCATTAGAAGGTGCTACAGTTAGTCTCAAGAGTGCAGAAGGTGCAGCAGAAGCAATTGCTAAAACTGTTAAAACAGATGCTCTTGGAAACTACAAATTTAAAAATATTCCGTTAGGAAATTATACAGTAACAGTAACCGATGGAAAAGAAACAAAAACTCTGAATATTGTAGTTGCAGCTACAGATGATTACATCGTAGTATCTGAAGTTCGTTTTGGAGCAGATGCACCAGGTGTTGATAAGACAAACTTAAATGATGCTATCACAGCAGCACAGAACAAACAGAAGGAAGATTATCTGAGTGCTGGTTGGGCTGAATTTGAAGCTGCATTAGAAGAAGCAAAAACTGTAGCAGCAGATGATAAAGCAACATTTAATCAGGTAAACGATGCAGAAGAAAAACTGACACAGGCTATGAATGTGTTAGTAAAAGTTCCTGAAAAATCTGGTCTGAAAGCAGCGATTGATGCAGCAAAAGAGAAAAAAGAAGCTGATTACACACCAGAAACATGGGCACCGTTTGCAGAAGCATTGAAAGCAGCAGAAGAAGTTTATGCAAATGCAGAAGCAACAGAAGAAATGGTACAGGATGCAGTAAACGCTCTGTTAGAAGCATCAGAAGGATTACAGGCTCCAAAACCATCTAAAGATGCGTTAGAAAAAGCTCTTGAAGCAGCAAAAGATCTGAAGAAAGACAAATATACAGCAGCTAGCTGGAAAGTATTTACAACAGAACTTCAGAAAGCACAGGCAGTTTATGATAATGCAGATGCAACAGCAGAAGAAATTGCAAAAGCAGTTGCAGATTTAGAGACAGCACAGAAGAACTTAGTAGAGAAATCAGGCTGGGTTGAAACTGAAAACGGATGGGTATACTATGAAAACGGCAAGAAAGTCGTTGGATGGAATGCAATTGCAGGACATTGGTATTACTTCGATAAAGATGGAATCATGGCAACAGGTTGGACAGCAGTTGATGGACATTGGTATTATCTGAATACAGATGGAACAATGGAAACAGGCTGGGCATCTATCGGAGGAAAATGGTACTATCTGAATGCAGATGGAACAATGGCAACAGGCTGGAAAGCAGTAGGTGGACATTGGTATTATCTGAATGAAGATGGAACAATGGAAACAGGTTGGGCATTTATCGATGGTAAATGGTATCATCTGAATAATGAAGATGGAAGAATGGATATCGGTTGGACATCTATCGGTGGACATTGGTATTACCTGAACGCAGACGGAACAATGGCAACAGGCTGGAAAGCAGTAGGTGGATATTGGTATTATCTGAATGCAGATGGAACAATGGCAAGCAATCAGTGGATTGACGGATACTATGTAGATGCATCTGGAAAGATGTTATAAAGCATAGTACAGAAAATTTAATAAGTATTAATTTTAACTAAAAAGGAGCTGTTGCTTCAACGATGAAAAAATCGTGAAGCAGCAGCTTCCTTTTTTTCTGTTTTATGTTAGAATGAGGGTATTAGAAACAATGTTGGGGAAAAACAGAAAGTATATGAGGGAAAAGAAATGGAGAAGATGAAACAGAAGTATCTGGAAAAAATGGCAGAACTATATCCAACAATAGCAGAAGCATCTACAGAAATTATTAATTTGCAATCAATTTTAAATCTGCCAAAAGGAACGGAACATTTTATTACAGATATACATGGGGAATACGAAGCATTTTCGCATGTATTGAAAAATGGTTCAGGTTCTATCCGAAGAAAAATTGATACTGTTTTTGGGCATACCATGAACAAACAGGAAAAGAAAAGCCTTGCTACTTTAATCTATTATCCAAAAGAAAAAATAGAGCTGATTAAGAAACAGGAAAGAGATATGGAGGAATGGTACAAAATTACGCTGTATCGTTTAATTGAAGTATGTAAAAAAGCTGCATCAAAGTATACGCGTTCAAAAGTAAGAAAAGCTCTTCCAAAAGATTTTGCTTATGTTATTGAAGAATTGATTACGGAAAGATGGGATATTACAGATAAAGAATCTTATTATGAACAGATTATATGCACAATTATTGATATTGGTCGTGCAGAGGAATTTATTATTGCCTTATCAGAACTGATACAGAGATTGGTGGTAGACCATCTTCATATTTTAGGAGACATTTACGACAGGGGACCGGCACCTCATCGAATTATGGATAAACTGGAAACTTACCATTCCTTGGATATTCAGTGGGGAAACCACGATATTTTGTGGATGGGGGCAGCTGCGGGACAGGAATGCTGTATAGCAACTGTTATTCGAATTTGCGCCCGTTACGGAAATTTGGATATTCTGGAAGATGGATATGGTATCAATCTATTGCCGTTAGCAAGCTTTGCTCTCACATATTATAAAGAGGATAACT
>ENA-OQCW01000250-OQCW01000250.1-human-gut-metagenome-genome-assembly--contig:-NODE-250-length-38534-cov-4.247533_pt1 | contig 38534 bp, 45 predicted proteins | sample MGYA00242767_ERZ504593 | MGnify/ENA primary metagenome ERZ504593 (study PRJEB26092, sample SAMD00036307) | human gut metagenome | host: Homo sapiens | study: EMG produced TPA metagenomics assembly of... | reverse complement strand
TATTTCGCCTTTCCTGCTCCATCTATTTCCATAATAATATAACTGGGCTTTCTTCCTATTTGCCTTGGATAGGAAAGACTTCCTGGATTTAAAATCGTAATTCCATTCTTCTCCTCAATCTCTGGTCGATGAGTATGTCCATACATTGCCACTTTGGCATTTCGAAACGCTGCTTCCTCACAAAGCCTGTCTGTTCCCACAGAAACCCCATAATAATGTCCATGGGTAATAAAAATATGATAATTTTTTATCCAAAAGTCTTCCTCTCTTGGCAAATCTGAAAAAAAATCATTATTTCCCGCTACAATATGCACAGGGCAGCCTGCAATAACCTCAATATAGTCTTCTTGCCCTTCTACATCACCTAAGTGAATTAAATGCTGAAAAGGTCCTTTTTCCGTTAGAATACGCTCCAGATTTTCCTCATGACCATGAGTATCACTGACAATCAATACTCTCATAGCAATTCCTCACGTTCAAGAAATTCTTTCATCTTACGCAATGCATTTCCTCTGTGGCTGATACTATTCTTCTCCTCAGGAGGAATCTCTGCTGTGCTTACTCCTCTCTCAGGAAGATAAAAAATCGGATCATATCCAAATCCATTGGCGCCACGCTCTTCATATCCGATAATCCCTTCTATCGTTCCACGAACAACAAAGCTTCTTCCATCTGGAAACGCAGCTGCAATGGCACATACGAAGCGTGCAGTTCTCTTTTCATCCGGAACTCCTTCCAGACGGTCGATGAGATTTTGGTTTTTAATACGATAAGAAGTATCTTCTCCCATATATCTTGCAGAATAGATGCCCGGTTCACCGTTCAAATAATCAATTTCCAAACCGGAGTCATCTGCAAGAACCATTTCTCCTGCCAATTTACATACTTCTTTTGCTTTTATTAAAGCATTTTCTTCAAAAGTATTCCCATTTTCCACAATATCAGCTTTAATTCCTACGTCCTTCATAGAAAGGATTTCCACAGGCAGTTCTCCCAAAATTTCTCTGATTTCAACCATTTTATGTTCATTTCCGGTAGCAAAAATCAATCTTCTCATTTGGCACTTTCTCCTTTACTCAAGAGATTTTTTCTTTCTAGGTGGTTTTGGTCCTAAAAACTGGTAAAAATACGTTTTCATCATACCATTATAAATTTTACGATTTTTATCTGCGTTTCTTCCAATATAACGTTCCGCATCCTGATAAGCAGTAATAAGATACATAGACCATGAATCCAGTCTCTGAAAACTTTCGCCTATGGTAGTATACAGCTGAGGCAGGTTTGCTTTCTCCTCAATACGTTCCCCATAAGGAGGATTTGTAACAATAAAACCATATTTTTTTGGATGATTTAAATCCTTTACATCCCTTTGCTGAAAATGAATAAGTTTCTCGACACCTGCGCATCGAGCATTTTCTCTTGCAGCTTTTACAATTTCACCATCTAAATCATATCCTTGAATATCAGTTTCCACATCAAGACACATTAAATCTCTTGCTTCATCATGAGCATTATACCAATGTTTTCTGGAAATTATATTTTTCCAATCCTCAGATAAAAAGCTTCTGTTCATCCCCGGTGCAATATTGGCAGCTATCATGGCAGCCTCGATAGGAAATGTCCCACTTCCGCAAAAAGGATCTACCAAAATTCTATCTTTGTTCCATGGCGTAAGCATCAAAAGTGCCGCCGCCAGCGTTTCTGTAATAGGCGCTTTGCTGGTAAGCTGGCGATAGCCTCGTTTGTGTAAAGACAAACCTGTTGTATCAATACCAATGGTAGCCACGTCTTTCATAAAAGAAACCCTTACCGGATAACTGGCACCATCTTCTTCAAACCACTCTACATGATAAACGGATTTCAATCGTTCTACCATTGCTTTTTTCATAATGGACTGTATATCTGAAGGACTAAACAATTTACTCTTTACAGAGTTCGCTTTTGCAACCCAGAATTTACCATTTACAGGAATAAAATCTTCCCACGGCAAAGCCTTTGTTTTATCAAATAATTCTTCAAAAGTTGTAGCTTTTATTTTTGCTACCTTTAAAAGAATTCTCTCGGTTGTACGCAGAAAAATATTAGCTCTTACAATGGCCTCTGCATCTCCGTAGAAAGTAACTTTTCCGTCTTCTACTTCGCTGATTTCATACCCTAAATCCTGTATTTCTCTTTTTAATACAGCTTCCAGTCCAAAATGACAGGGTGCTATTAATTCAAATATTTTCATGAAAGCTCTAACTCCTTAACGATTTCCCCTTCAAATCCACGAATACTGAATACGCCATCTTCCAAAATAGCATAAGTTGGAATATTGCCCTCCTTCGGAATTGAAACAGAGCCTGGATTTAAAATTGTATAATTTTCTTTCTTTTCTGCACGCAGCACATGGGTATGTCCATGAATGAAAATATCTCCATTTTTCATTGGCGGAAGATTATTTTCATTATATACATGCCCATGGCTTGCATAAATAGTTCTTTCCCCGTCCATAATAATACAATAATCTGCCATAATCGGAAATTCCAGAACCATCTGATCTACTTCTGCCTCGCAGTTTCCCCTTACTACATAAAGTTCATCCTTCTTTGCGTTGAGCATTGCAATAACTTCTTTTGGAGCATACTCTTTCGGCAAATCGTTTCTGGGACCATGATATAGAATATCTCCCAATAAAATCAAACGATCTGCCTTTTCCTGTTCATAAGCTTCCAACATTTTTTTACAATAATATGCGGAACCGTGAATATCTGAAGCAAACATATATTTCATGTTATTTTTCTCCTTATTGTATACTTTAATTAAATGATGTCAGTGTCAGTTGGTAAGATTGTGAGAGCACAAAGTGCGGAACAATCCGTCGGACATCCTCTAACATCTTATTTATTCATTTTTTATTTTACTATGCCCGTTGGAAAAATACAAGTTAGAACCTTTATAACATCGTATGCCTCCTACCACAGATTTCACCCTGTATCCCATTTTCATAAGCTCTCTTGCCGCAAAAAGGCTGCTGCTTCCACGACTGCAGTACAACACCAGCAATTTCCCCTTTGGAAGCCTTCTGCACTTTTGAATTTCCCTATATGGAATATTTATGGCAGTTTTCAAATGACTTATTTCATACTCCTCTACATCTCGTAAATCTATAATAATGGCATCCTGTCTGCCCACATAAACATCTAATTCTTCTGCTGAAATTGTATCAATACTCAGCATCATTCTCATTCCTTTTCTTTTATTATTAGTATATGCAGCAATAGGTTTATTTTCTTGTATGGAAATAAGTTTTTCGCAAGAAAAAAAGGAAACTCCGGTAAGACCGAAGTTTCCTGCAAGGGGGGCTTTTTTTAATAACTATATTCTGATTTAGAATTGTTTTTATCTGCTGCGTTTTTGTCTGCTGCATTTCTATTAGATGAGTTTGTTGAATTTTTGCTGTTAGATGCAGCGGATTTGTTTGCATTATTCATATTATTTGTGTTAGATGTTGCTTTGTTCTTATTTGTGTTGTTCATGTTTTTTGCCATGATGGAATACCTCCTGAATAAAAATTTTATTACAGTCTTATTATCTCTGTAATCAAAAATAATATTCTCAGGAAAATATATTAAATTGATATTTCTTAAATTTTAACAATTTTCTAACAAAAAAATAATATTATTGCTTTTTTTTTCCTTTTATATTATAATATGGGTTGTAAAAAGAATTTACCCCTTCAAAAATTTTTTTTACATTATAACCCCTTATTTAATTATTTATACTCCCCTCGAAATCCCTCATAGCTCCCCTATGAGGGATTTCTTTTTATTTTTACCGCTTTCGTATAATAGAAATCACAACGAATATCAATATTACAGGCAGTAAAATAGGCAGTAAAAAATGATAACAAAGTTGTAATAAGTGAAATAATCAGAAATATAACTGCAATAGCAATTCCTATATAAAGATACTTTCTTGCTTTATTGGATAATCCCTTTTTCTCTACTTCACTTTGTGCATCCTGCATAGTCTGCTCATAGAAATAATTCTGATTGTCTTTACTGCCGGGTGTAGTATCCAGAATTGTTCTGGCAATCAGACGGGGATCTCCCAACATATCTAAAACTTCATCTTCGCTGCTTCCGCTTCTCTTTCGTTCCTCTATATAGTTCATATAATACGACACATGCTCCGCCACTTGATTTTGCGGAAGCTGTTCACTTAATGCCTCTTTTAATTCTTCTAAGAACTCCCTTTTCGTCATATTCCACCCGCTCCTTCTCTCACTTTGTATGGAATTCCTCGGCTAACTTTCTAAAGCTATCCAGAGAATTCAAAATTGTCTCATAAGAAACACAATAGGCAATTCTTACATATCCGGGGCAGGAAAAAGAAGAACCCGGTACAATAAGAATATGATATTTTTTCGCTGCTTCACAAAACTTCTTTTCATCTTCTACCGGAGATTTTACAAAAAGATAAAATGCTCCTTCCGGTTTAATACAGTGAAATCCCATTTCTACAAGTGCACGATACAATGTTTCACGGTTTCGATTATAATAAGGCACATCTGCCTTTGCGCCCAGACATCTGGCAACAACTTTCTGCATGAAAGAAGGCGCATTTACATACCCTAAAATTCTGGTTGCCACGTTAGCCGCTGCCTGAATTTCCTCTGCATCTGCCGCTTCCTTTGGAATGACAAGATAACCAATTCTTTCACCCGGCAGGGAAAGAGATTTACTGAAAGAATATCCTACAATAGTATTGTCATAATATTTTGTCAAATACGGAACTTCCACACCATCATATACCAGCTCACGATAAGGTTCATCTGAAATCAGATAAATATCTGTTTGAAATTCTTGCTGTTTTTTTCTTAAAATATCTGCCAGTTTTTGGATAGTCTCTTCTGAATAAACTACACCGGTAGGATTGTTAGGAGAATTAATAATAACTGCTTTGGTTCGCTTTGTCAGCTTCTCCTCCAGTTCCTTTAAATTCGGTTGAAAATCTCTTGTGTCAGGGCTTACTACCACTACAATCCCATCATAATTAGACACATAAGCATTGTATTCTCCAAAATAAGGTGCAATCACCACAACCTCATCCTGCGGATTTAACAGTGTTTTTAAAATTACATTTAATCCCCCTGCAGCTCCTACTGTCATAACGATATTTTCTTTTTCAAAGGAAGTATCAAATCTGTTATTTAAGGACTCTGCTACTGCCTGTCTTACATCTTCGTATCCACTGTTACTCATATAACCATGAAGAACAACCGGATCTTCTTCCTTCGCAATTTCGCACATTGCCTCCTGAACTTCAATCGGTGCAGGCACATTAGGATTTCCAAGACTAAAGTCATAAACGTTTTCTGCGCCGTATTCCTCTGCCAATTTTTTTCCTTCTTCAAACATTGCGCGAATTGCTGAACTGTTGTTCACTAATGCCTTCATTTTGTCTGCTATCATATTCAACCATTCCTTTCCCTGCATTTTTTTCATTGTATCATGAAAACGAAAGTTTATAAAGACTGCTGTAAATTCCTTCTTTCTCCATAAGCTCCTGATGAGTTCCTTCCTCTGCAATTCCATCCTCTGTCAACACCAGAATTCTCTGGGCTTTTTTGATTGTAGAAAGTCTGTGAGCAATTACAAAAGTAGTTCTGTCTGCCGAAAGTTTCTCTAAAGAATCCTGCACAATTTTTTCGCTCTCATTATCAAGAGCTGACGTTGCCTCGTCAAAAATCAAAATTGGTGGGTTTTTCAGGAAAACTCTGGCAATGGAAAGTCTTTGTTTCTGTCCACCGGAAAGTTTCACACCTCTTTGTCCAATATCTGTATGATAGCCATTATCCAGCTCCATAATAAAATCATGAGCATTGGCAGCTTTGGCAGCCTGTATTACTTCTTCATCTGTGGCATCCGGTTTTCCATATCGAATGTTTTCCATAACTGTTCCTGCAAATAAATAAACATCCTGCTGTACAATACCAATTTTGCTTCGCAGGCTATGTAGCTTAATCTGTCTGATATCCTGTCCGTCCAGTAAAACACTTCCCTCTGTCACATCATAGAAACGAGGAATTAAGCTGCAAAGAGTTGTCTTTCCCGCTCCTGAACCACCTACTAAAGCCACATACTCTCCAGCATTCACCTTTAGATTTACATTTTTCAATACCTGTTCTTTATTTCCTTCATAAGAAAAAGAAACATTTTCAAAATCAATCGCACCTTTTACATCTGTAAGTTCACAGGCATCTTTGCTATCTGTAATATCCGGCTCTACCTCCATAATTTCACGGAAGCGCACATATCCACTGTACCCATTTTGGAACTGCTCTGTAAAGTTAATCAGCTTTTTCACTGGCTCTGTAAAGTTATTGATATATAAAAGAACCGTTACCAAATCCTCCACAGGCATCTGTCCTTTTGTAAGTGAAAATGCTCCTACCAAAAGAACTACAATGGTAATCAACGTAGTAAAAGCTCCCATTCCGGAATAGTAAGTACCCATATACTGATAGCTCTGCTTCTTCGACTCTACAAAACGCTGATTTCCAATTTTGAATTTCCTCATTTCTTCCTGTTCGTTTGCAAAGGATTTTACCACACGAATTCCAGAAAGGCTGTCTTCAATCTGTGTGTTAATATCAGCGATACGCGCTCTGTTTCTTCGAAATGCCGTTTCCATCTTACGGTTAAAATAAAGAGCATACAAAATCAAAAATGGAATAAAGAAAAAGGCAGTCAATGCCAGCCTGACATTAATAAACAGCAAAATGACAAATGCACCTACAAATTTAATAATGGAAATAATTAAATCCTCCGGCCCGTGATGCAAAAGTTCGCTGATTTCAAATAAGTCTGAAGTTACTCTGGAAAGCAACTGCCCTACCTTCTGGTTATCAAAAAACGAAAAGGACAACTTTTGATAATGGCTGAAAATCTCGTTTCGCATATCCCTCTCAATATGGGCTCCCATCAGGTGTCCATAATAAGCAATATAAAAGTTACAAAATGTTTCTAAAAGCACCAGGGCAATCATAAAAATCCCCAGTTTTATAATTACACTTACTGCTTTATCAACCGGATAATACACTACATTACTTGTAATATAGCGCACCAGCAGAGGAATTACCAAAGTAATCCCCGCACCTAAAACTGCGAAAAACAGGTCTGAAAAGAAAAGTCCTTTATAGGGCTTATAATAACCTGCCAATTGCTTTAATGTCTTTTTCATTTCCTATTCTCCTTTGTATCATTTCCTTCTTTTTATGGATTACAACTTTTGCAGGCACTATATCCTGCATCAAATAAAGTCTGAATATCTCCTTTATAATAGCTTCTGTTCTCCTCTGACATCTTTCCCACGGAAGAACAGTCCTTTTTATGAATTTTCTTTGTATGTGCATTTAAAACAAAGTCACATTCCTGCTCATTGCTATTGTCAAAATCCTGTGTATCCGGCTCTTCTGTTTCTCCATTTCTATCCCCCGGAGTATAATCATTACAAGGTTCCTTTTCAAATGTCAATTCTTTTCCATTGCTGTACATAAGAATCGTTCCCTGTAAATCTGTACGAAATACCGGTATATCATATTTCTTTAAAAGTTCCATGGTATCTTCTCTTGGATGCCCATATTTATTATCTTTTCCACAGCTAATCACACTATAAGAAGGCGATATCTTCTTAAAAAACTCTTCACTCACATGAGAACCATGATGATTCATCAGCATAACATCTGCCTGAATATCCGCACCGGAGTCTAAAATTTCTTTTTCACTTTCCAGCCCAATGTCTCCGCCAATAAAAAATTTCTGTTCTCCATTTTCTAAAATAACTCCTACCGAGTCTTGATTTTCATCCTCATGCCCATAAGCTACAGGGGAAATAATCCGAAATTTTGCACTTCCCAGAGAAAATTCCTGTCCTTGCTTAGGATGAACTGCTTCGTACCCCTTTTCTTGTACTATTTTTTTGATAAGATTGAAAAATATTAGAGTCAGCCTCATAATCTGGTGTAATTAATGTATTTACCGGAAATTTATGCAAAGCACCCACTGCACCTGCTAAATGGTCTTCATCGAAATGAGAAATCAATACATAATCCAGCTTTTTAATATTCTGTTTTTCCAGATAACTTACCACAAAAGAAGAACTTTTCCTTGCTCCTCCATTCTATAAGCATGGATTGTCCCTCTGATTGGAGCAATATGGCATTTCCCTGCCCTACGTCCAGATAATGAATGGTAAGACCACCTGCCGCCTGTGCATTCTGTGCAATATCAGAATTCACATTTCCCTGAATTTTTTCCTCTTTGCACCCCAAAAGAGGTACAACCAGAAGCAACATTGAAAGAAAAAGTCCTAATATTCGCCTTGTTTTTGTCTTCATCTCTTTTGTCTCCTATTACACAATAAACCGCAGACACACCCTTTATCCTCCGTGTTTGTCTGCGGTCTTTCTTTACTATTCCTGAGTAGCCTCTGTATCAGCTTCCGGCTCCTGTTCTGTTACTGTGGCAGTTCCCATAATAACATCACATGCCTTATTCCAAAGTACACTATCCTTTAATACATTTAAATCACCATAATACATTTTCATAGTCTCTGCATCAGGAAATCCATTTAATTCTGCAAATTTTGCCTCTTCTGCTGTATAATCTTCTTCGCTTAACTCAATTCCTTCGGCATTGAAAATAGCCTGTACAATTAAGTTTTGCTGTAAATATGTCTGTGCAGATTCTGTCAATACTTTTTCTACTTCCTCATCAGAAATTTCCTGCTGTTTTATATATTCGTCTAAAGTTATCTGGAACTGTGCCTGATACATCTGATCCATTCTATTTCTTACATCTTTTTTGCCCTGTTCTAAAAGAGCTTCCGGATATTTTTTAAACTCCGTATCCTCTACAACCATAGCAAATAAATCGGATTTTACCTGACCTTCATATTCTAAATCGATACTTTTCTGCATCATATCTTTTTGTGCTGTTCTGAATTCTTCCGCAGTCTTATAATCTGTATTTGCAGCCGCCCATTCGTCAGTAAGCTCCGGCACCTGAGAAATACTGTTAATTTTTATCTTGAACTGCGCTGCTTTTCCCTGCATTTCCTCTACGCTGTAATCTGTTGGAAAAGTCAGGTCCAGAGTTACCTCTTCCCCCTTTTTGTGTCCAATCAGACCATCTTCAAAACCTTCAATCATAGAGCCAGAGCCGATGCGCAAATCCTCACCCTGTGCAGAACCGCCGTCAAATTCCTCACCGTCCATATAACCTGTGAAATCAATATTTACAGTGTCATCCTGCTGAACAGCTCTGTCCTCTGTTACTTCCACCTGATCATAACCTGTCATAAGTGTATAATGAATACTGTTTTCCACTTCTTCGTCTGTCACAGCAGCTTTCGGTGCTTCTGTCACCTGAAGGTTTTTATATTCTCCTAAAGTAATATAATTTTCTATATTATCAACATCAACTGCTACTACTTTTCCATCTTTATTTGTCAGTTTAAAATCTTCTTGTGAAGACTGTTCTGTTTTTGTCCCTTCTTTATCTTCTGTTTTATCTTTCTTTTCACCACATCCCATTGCTGTACCGAGAATTCCCAATGTCAGCAGAAGGATTACCATTTTTTTCTTCATGCTTTTATTTCCTCTCCATTTAAAATTAATATGCAAAAGCAATTATACCACATTACAGCTGAAAAAGAAAAGGTTTCAAGGGATTTTTAGTTGCCTTTTCCATAAAAGGGTGCTAGAATATTCTAAGTATGAATTACTGAAATAATAGGAGGATTAACAGAAATGCTTACGAAAATACTTCTGGTTGTTTTGGTTATTTTAATCATCGCTATTATTGTTCTCTTTTTCCTTGGAAAAAAGGCTCAGAAAAAAATCAGGAAGAACAACAGGTACAGAATGGATGCCATGAAGCAGACTATGACAATGCTGATTATTGATAAAAAGCGTCTGCCTATTAAGCAATCCGGTCTGCCGCAGATGGTTATCGACCAGACTCCAAAGCTTATGCGCCGTTCTAAGCTGCCTATCGTAAAAGCCAAAATCGGACCAAAGATTATGACTTTAGTAGCTGACGAAGCAATATTTGACTTAATTCCTGTAAAAAAAGAAATTAAAGCTGATGTAAGCGGTATCTACATTGTAGGAGTAAGAGGTCTTCGCGGTTCTCTCACACCTCCGGCTAAGAAAAAAGGCTGGTTCCAACGAATGAAAGAAAAAGTTACATCCGCTCAAAAATAAACGGGGCTGTCACTTTAAACATTATTCAGAAATATTTATACACTTTTAGCTTCTCTATTGCTGAAACTAGTGTAATTAAGGGCTTTTTTAAGCCCTTAATTTCTATTTTTATCCCTACTACACCATTTTTACACCATTTCATACTTAGCTACACCATTTCTCAAACTTTTCCATTTCTGAGAACAGCGTATCTTCTGTTACATGGCAATATAAATCCATTGTCATCTGTAATGTGCCATGTCCCAAAATTTTTTGCAAGGTTTTCGGGTTCATTCCACATTCGATTGCTCTTGTTGCAAAAGTATGGCGAAATGTATGTGCTGTAAAGGGAAGAAAATCTATCCCTGCTTTGTTTATGTTCTGAATAACCGAACGTATACATCGATTGATTACCCCCAGCTTTGTTGGTCGATTTTTCCTTGTAACAAAAACAAGATTTTGAAATTCTTCTTCTGCGGTTCTGCCTTTTAGAATAATTTCCTGCTTTTGTATTCTTTGACATTTCAGACTATGGATTGCTTTTGCAGTCAACGGAATGGTTCTCTTTCCGTTATTTGTTTTCGTATCGTGCATTTCAAATACATATTTTCCGTTTTTGCTGAAATAACACAAGGTATGCCTTACATGGAGAACTTTATTCTTGAAGTCGACATCTTCCCATTGTAAAGCTGACAATTCGCCCACTCGCAAGCCTGTTTCTAATGCCAAAATAAACAGATTTTCATAAAAGTTCCCTTTTGCCTGTTCCAAGAAAAGCTCTGTCTCTTTTACTGTTAAAACACGCCTTTCTTTTTTCTCCTCTTTGGAAATGACTGTATTTATCTGCTTTGCAACATTCTTTACAAGTAAATCGGCATCAACTGCCTTATTCAGCATATCTACCAGTATGGTTTTCGAATGTTTCCTTGTGTTATCCGTCTTTAGCTTATTAAATGCTTCCTGCATAACAATCAGGTTCAACGACGTTAATTTCCGCCACCCTAATTCGCCTTGAATACGCTTATAGTGGGTAATATAGAGCGTTTTGGTGGAATTCCTGCAATTCTTCTTACAGGTGCTCAGCCAGATGTCAAACCATTCATCCAATGTCATATTTGTATCAACAACATTGATTGCTTTTTCATCATTATACTGTTCAGTTCTCAGCTTATGCCTTACCTCATTTAAAGTTTTCGCATAAATTGTTTGCCTTTTACCGAAACGATTGGTAAATCGGGCTTGATATAATCCGTCTTTTCTTTGTGATATTCCGTTCCCTAATTCTTTCCCGTTAAGTGATTTCCCCATCACTGCCTCCTTTCCTAGCAAATCGGGAAAAGAACTATTAAATTCTTTTCAATTCTACCACATATCTTGCATTTTTCAAATAAGCAATCGGATTAGATGGCAAGTTTTTCCAGTTTCATTCTTGATTGTCACTACAATATTTGATTTTTTAACCAAATATCTAATTTCTCTTTATGAGCATATAAACGATTGCCTATTCGAACGGTAAAGCCATTTTTAGGATTTCTTAACAATTCTCTTGTTTTGGTTTCTCCAAGACCTAAATACTCACTTACTTCTTTTACATTCAGTAATACCTTATCCATCATTTACCTCTCCCATTTATTTTAGCGAACGAAAATAAAGTGTCTTTCCTCTCTGTGCTTATAAAATACATTGCCTATTTTTCAAAGGGGCAGTCATCTTCTGATGTCAGTGTACAAAATTCTTCCTTCCTCTTTAAATATTTTTCCACAGACTCATAGTTTGTAACCTTTCCGTCTCTATCATAAATTCTGACTTCATGTATGCGCCTTAAAAATGCCCTCCATGACTCTGGATTGTCCTCCTGTACCTCTTTATACTGTTGCTCTAATTCCCAGTTAGAAATGATATATACCGTTTCATAACAGGCAAATCTATTAGCATACCGTGCTGGAAGGTCAATAGGATATATGTCACAGTAGTTCAGCATATCGGATAATTTCAGACTGCTTCTGAATTCATCAAAAGCTAACACAGGCTGACAGCTATACCCGTCAAACGGATGCTGATAGTCATTGATGCGGTAAACATTTTCATCTCCATGTTCATCTAAAACCCCTCTGGTTTTGCCAGTTCCGGTTGCCCCACTGATATAAATCACTTTCAGATTTATTCTACGTTTTCCTTTATATTTCTCTATTAAAAGCATAGTTCTCACCTTATCCAGCTTGTCAATATCCAGAATATAATCATTATTGATTGCCAGTATTTCCGCATTGCTGTATCCAGCATCAATCATTTGGTACAGTTCTTCCATATCTGGACGTGTGCCTTTCTGGAGTGGCACAGTTCCCCATTCTTCAAAAGTTCCTTCTACTTTAGTATCCGCTTTATCTGTATTTTCCCATTTGCCACGTTTGCAGATATAATCAATATTGCTCTGTACACTTGCATGAGGTTTTTCAATATGTGCTGTCGGAAAATACTTTTGTACAGTAGAAAAACGGACACGTGATTTAAAACATACATAAATATGGGTATGTGGAGTTCCCTGCTTACCGATTTCATCTGCCATACAGAAATAACGCAGTGTGGCAAATTTCTCTATTAAAGTCTTTTTGATTTTCAAATGGTCAAAACCATGCTCCTGTGGATTGTTGATTGTCACTTGAAATGCGTGCCTTTGTATATTATTGTTCTGCACAAGATTTTCTTCTGTTTTTTCCATATTGCAACTCCTATTCTTTATAAATTAGAGATACTACAACGTCATATTCTTTTTCTGGGTAACGCTCTTCCTGCTCTGCAATTTTACTTAACAGGGCTGTTCCTTCCAGAATTTCTTGTATATTCCCTGTTTTCAGCAATTCAACCTTTTCTTTTTTAGGCTTTTTACTGGCAACAGATGTTCCCTTTTCATCCGTAGTAACAGGGTGTTCCTCCTCCCAATAACGACGTTTTCGGTTGATTTCGCGCACGGACATATCAGGTGTAATTTCTTCCCTTAACTGTTCGTTTAATTTCAACATGGAAATTAACTGGGAGGAGGAGAACTTCTCATATTCTGTTTTTAAGCCTTTGAAGCCTTCTCCGTTTTCATCCTTCATGCCAAAATTTTTTACAATGTTCAGATAATTAAACACATTTGTCTTGCTTAAACCGAACTGTTCAAAGGCAAAGTCATAGATATTGACATAATTCTTTTCTTTATATAGTTGGTGCTGATAAATCCCAAATAAACTGACTGCAATGGATATAAATGCCTTTGTGCCTTTTTTCTGGTTCTCTTCTATAACAGAATATAATTTTTCATATAATTCTTTCTTATCGGGAAGAGCAGTTGAAATTTCTGCTCTCTGTATTTTATTTTCATCCGTAGACATAGTAACCTCCTAAATATGCTGTTCAGACGTCTGAACAATGAAATTATATTTTTTATACGGGCAGTCCATAGCTGTTCGGATTGTGCGTTGGATGCGAACAGGAAAGAAAGCCTGTAAATACTGGTGTTTCGCTTGTTATTTACTCTGCTTGTTCCAGCCGTGGTAATACTACACACGGCTGGAAGCCGCCTATACCGAACTAATTCGGCTTTCGCCTTCGGCTACCGCCTGAATTAGCTCGGCAATAGTCGGTTGCTTATCCAGATAATGACGGACTTGCTTACAAAGAACATCTTCGTTTTCAATGAAAGGAACAATAATTTCCCTGACGGAGTCCTGACAGTCAATCAGCACAAGTGCTTCTCCAGCTTTGTAGTTTGAGGAAGGATTGCTTTCTAATTCTGCATGAAATCCCAACATACGAAATTGCTCTGCTGAACATCTACCAAAACAGATTACTGCTTGAAATTGGTCACGCGTTCCCGCGCTAAAGTGTGATGCGTCAGCCCTTTGCACACAGAGCATAATTCCAATATTCAAGCCTCTTCCCACTGCCAAAATTTCACCGACTTTTGCCATAAGCTCTGTCTTTCGTTTTTTGGATTGATTTTCTGCATAAGTAAGCAGTCCAAACCACTCCTCAATCACTAACATATAGTGCTGTTGCAAGCGTATCCTGTTCTTCCGTATCGCCTCAAAAAATTCATGATAAGCATCTATCATCTGAAAAGCGTCTTCCCCAGAGGCATAAGAGGGAGAGCCTTCAAAAGACTCATATTCCTCTCCTCCTTTGTAATCACTGATAAAGACATAGCTTTCCCGTGACTTTAATACTTGCCAAATATAAAACAACATAGAAAGGCTCTTTCCAGAACCGCTACACCCAGCAACCAAAATGGAACTTGTTTTCTTTGGCAATACGATATTCACAGGATTTTTTACTCCGAATTCCTGAAAATCTTCTTTGTCATAACCAATAATCATCTTTTATTTCCACCTCTTCATCAGGGATGATTTCGGTCAAAGCTTTTTCCGTGAAGGCATCAAGCGTCATATTACTATTTCTTTCCTGATTTCCTAAAAAATCATCTGCTTTTTGTGTGACGGGAATGGCAATCATCACTTCGCAAGGAGTCATAGCTTTCACATATATGCTAATATCCACGATGCTTCTATGCTTCTGATAGAAGCCTTTAATAACGTTTTTGATTAAGCGTTTTAATTCATCTATCTCCATTTCTTTATACTTAGGATTAAACCCAACAGCATTTATATGTACCCAAATAATATGATTGATTTCAACAGGTGGTTCTGCTAAAACAGGCGCAATATATGGGCGTCCGTCAAGAGCATTTACAAGCTCATCCAGTTCTGAGTCAAGAAGATAAACATATTCACGAACCATGTCTTCTGAATTTGGGGGCAAAGATTTTCCCGTTATTGCTTCGTAAAGCCATGGTAGCAAAACAGGTACCCACTTTTTTAGAAAGTCCCATATTCTCTTTGCAATCTTCTTTAATATCATCCAAGTCTTTCGGAATATCTCATACAATTTTCTATAAACAATATAAGAACCTTTGTTCCAAGACTCTGCATAATCTGCCTTATAAAGGACATAACCGATACTAATAATAATGCTTATTAACATTAAACACAGTATAAAAAAGAAAATGCTTATTTCTAATAGTTTCATTTTTTCTTGAGATGGGCAATTCCCCCTCTCCCTCCTTTCAATCTAATTGTTCAATCAGCTTAATATCTTTTGCTGAAAAACTATCTTGGTATGTTTTGGTTACACTGCTCCAATAAACCAATACAGTCGGTTCTAAAAATTCTACTACAACCTTTGCACCAGTTTCACGAAGCTTCTGTAAGTCTTCATTGGACATCAGTGGTTTTGTCTGCTCTTTAATTTTGAACTTAAATTTGTCAAAATTTGTGCAGTCAACGCACTCATAGGCATAACCGGTTATCTTTCCTGTCTTCTTTCCGTCAACCCACTCTTCTAAAGGAGAAATTTTCAACAATAGAAACAGCAGTTCAAGCATAATCGCGTCTAGTGGTATTTGTTTACCACTTACAATAGTACCTCTTGCAATACTATCCATATTTAACCTCTTTTCTTGAGTTTGTACATGTGGTAAAATATTCTTGTCGTAGAACTATTGCCACATGTATGGTTAATAGTTACATTGGAGAGCCCTCTCTCACGAGGGCTTTCTGATTGTCGGGGAGCGTATTCTCTGTTGCTTCACCATTTCTATAACACCTCCTTGCTTTTGATAAAACTATTATATATCCATTGGTTCGAAAAAAACATTCCGACGCTATTACATCCTGCTACTCAATTATTACATTCATATTTACTGCATACCGATTGGATTTCACGAATAAAATTTTCTAAATTCTGTGGTTCTTTGCCTAATAGAATATAATCTGTTGATACATTAAAAAAGCGAACATAATCCAATAGTCTATCTATATTCAGTAATTGCTTTCCCTTTTCATAGTGACTGATACTTTCCCTCTTACATCTAAACTCTTCCGATAATTTACTTTGAGTTATGCCTTTTTCTTCCCTTAATCTCCTTAGGCGCTTTCCGATTTCTTCTAAATTTAATTGCACTTCCATATTTGGTATTTTTTATACCAGCGCCAGTAATCTCTCCTTTTTCTTATTTAAGTAAACGTTTATCTTATGAAATTAAAATATCATAAAAGAATTTCGTATGTTTTTTTGTGCACCAGAATTTTAGACTTTAACTCAAGGCTAATTTATAGTAAAATATAGTAAATAGGGCGAAATCCTATATATATTTTTTAAAAATGGGCGAAATTATATAGTGATTTAGTTTTGAAAAAGGACTAAGGAAGGATGGGTATAAATGATTACTAAATAATAAAATACCACCAGAAAGAAATAAAAACTCTCTCAATTTTCCCAAATCATAGGAATAAGTAAAAAAGATATAATATGTGTTTTAATTCTTGAATGTTTTGACTACTATGGTATTGAAATAAAAAAATGACAGTCCTACACTTTCCGATGAACTATGGGAGTCAGAAAAAATTCAAAAGTTTATCAGGGATTACGAGCAGTATGAAGACCGTACAGAAGAAAACAAGAAGATACAGTGTAGAAACTGCAAAAAAGAAGAAAAGAAGACGGCACAATGTAAAGAGTGTAAACAAGAAAAGAAAGCTTCTATGGAGAGTATACAATTTTCTTTACCTAAAAATTTTTCTGAACAATTAAAAGAGCTCGTAAAATGTATTGCTGATAATAGCGGAGCTCGTCCAACACAAAATATGTTGTACAATTATATCATTCATACAGCATTGAAGATTATGTTTAAATGTCCTGACAGAGGACAAGAACGAATATCTTATACACAGTATAAAAATCAGGAAAAACTAATAACTCGGAGATGGGCATTTAGAATAGATATTCCAGATGTAATTAGTGAAACATTTGAACATTTTAGTGAGACAACGGGAGTATCTAAAGGAAATCTCATGCGGTATGTCTTGTTTAAATATTTAAGAGATAACAATTTTTTAGGAAACTATAAGAAAGAGTTTGAAGATATTAGCGTAGATTAACAAAGAGCGGTCTTTCAAGACTGCTCTTTACTTAAATAGTACATTCATTATCTTTTTAATATTTTCATTCCAAATTTCCTATTCATTTTTTTTTATGTGATGGAATATAGACCATTATTTCTTCCACAGAACACTGCAAAATTTCACACAAAATATCTATTGTATGGGTAGAAACATTATTATTGGCTCGTAAACGTGACAATTGTCCTGCTGATACCTTATATGTTTGAATTAGCTGATACTGGGATATTTTCTTTTCTTTCAAAGTTTTCCATAATGGTGCAAATGAAATCATGACCTTCTCCTTTTTTACTTGAATATTACCCGTATCTGGCTTATAATCATATTAGCCATAAATGGCTAACATCATTATTGGAGGTCTTTTAGTATGAAAAAGAGAGCAAAACAGTTGGCAATGTTAGGATTAACTGTTACAATGATGTGTGGTACACAGATGACAGCATTTGCATCAGGTTTAGGAGAAGAAGCATCAGTTGCTATTGAAACCGAGGCAAAAGCAACAGCTAATGAAGAAACCAAGGAAGAGGTAAAAACTGAAGCTAAGGAAGAAAAAGCCGATGCTAAAGAAGAAGTAAAAACAGAGGTTAAAGAAGAGGTAGTAACAGGCACAGAAGTAGCTGAAACACCAGTAGTTGAGGAAACCGAGGTTAAAGAAATCGTAGCTGGTACTGAGGAACTTGTTGGCTTGGGGGTATCCGTTGAGGCAGAAGCCGAAACAGATGCAGACACAGACGCAGTACCAACCCCAGCACCACAGGCAGACGTAGAGGTAACCATTGATACAAACGCAGAAGCTACAGAGACAGAAGCCGAGGAACAGGCAGACGCAGAGGTAACTGGAGAAATTGCTAATGTTAATTTTCCAACAATGGTAGACGATGTAATTACTGTAACAGATAAAGATTTTTACTCTCTTGGAAATTTTATGGTTGCAGATATTCCTGTTGAGGTTCGTGTATCAACATCTACTGGTAGTTATGAAAGTTTTGGTGTAGACACTTATGGTAGTCCTTTTGGTGTAATTCCTTTGGATGATGAAGACGGTGATGGTGTATTTACATCAGGTCTTACTGTATCAAAAGATGACCTTATTAAAGAAGGTGGTACTAAGACTTATACATGCAGATTTAACTTGAACTACTATTACGATAACGAGAATGGTTATCCAACACGTAAAGAGTTAGACAGAGAGCAACCACAGATTACAGTAAAATACGTTGCAGATGACAATGGTAACAATGGAGGTACTGTAACACCAGAACCAGAGAAACCACAGCCAGAACCAGAGAAACCAAATCCGGATGGTGGTAATGGTGGAACAGAGACACCAGACCCAGAACAGCCAGAAAAACCAGATGGTGGAAATGGTGGTACAGAGACACCAGACCCAGAGAAAGATGGATGGATTAAGACAGAAGAAGGTTGGAAATATTACGAAAACGGACAGAAAGCAACTGGTTGGAAGGCTGTTTCAGAAAACTGGTATTACTTTAATGAAGACGGAATTATGGCAACAGGTTGGGTATCTGTAGGAGGTCACTGGTACTATCTGAATAGTAGCGGAGCAATGGAAACAGGCTGGACATCTGTAGGAAGTCATTGGTATTATCTGAATGCAGATGGAACTATGGTAATAGGTTGGGCATCTGTAGGAGGTCATTGGTATTATCTAAATACTGATGGAAGCATGGCAACAGGTTGGGTATCTGTAGGAGGTCATTGGTACTATCTAAATACTGATGGAACTATGGCAACAGGTTGGGTATCTATAGGAGGTCATTGGTACTATCTAAATACTGATGGAACTATGGTAACAGGTTGGGCATCTGTAGGTGATCATTGGTACTATCTGAATACAGATGGAACTATGGCAAGTAATCAGTGGATTGATGGATGGTATGTAGATGCGTCAGGAAAGATGCTATAGAATGTAAAAAACAGAATGTAAAAAACAGAATGTAAAAAACAGAATATAAAAAAGAAGCAAAAAAGCAGACAGTCATAAAAAATTGTTTGCTTTTTTGCTTTACTATATGGATTTTTTCCATGAGCATATAACGCTTACGCTTGCCCGAACATCCCACCGCCCTGTTAGGTACACCGATGCTTCGGGCATCCTTTGGAACGCTGGTTTTGCAAATAGGCGAACAAGAAAAATAAATATCTTTCATCATTGATACATTTTGCTCTAAATTTTATCTGTGATGTGCTATGTGCCTGATTTTTAGATGCGCAATAACGATAGCAATATAGGGACGGAGGAGCTGGCGCACCTTGAGATGGTGGGAACGATTGTACACCAGCTTACCAGAAATCTTTCTATGGAAGAAATTGAAAAAGCAGGTTTTGCACCTTACTATGTAGATCATACTGTGGCAGTGTGGCCTCAGGCAGCCGGAGGTATTCCTTTTAATGCCTGTGAATTCCAGTGTAAAGGCGATCCGATTACAGACTTATTTGAAGACATGGCAGCAGAACAAAAGGCGCGTACAACTTACGACAATATCTTGCGCCTTGTGGATGATCCAGATATTATTGAGCCGATTAAGTTTTTAAGAGCCAGAGAGATTGTGCACTTCCAGCGCTTCGGTGAAGTTTTAAGATGCGTGCAGGAGGAATTAGACTCTAAGAACTTCTACGCATTTAATCCGGGTTTTGATATGCCATGCAAAGCAAGCTGTAAGGATAATTGTAACAGATAATTGCTTATTTTAGATGCAGTCCCAGTTAAAATACTGGGACTGTATTTATAATATAATCAGAAAAACTCCATATAATAATGAAAAAGAGGTTTTTTATGAAAGCATTGAAAAGAGAGATTGGTATAGGAATTGTATTCGCTGTTATAGCAGGCACATTGTCACATTTTGTTTATGAATGGTTGGGGAAAAAATTTCCATAGCAGCCATCTTTTTTCCGATAGATGAGTCTGTATGGGAACATGTAAAACTGCTGTTTTTCCCAACCTTGTTTTATTGTTTGTTTCTTATAAAAAAGTGGAAACAAATTTATCCTTGTATCATACCTTCTGTGCCTGTAGGTATTGTGACAGGCTCGCTTTCCATACCGGCATTTTTTATTTTTATACGGCAATTTTAGGCACACATTTGCTTGCTTTGGACATACTGATTTTTATTATCAGTGTTTTTATTACATTCTTTGTGATTTATAAACTTACGTTATCCTGCAGAATATCTGGTAATGCCGGTTGGATTTTACTGGTGGCTTTAGGTGTTAGTTTTTGGGTGAAATAAAGTAATGTTACTTACGTTTATTCCATTCTCCAATGACTTCATTTACTGTAGAAACTGTTACAAATACTTGTTTTTGAGCAGTGTGCAGATAATTTAAAAGCAGACGATATTCCTGTTTTGCAAGAATAGTAACCAGTTCTGTGCGATGCTTTTCATCGTAAGCACCCTGAGCAGTATAAAGGGTTACACCACGCTTTAAGTCATTTAAAATGTAGTCCTGTATATCTTTATAATCATCACATATAATGCATACACGTTTTCGCTTGTTAAAGCCGTCAATAAAATAATCTACAGCAAGACCATTTCCGTAAGTTCCCAGAATACTGATAATTAAAGTGGAGATATCGTATACAAAAATAGATGTCATTGCAGTAAAAAGTCCTGCTAAAGTAACTGCTCTTCCAAGTTCAATATGCATGAATTTATGCATGATTTTTGCAATAATGTCAAGCCCGCCGGAGGAAGCATTGACATGAAACAGAAGGGCTTGCCCTAAAGCTACAATTAAAATATAAGCTGCTAAATCAAATACTTGATTTTGGGTAAGAGAACCTGAAACAGGAAACAGCATTTCAAAAATCCAGAGGAAGACAGGCAGCAGCATAGAGGTGTAAATGGTTTTTGCACCGAAATCCTTTCCGATAAAAATAAATCCGATTACTAATAATGCAGAATTTAAAATGAAAGTAATCAGGGAAATAGGAATACCTGAAAGCTGAGATAATACCATAGACAAGCCGGAGATACTTCCCACTACAATATTGCTGGGAATTAAGAAAAAGTACACAGCGGCTGAGACAATAAACATCCCTAAAGTGATAATAGAAAAATCTTTTATGGTGTTTTTTGATTTCATGTTTTTAGACTCCTGTATTTTTATACCTTATTCTATCAAAAGAATTTTAAAATATCCACAGATATTTTCTTTAGCTTGCATAAGCCGTAAACTTTTTGATAAAATAAGCACTAACAAGGCACGAATGAATGAGAAATGGGCGGTCAGATACATGAAAAAAATTTTGAGACAGACATGGAAAACAATCAGATATAATATGGGAAGTCTGCTTATTTTTGAAGCAGGCTATCGTGTTGCCTCTTTTTTTCTGGTGATGCAGTTGGTGCGCTTTTTGGTGGATTTTTCTTTAAAACAGCAGGGATTCAGTTACCTTACGGCAGAGAACTATAAGGAATTTTTGCAATATCCTTTATCCACAGTTTTTCTAGTGTTGGTTTTTGTTGTGATTTTAATTCTGTATTTTATTGAGGTGGCATCATTACTGTGCGGATTTGTGTATTCTAATCAGGAAAAAAAAGTTGTATGCAGGAGATTTTTTAATTCTGGGAATAAAGAAAACACTTTCCTTTTTTCAAAATAGTAAAGTAAGTTGGCTTGTTTGTGCTGCTTGTTCAGCTCCTTTTTTTGGCAGCGTATTTTTTGGGTGAGAGAAATTTCTTATATTAAAATTTTAGAATTTACAGCAAGACAGATTTATAAAGAAATAAAGTCTCCGGTACTGATTTATGGATTTATAGGTATATTGCTTATTCTATCCTTTCTGTTTGTCTTTGCATTGCCTTATTGTATTTTAGAAAAGAAAAAAAATTGGCAGGGATTTTTAAGCGGTATGAAGTTATTAAAAGCTCGTTGGAAAAGAATTTTGGGGAAGTTTTTTTTGCTGCATTTTTATATGTTGCTTTTGATTGTAGGAACCTATGGATTTGTTATGGTAATTCTTACTGCTGGTGTATTTTTCTTTAAAGCGGAAGCTGTGAAAATCAGCAGTATTTTTATTTATAGTGAATATGTAAATATGGCTCTTGGAATTTATGCAGGCGGTGTGCAGCTGATTGGGAGTATAGCGTTTGTTTATACGGTATATGCAAGATTTCATGCACAGCCTTGGGAAGAACATCCTTTTTACAAAAAAATGGAGCAATATTCCTGGTATTCAAAATTGGGAAGGCGAAAAACAGCGGGACTTCTTACTGCTTTTGTGGTTTTGTTGGAAGGGATTTATTTCGGCTCTCTGGTAATTAATCATGATACAACTTTGAGTCATTTGACAGCAGATACAGAAATTACAGCCCATAGAGGAGGTGCATGGAAAGCACCGGAAAATACGATTAGCGCCTTGCAGTATACCATAGACAGTGGTGCGGATTATGCAGAAGTTGATGTGCAGGAAACAAAGGATGGAGAACTGATTCTTTTACATGATGACTCTTTTAAAAGGACTGCCGGAGTAAAGAAAAATGTTTGGGATATGACTTTAAAACAGGTGGAAAAGCTGGATGTGGGTGCCAGTTTTCATAAGAAATTCAGAGGAGAGAAAATACCGGAGTTTACAGAGGTTTTGAAATTTTGCAAAGGAAGACTGGACTTAAATATAGAGATTAAGTATAATGGTAAGAATAAGGGAATTGTAAATAAGGTTGTTCGAGAGATTAAAGAAAATCATTTTGAAGAATACTGTGTGGTGACTTCTATGAATTATCAATTCCTGAAACAAATTAAAAAAATAGCCCCTGAAATTCGAACCGGTTATATTATGACTATGACTTACGGTGGTGTACAGGGAATGGAGGCGGCTGATTTTTTTAGTGTAAAACATACTTATGTAGATGAAAAATTTGTTGCCCAGGCGCATGCCCTTGGTAAAGAAGTGCATGTATGGACGATAAATTATAAAGGGGATGCAAAACGTATGTTGGATATTGGGGCAGATAATATTATTACAGATGATCCAATTATGGTGCGTAAGGTGCAGAACCGGGAGAGCGGCAGCAGCACAGGATATATGGAATTGCTGAAGTATGCTTTTCGTTTTTAGTGGGAGGAAATAAATGGCAGGGAGAAAAAAGAAGAAACATTCTGCACAGTCCGGATATTACGACTTTAATCTGGTAGCAGTAGTAATTCTGCTGATTTGCTTCGGATTAGTTATGTTGTACAGTACCAGTGCTTATACGGCACAGGTAAAATTCGGAAATGATATGAACTTTTTTACAAAACAGACGATTATTAGTATTGTAAGTATTTTGGCAGCTTTATTTTTATCAAAATTTGATTATCATTTACTTTACTATGTAAGTAAGTTGATTTATTGGATATCCATTATTTTGATGGCAATGGTAAAATTTACACCTTTAGGTGTAGAGGTAAACGGTGCAAGAAGATGGTTGCGTTTTGGAATACAGGCATTGCAGTTTCAGCCGGCAGAGGTGGCTAAGATTGCGGCAATTACTTTTATTCCGTGTCTGATTATGAAAATGGGACGTAAGATTGCTACAAGGCAGGGATTTTTACAATTGATGGCTTATGGATTGGGACTGGCAGTAGCAGCTTTTTACTTTACAGAAAATTTAAGTACGGCTATGATTATTGCCGGTATTACGGTAATTATGATTTTTATTGCTCATCCTAATAAACGGCTGTTTTTAATGTGGGGAGGAATTTTGACAGTTCTGGTAATTTTGGCGCGGATTATGCTCCAAATCACCTTGGGAGAGATGACACTGGATATGGATAATGTAGAAAACTTTCGCCTTGCCAGAGTTCTTGTATGGTTAAATCCTGAGAAATATTCTTCCAAAGGTGGATATCAGATTATGCAGGCTCTTTATGCTATTGGAAGCGGCGGATTTTTCGGAAAAGGATTGGGAAACAGTGTACAGAAGTTGGGCCCTGTACCGGAAGCTCAGAACGATATGATTTTTTCCATTATTTGTGAAGAACTGGGTGTATTTGGAGGCATGGTAGTTTTACTTTTGTTCGGTTATATGTTGTACCGTCTGTTTTTTATCGCCCAGAACGCACCGGATTTTTATGGTTCTTTGATGGTCAGCGGTATTTTAATTCATATTGCTTTACAGGTAATTTTGAACATTTGTGTTGTGCTTAACTGGATACCTACAACAGGTATTACTCTTCCGTTTTTCAGTTACGGGGGAACGTCTATTATGTTCTTAATGGCTGAGATGGGAATTGCCCTCAGTGTATCAAGGAAGATAAAATTTGATAAATAAGGGTTGACAAATAAAGGGAAAGAATATATACTTTGAACATCAAAGTATTAAAAAGGAAAGAAATCCCGTTATAGGGAATTTAATAAGTATTTAAAAGGAGAATGAAGGTTATGTTAGAAAAAATGAGAGAAATTATTGCAGAGCAGTTAAATTGTGAGGCAGAAAGCATTCAGCTTGAAACTTCTTTTAAGGAAGATTTAGGTGCAGATTCTCTGGATTTATTTGAACTGGTTATGGCTTTAGAAGATGAATATTCTGTTGATATTCCATCTGAAGAGTTACAGGAATTAACAACAGTGGGTGCTGTTATTGACTACTTAAAAACAAAAGGCGTAGAAGAATAAGAATATACATGAGAGTGTTGTTCATGATTTGCATGAAATGCAATACTCTCATTTTTTTGGATAAATAGTTTGAAATACAAAATATTTTATATGCAAAGGAGATAAACCATGGGAAAGCTGGCATTTATATTTCCGGGGCAAGGAGCGCAATATGTGGGAATGGGAAAAGATTTTTATGAAGAATTTCCTGTTTGCAGACAGATTATAGAAAAAGCAGCAGAAATTTCCGAACTGGATTTAGAACAAATTTGTTTTGAAGAAAATGAGAAAATTGCAATTACAGAATATACACAGATTGCCATGATAGCAGTGGAAGCGGCAATTTTAAAGATATTAGAGGAGAGAGGATTTTATCCTGATATGACAGCTGGTTTAAGTCTTGGGGAATATGGAGCAGTGCTGGCATCAGGAGCAATGTCTTTGGAGGATATCTTTTATACTGTACGAAAACGAGGTATCTATATGCAGGAAGCAGTGCCAAAAGGCGGTGCTATGGCAGCGGTTCTGGGGATGGAAGCAGAATTGATTGAACAAATTTGCAGAGGAATTCAGGGAATTGTAAGTGTGGCAAACTATAATTGTCCGGGACAGATTGTAATTACAGGGGAAGAAGAAGCTGTAGCGAAAGCTTCTGAGAAATTAAAAGAAGCCGGAGCAAAGAGAATTCTGCCATTACAGGTTTCAGGCCCATTTCACTGCGAAATGTTGAAAGGAGCCGGAGAAAGGCTTTCCGAAGTTTTAGATAAAATTTCTTTGCAGGAGATAAAAATTCCTTATGTTTCTAACGTGACAGCGCAGATGGTTACAGAAAGAGAGCAGGTGAAAGAACTTTTAGTAAGCCAGGTATCTTCTCCTGTACGCTGGCAGCAGTGTGTAGAAATTATGATAGAAAATGGTGCAGATACTTTTGTGGAAATTGGACCGGGCAGAACTTTAAGTGGATTTATGAGAAAAATTAACCGAAATGTAACGGTAATGAATATTCAGACAGTAGAAGATTTTCTGAAAGTAGTGGAAAAGTTAAGAGAAAGAAGGGAAAACCATGTTGGAAAATAAAGTTGCGTTAGTGACAGGGGCTGGCAGAGGCATTGGAAGACAGATTGCTCTGACTTTGGCAAAGGAAGGTGCAACCGTTGTTGTGAATTATAATGGCTCAAAGGAAAGAGCAGAAGGAGTGGTTGCAGAAATTGAAAATACCGGAGGCAAAGCAGAGGCTTACGGCTGTGACGTAAGCAATTTTGAAGCTTGTCAGGAAATGATAGAGAACGTAATAAAAAAATATGGGCATCTGGATATTCTGGTAAATAATGCAGGTATTACAAGAGATGGTTTGATAATGAAAATGAAGGAAGAAGATTTTGATGCTGTCTTAAATACGAATTTAAAAGGAACTTTCCACACAATTCGTCATAGTGCCAGACAGATGCTGAAGCAAAAAAGCGGAAAAATCATTAATATTTCTTCTGTTTCAGGTGTTATGGGAAATGCCGGACAGGCAAATTATGCTGCCAGTAAGGCAGGGGTAATCGGACTTACCAAGACTATGGCAAGAGAACTGGCAAGCAGAGGTATTACTGTAAATGCTGTTGCACCGGGATTTATTGAGACAGAAATGACAGAAGTACTTTCTGATAATGTAAAAGAACATGCTTGCGGACAAATCCCACTGGGCAGATTTGGAAAGGCAGAAGATGTAGCAGAGCTTGTAGCATTTCTGGCTTCTGAAAAGGGAAATTATATTACCGGTCAGGTGCTTTGTGTAGACGGCGGTATGAGCATATAGGAGGAAACATGAGACGAGTAGTAGTGACAGGAATGGGTGCGGTGACACCTTTAGGATTGAATGTAGAAGAATTTTGGACAGGTTTAAAAGAAGAAAAAACCGCTTTTGGAGAAATTACAAAATTTGATACTACAGAATATAAAGTACATTTGGCAGCAGAGGTAAAGGGATTTCAGGGAAAGGACTACATGGATTTTAAAGCTGCTAAACGTATGGAATTGTTTTGCCAGTATGCAGTTGCGGCAGCAAAAGAGGCAATGGAACAGGCCGGTATCTGTATGGAAGAAGAAGATCCTTATCGAGTGGGATGTTCTATCGGTTCAGGAATAGGAAGTCTTCAGACCATTGAAAGAGAGCATAAAAAACTTTTAGAAAAAGGACCAGGGAGAGTTAATCCTTTAATGGTTCCACTAATGATTTCTAATATGGCAGCAGGAAATGTTTCCATACAGTTTGGGTTAAAAGGAAAAAGTCTTAATGTAGTAACTGCCTGTGCATCAGGAACTCATTGCATTGGTGAGGCGTTCCGTAGCATTCAGACCGGAGATGCAGATGTAATGGCAGCAGGAGGTACAGAAGCTAGTATTACACCGGTAGGAATTGCAGGATTTTCTGCTCTTACAGCTCTTTCTACATCAGAAGATCCAAAAAGATGTTCTATTCCTTTTGATAAAGAAAGAGATGGATTTGTTATGGGAGAAGGAGCTGGTGTTGTTATCTTAGAAGAATTAGAGCATGCAAAGAAAAGAGGCGCAAAAATTCTGGCAGAGGTTGTGGGATATGGCGCAACCAGTGATGCTTATCACATTACTTCTCCTGCAGAAGACGGACAGGGTGCAGCAAGATGTATGGAAAATGCCATAAGAGAAGCCGGTGTGGAATTAGAAAAGATTGAATATATCAATGCACATGGAACAAGTACTCATCACAATGATTTATTTGAAACAAGAGCAATTAAAAATTTATTTAAAGACCATGCCAAGGACTTAAAAATCAATTCTACAAAGTCCATGATTGGACATCTTTTAGGGGCAGCAGGAGCAGTGGAATTTATTGCCTGTGTAAAGGAAATAGAAGAAGGATATCTCCATCAAACAGCAGGATATCAGGTGCCGGATGAGGAATGCGATTTAGATTATATTACAGAAAAGGGAATAGAAAAGAAAGTAGACTACGCACTGAGTAATTCCCTTGGTTTTGGTGGACATAATGCCAGTTTACTTATAAAACGTTTTGAATAAGGAGGAAGAAAGACATGGAATTTGATAAAATTGTACAGCTTATTCATGCAGTAGGGGAAGCTGGACTATCAGAATTTTCCTTTGAAGAGGGTGCGTTAAAAATCTCCATGAGAGGTGGAGAAAAACAGGGAAAAATGGTGAATTTTATTCCTGAAACATTAGAAATAAGAGAAGAAATTAAGGAAAAACCGGTAGCAATAACAGGGAAAACAGTAAAATCTCCGTTGGTTGGAACTTTCTATGCAGCTCCTTCACCGGAAGCGGAACCCTTTGTAAAAAAAGGAGACATAGTAAAAAAAGGACAGGTGCTTGGCATTGTAGAAGCGATGAAGCTTATGAATGAAATTGAGTCAGAATATAATGGTGTAGTAGAAGAAATTCTCATCGAAAATGAGGATATGGTAGAGTACGGACAACCATTATTTATTATTTCATAGGGAAATGGAAAAGGAGGATATGATGCAGCTTACAACAAAGGAAATTATGGAGATTATTCCCCACAGACATCCTTTTCTTTTGGTAGATACTATTGAAGAATTAGAACCGGGTGTAAAAGCTGTGGGAAAAAAATGTGTGACTTATCATGAAGATTTTTTTGCAGGACATTTCCCAGAAGAACCTGTAATGCCGGGGGTTTTGCAGATTGAAGCCTTGGCACAGACAGGAGCTGTGGCAATTTTAAGTAAAGAAGAAAATAGAGGAAAGACAGCTTATTTTGGTGGCATACAGTCTGCTAAATTTAAGACAAAGGTAGTTCCGGGAGATGTACTGACCTTAGAAGTTGAAATCATCAGAGAGAAAGGTCCGGTAGGAATTGGAAAAGCAGTTGCCAAAAACCAGTACGGAAAAGTAACGGTGACAGCAGAGATGACCTTTATGGTGGGATAGGAGTGTCTATGTTTCAGAAGATTTTAATTGCAAATCGAGGGGAGATTGCAGTGCGCATTATTCGTGCCTGCAGAGAGTTGGGAATCAGAACGGTGGCAGTATATTCTGAGGCAGATAAGGATGCTTTACATGCCCAGCTTGCAGATGAAGCTGTGTGCATTGGACCGGCTTCTTCAAAAGACAGTTATTTGAATATGGAGAGAATTTTAAGTGCTACTATTGCTGCAAAAGCAGAAGCTATACATCCGGGATTTGGATTTTTATCAGAAAACAGCCGTTTTGCACAGATGTGCGAAAAATGTCATGTGGCTTTTATTGGTCCTTCTCCTGAACTTATACAGAAAATGGGAAATAAATCAGAGGCAAGAAAAACCATGATGCAGGCAGATGTCCCTGTTATACCAGGAACCAAAGGAGCTGTTTATAAAGTAGAAGAAGGACTTTTAGAGGCAGAGGAAATCGGATTTCCTGTTATGATAAAAGCATCTTCCGGAGGCGGTGGAAAAGGTATGCGTGTGGCAGAAAGTAAAGAGGATTTTGCTGAAAACTTTCTTATGGCACAGCAGGAGTCTAAGAATTCCTTTGGTGATGATACCATGTACATTGAACGTTATGTGAGAAATCCGAGACACATAGAAGTACAAATTTTAGGAGATAAATTTGGAAATGTTGTACAGTTGGGAGAACGTGATTGTTCTATACAAAGACGTCATCAGAAAATGATTGAGGAGTCACCATGTTGTGCAATTTCGGAAAAAACAAGAAAAAAATTAGGAGAGACAGCAAGGAAAGCAGCCAAAGCAGTAGGATATGAAAGTGCAGGAACCATAGAGTTTCTTTTAGATGAGTCCGGTGAATTTTTCTTTATGGAGATGAACACCAGAATTCAGGTGGAGCATCCGGTAACGGAATTTGTTTCAGGAGTAGACTTGATTAAGGAGCAAATTCGAATTGCAGAAGGGCTTCCCCTTTCTGTTTCACAGGAAGATATAGCTCTTGTTGGACATGCGATTGAATGTAGGATTAATGCAGAAAACCCAGAGAAAAATTTCATGCCATGTCCGGGGACTATTGAGCATTTACACATTCCGGGAGGAAATGGTGTGAGAGTAGATACTGCTGTTTACACTGGATATCAGATACCGCCTAACTATGATTCTATGATTATGAAAGTTATTGTTCATGATAAGGACAGGGCTTCTGCGATTGCAAAATTACGAAGTACACTGGGAGAGGTAATTATTGAAGGAATTGAGACAAATCTGGATTTTCAGTATGATATTTTGCAGCAGAAAGATTTTATAGAGGGAAATATTACTACAGATTTTATACCAAAACATTATTCGATATAAGGAGAATTTAGCAGATGTCCAGATGGAAAGAATTGTTCAAAAAAACATCAGGTACAGAGCAGACAGAAGAAACAAAATCTGCTCCTTCTGTACCTCAGGGGCTTTGGATGAAATGCCCAAAATGTGGTGAAATGATTTATAAAGAAGATGTAGTGGGAGCTTCCTATGTATGTCCGAAATGCGGAGGATATTTCCGTATGAAAGCGAAAACCAGAATAAAATTGGTGGCAGATAAGGACAGTTTCAAGGAGTGGTATACGGATTTTCTTCTTTGCAATCCTCTGGACTATCCGGGATATGAGGAAAAGATTATATCTTTAAAAGAGAAAACACATTTGGATGAGGCTGTGTGTATTGGAGAAGCAAGGATTGAAAATAGTCCGGTAGTGCTGGGTGTCTGTGATGCACGATTTTTAATGGGAAGCATGGGACATACCGTAGGGGAGAAAATTACCAGAGCCTTTGAAGAGGCAACAAAGAGGATGCTTCCTGTGGTATTGTTTTGCTGTTCAGGAGGTGCCAGAATGCAGGAGGGAATAGTCTCTCTTATGCAGATGGCAAAGACTTCGGCAGCTGTTAAAAAGCACAGTGATGCAGGACTTCTTTATATACCTGTGCTTACCGATCCGACAACAGGGGGAGTAACGGCAAGTTTTGCTATGTTGGGAGATATCATATTGGCAGAGCCGGGAGCATTAATTGGTTTTGCAGGTCCTCGTGTTATTGCTCAGACAATTCATCAAAAGTTACCGGAAGGATTTCAAAAAGCAGAATTTTTAGTAGAACATGGAATGCTTGACGGGATTGTAAAAAGAGAGGATTTAAAACGGACATTGTCAGGTCTTTTAAAACTTCATGAAAGGCAGAATGGATATTGTCAGTTTTCCAATATTGTTCTTTCAAAAGAGGAAATCTTACAGGATATCAGAAAGAAAAAAGTAAAAGAAATGACAGCCTGGGAGAGAGTACAGACAGCCAGAGACAGTAAAAGACCTGTGAGTCTTGATTATATGAGAACAATTTTTGACAGCTTTATGGAACTTCATGGAGACAGGGCATTTCATGATGATGGAGCAATTATTGGTGGTTTGGCACTTCTAGATGGTCAGCCGGTAACAGTAATTGGTATTCAAAAGGGCAGAAGTACAAAAGAAAATATTGGAAGAAACTTTGGGATGCCATCACCGGAAGGTTATCGAAAAGGCGTTACGCCTGATGAAACAGGCAGAGAAATTTCATCGCCCTATTATTACTTTTATTGATACACCGGGAGCTTTTTGCGGCGTAGAAGCAGAAGAAAGAGGACAGGGAGAGGCTATTGCCAGAAATTTGATGGAAATGGCCGCATTAAAGGTTCCTGTTTTGAGTATTGTCATCGGCGAAGGAGGAAGCGGAGGCGCTTTAGCTCTGGGTGTGGGTAACGAAGTATGGATGATGGAAAATGCCATTTATTCTATCTTGTCACCGGAAGGTTTTGCATCTATTTTGTGGAAGGACAGTAAAAAGGCGAAGGAAGCTTCTGAGGTGATGAAAATTACTGCAGAGGATTTAAAAAGCCTTGGCATAATTGAAAGGGTGATACCGGAAGAAACTGCTGCATCTAAGGAAAATCTTTCTGTCTTGTGCAGAAATATGAAAGAGCAAATAAAAGATTTTTTGAGAAGAATGGAAGGTATGACAGGAGAAGAACTTGCAGTGCATAGATATAATAGATTTCGCCGAATGTAACAGGGAAAATCTGTTTGTCAGAAGGGAGAAAACATGATAAAACCATTGGAAATTGGAAATTTAAAATTGAAAATTCCGGTGATACAAGGCGGAATGGGAGTGGGAATCAGCCTTTCTAATCTTGCAGGAAGTGTAGCGAGAGAAGGTGGAATGGGTGTGATTTCCACAGCGCAGATTGGCTTTCGAGAGCCTGATTTTTCAAAAAATCCATTAGAGGCAAATTTCCGTGCCATGAAAAAAGAGATTGCCAAGGCAAAGGAAATTGCAAAGGGTGGAGTTGTTGGTGCTAATATCATGGTAGCAACAAGACATTATAAGGAGTATGTAAAAAATGCTGTTTCGGCAGGCATTGATGTAATTTTATCAGGGGCAGGACTTCCGGTAGACTTGCCGGAATATGTAAAAGGAAGTAAAGTGAAAATTGCACCGATTATTTCTTCTTTGAAAGCATTTACAGTCATCAGTAGAGTATGGGAGCGAAAATATTCCCGTTATCCTGATTTTGTGGTAGTGGAAGGTCCAAAAGCAGGAGGACATTTGGGCTTTTCAAAAGAAGAAGTACAGCAGTTTACACAGAAAGAATATGATAAAGTAATTATAAGCATTGTGGAAAAAGCAGCGGAGTATAGTTCAAAAAGCAGGACGTAAAATTCCAGTGATTGCAGCTGGTGGGATTTTTGATGGGAAGGATATGGAGCACGCTTTAAGCCTAGGAGTAGATGGAGTACAGGTGGGCACTCGATTTGTTACTACAAAGGAATGTGATGCCGATGTGCGTTATAAAGAAGCCTACTTAAAGGCAAAAAAGGAAGATATTATTCTTGTAGACAGCCCGGTGGGAATGCCGGGAAGGGCAATTCGCAATGCTTTTATTGAAAGGGTAAAGGTAAAACCGGAAAAAATCACTCATTGTTACCAGTGCATTGAAGGCTGTAAGGGGAAAGACATTCCTTATTGCATTACAGAAGCATTGGTACATGCAGCGTTGGGAGATACAGAACATGCGCTTTTATTTTGTGGAGAAAACGCGTGGAAATGCAGTAAAATTGAAGAAGTAAGAGAAATAATGAAAGAATTTTCGGGAAACAACACTTGAAAATAGGTGATGGTTCGAGTATAATTTTCATGGTAATGGGGTATAGGGTGAAAGCCACATACCCCCGTTTTAAAAATAAGGAGAAATACCATGAGTAAAGTAAGAACAAGATTTGCACCAAGCCCAACAGGCAGAATGCACGTAGGAAATTTAAGAACAGCTTTGTATGCATATTTAATTGCAAAGCATGAAGATGGAAGCTTTATGCTCCGTATTGAAGATACAGACCAGGAGCGTTTTGTAGAAGGCGCACTGGATATTATTTACAGAACTCTTGCAAAAACAGGACTGGTACATGATGAAGGCCCTGACAAGGATGGCGGATACGGTCCTTATGTGCAGAGTGAGAGAAATGCACAGGGCATTTATTTAAAATATGCAAAACAGTTAATTGAGCAGGGAGATGCTTATTACTGTTTCTGTACAAAAGAACGTCTGGAATCTTTGAAATCCAGCGTAGGAGAAAAAGAAATTGCTATGTATGACAAACACTGTCTGCATTTAAGCAAAGAAGAAATTGAAGAAAAGCTGGCAAATGGCGAGCCTTACGTTATCCGTTTTAATATGCCTACAGAAGGTACAACAACTTTTGAGGATGACATTTACGGAGCAATTACTGTTCCGAATAATGAACTGGATGATTTAATTTTAATCAAATCAGACGGATATCCTACTTACAACTTTGCAAAATGTAGTAGACGACCATTTAATGGGAATTACACACGTAGTAAGAGGAAATGAATACTTATCTTCTTCACCAAAATATAACCGTATTTATGAAGCTTTTGGATGGGAAATTCCTACTTATGTACACTGTCCTCTGATTACAAATGAAGAGCATAAAAAGCTTAGTAAACGTTCCGGACATTCTTCTTATGAAGATTTAGTAGAGCAGGGATTTTTAACAGAAGCTATTGTAAACTATGTGGCACTTTTAGGCTGGTGTCCGGAAGATAACCGTGAAATCTTCTCTTTGGAAGAGTTAGTAGAGGTATTTGATTACCATCACATGAGCAAATCACCGGCTGTATTTGATATTCAGAAGCTTCGCTGGATGAACGGAGAATACATGAAAGCTATGGATGATGAGAAGTTCTATGAAATGGCACTTCCATACTTAAAACAGGTGATTACTAAAGATTTAGATTTAAGAAAAATCGCCGGAATGGTAAAAACAAGAATTGAAGTTCTTCCGGATATTACAGATTTAGTAGACTTCTTTGAAGCAGTGCCGGAGTATGACATCGCTATGTATACCCATAAGAAAATGAAAACAAATCCAGAAATTTCTTTAGAAGTTTTAGAGAAGATCCTTCCGGTATTAGAGGAGACAGAAGATTACAGTAATGATGCAATGTATGAACTTCTCTGTGGATTTGCAAAAGAAAATGGTTATAAGAACGGACAGATTTTATGGCCAATTCGTACTGCACTTTCCGGAAAACAGATGACACCGGCAGGTGCTACAGAAATTCTGGAAGTACTCGGAAAAGAAGAAAGCATCCAGAGAATAAAAGCTGCAATTGAAAAATTAAGCTAATCATATGGAAAAAAATGCAGCACAGGAAAAAGCAATTCATCATAATCAGGGACCTATGATGCTTCTGGCAGGACCGGGTTCAGGAAAGACTACCACTATGACAAGAAGGGTGGAAACACTTATTCGAGAACATCATGTAAATCCTGCGTATATTTTGGTAGTTACCTTTACAAAGGCGGCTGCCAGAGAGATGAAAGAGCGCTTTTTATCTCTTTGTCAAAAATCCGGTGTAGCAGAGAATTACCAGAGAGTAACTTTTGGAACTTTTCATGGTATTTTCTATGGAATTTTAAGACATGCTTACGGATTGACAGGGAAAAATATCATTAGTGAAGAACGGCGCTATGATATGTTAAGGGAAATTATTTATAAACAAAGAATAGAAATAGAGGATGAAAAGGAATTTTTTGAAGGATTGATACAGGAAATTAGTCAAGTAAAAAACAATCGAATTCCTTTGGAACATTACTATTCTAAAAATTGTCCGGACGAAATATTCCGGACAATTTACTGTACTTATGTGAATAGCTGCAGGCAGGCAAGATTGTTAGATTTTGATGATATGCTTTTGTATTGTTATGATTTACTAAAGAAAAGAACAGATATTTTATCGGGCTGGCAGCAGCGGTTTCAGTATATTTTGGTAGATGAATTTCAGGATATTAACCAGCTTCAGTATGATATTATTAAGATGTTGGCAGCTCCTCAGAATAATCTGTTTATTGTAGGAGATGATGATCAGTCCATTTATGCATTTCGAGGTGCAAAGCCAGAGATTATGATGCATTTTCCAAAAGACTTTCCTACGGTAAGAACAGAACTCTTATCCTGCAATTATCGTTCTACAAAGAGGATTGTGGAAGCAGCAGGAAAGGTGATAGGTTGTAACAAAAACAGGTTTAAGAAGAAAATTCATACAGAAAATGAAGAAGGGAAGCCCTTATATATTAAGGAATTTGATACGCAAAAACAGGAAGAAATTTACGTGAAAGACTGTATTTTAAAAGCTTATCAGGAGGGCTGTCCTTACGAAGAAATGGCAATTTTGTATAGGACAAATTCTGGCGCCAGATTTTTGGTGGAGACTCTTATGGAGTATCAGATACCTTTTCAGATGCGGGATGTGATGCCTAATATTTATGAGCACTGGATTGCCCGAAATATTATTTCTTATATAAAACTGGCAATGGGTGACAGGAGCAGAAAAGAATTTCTTCAAATAATGAATCGTCCCAACCGTTACATATCAAGAGCTGCTTTGGAGGACTCACAGGTATCTTTTGAAGCTCTCCGCTGGTATTATGAAGGGAAAGACTGGCTGTGCGACCGAATTGATAAGCTGGAAGAAGATTTATATCTGCTGAAGAATATGACACCTTACGGTGCAATCAACTATATACGTAAGGGCATCGGATATGACGAATATTTAAAGGATTATGCTGCTTATCGAAAACTGAAAACAGATGATTTTTATGAGATTTTGGAAGAATTAGCAGAAAGCGCAAAGGGCTATAAAACTTATCCGGAATGGTTTACGCACATTGAGGAATACACACAGAATTTAAAAGAGAAGGTGAAAAATCAGCCTGTACAGAGACAGGGTGTAATTATTTCTACCTTACACAGCATTAAGGGGCTGGAGTTTGATAAGGTGTTTTTGATGGATGTAAACGAAGGAACCATACCCTACCATAAGGCAGCTACAGACAGCGACATAGAAGAAGAACGCCGTTTGTTTTATGTGGGCATGACAAGAGCCAGAAAAGAACTTTCTCTTTTCTTTATTAAGGAACGTCATGAAAAGCAGCTAGAACCTTCCCGTTTTTTAAAAGAATGTGGCTGGCAGGAGGAAAAGGATGGAGCAACCTCAAATTAAAATTTATATCGGACAAATTGAGCAATGGGCGAAGCTGTGTAATGCAGAAGAAAGGGCAGAAAGTATATGCGGAAGACTTTTGTTGTTATATGGTTTGCTTCAGCAAAAGGAAGAGTATGAGCGCTTTATGGCAGATACGCTAACAGAAGCGTATGATAAGTTAAAGCAACAGCTTGTATACAGCTCCCATGGAAAACCGGCTCTTTTGGGAAGTTTTGCTCCTCATTTTAATATCAGTCATTCTGGCAAATATGCTGTGTGTGCGCTATCAGAGTTGCCTTGTGGAATTGATATACAGGAAAAAAAAAGGTTGAAAAATCAGCGTATTTTTGAGAAGGTTTTGTCAAAAAAGGAACAAAATGAAGTGCGTTTAAGCACAGACAAAAAGGCTTCTTTTTATCAATACTGGGCAAGAAAGGAAAGTTTTTTTAAAGCTCACCGGACAGGGAATTATTGTGGATTTAAGAGAAATTCCCAAACCTGTCTGGTATGAAGATTTTGTACTGGGGCAAGATTATGCAGGCTGTATCAGTGCTGATGCCAAATGTGAAGTTATTTATGAACATATTTTACCATCACACCTTTTAAAAATCTTTTCTTAATAAAAACTTTTGTTTTTCACATATCTTTTATTAAAATTTTTTCTTTATAGTAAAGGATATGGAAACAAAGGAGGAAAAAATATGCAGATGGCAACGTTTGCGGCCATAGACATTGGCACTTATGATGTTTTTCTGGAGATTTTTGAGATTTCCAGAAAACAGAGGATACGGAGCATTGACAAGATCCGTCATCGGATCGAGCTGGGAAAGGACACTTACACCAACGGGAAGATCAGCCCCGAGATGGAGGAGGAGCTTTGCAGTGTGCTTGGGGATTTTGTCAGGATCATGGACGGCTACAAGGTTAACGCATACCGGGCGGTGGCGACCAGTTCTCTGCGCGAGGCTGAAAACAGCCTGTTTATCCTCGGAAAAATCCGTCAGCTGACAGGGCTGAAAGTCACGATCCTGAGTAATTCGGAGCAGAGATTTCTCGGATATAAGGCGTTGGCGACCATGGAGACGGATTTCAACAAGATCATCGAAAAGGGAACGGCGATTGTTGATCTGGACGGCGGAAGCGTGCAGCTGTCCCTGTTCGATAAGGATGCGCTGGTGACCACCCAAAATCTCCGGATGGGAAGTGTCCGGATCCGTGAGAAGCTTTCGGGTCTTGCCAGTGAGACCAGTCATTATGAGGTTCTGGTGCAGGAGTATATCTGGAATGAACTGCTCAGCTTCAAGAAGATGTTTCTGAAAGACCGGAAGATTGAAAATATCATGCTTCTGGGAGGCTTTTTTACGGAATCCATTTTCCAGAATGAGCAGGAAAAAAACACCAGGATTATTTCCAGAAAAACATATCGGAACTGGTTTGACAAGATTAACGGCCATTCACCTATGGAGCTTGCGGTCAAAATGGGTATTCCTTTGGAAAACGCGTCTTTGATGAGCCCGGCGGCGGTAATCTGCAACAGTTTGATCGAGATGATGGATGCGGAGCAGATCTGGATACCGGGCACCCATTTGGCACGCGGCCTGGCTTATGAATACGCGGAAGAAAAGAAACTGATCAAGGTCAGCCACAACTTTGAAAATGATATTCTGATGGCTGCTAAGAACATTGGCAAGAGATATGCGGTCAACCGTCCTCATATCCAGAATATTGATATGATTGCCACGGAACTGTTTGATTCCATGAAAAAAGATCCATGGAATGGGTGTGCGGGAGCGGCTTTTGCTGAAAATCGCGGTCATGCTCCACGATGTGGGAAAATATATCAGCCTGAACAATGCGGCACTCTGTACTTACCATATTATCATGTCCAATGAAATCATCGGACTGTCCCATACGGAACGGGAGATGATCGCTCTGATCGCCCGGTACAATACGGCACCGCTGCCGCAGTATGATCAGTTCGCCCAGATATCGGCGATCAGCGAACAGCAGTATCTGAAGGTTGCCGAGCTGACGGCGATCTTAAGGCTTGCCAATACCCTGGATCGCAGCCATATGCAGAAGGTGCAGCAGATCCGGGCATCTCTTCGTGAACGTGAACTGACGCTGAATCTTACTGTCAACGGAGATTTCACGCTGGAACAGGGGTTGTGCCGGGAAAAACTGGACTTTTCTGA
>ENA-OQCW01000235-OQCW01000235.1-human-gut-metagenome-genome-assembly--contig:-NODE-235-length-39764-cov-2.964503_pt1 | contig 39764 bp, 51 predicted proteins | sample MGYA00242767_ERZ504593 | MGnify/ENA primary metagenome ERZ504593 (study PRJEB26092, sample SAMD00036307) | human gut metagenome | host: Homo sapiens | study: EMG produced TPA metagenomics assembly of... | reverse complement strand
AAAACGGATTACCAGGAGCATTAAAATGTGAATATAAGACGACCTCTTAATTCCTTCATCTTTAACGCATTCTGAAGCGTTTTGAACATTAGATCACCTCTACGTTTCCACCAGCAGCCTCGATCTTAGCCTTAGCTCCCTCAGAGAAAGCATTTGCCTTAACGGTCAGCTTCTTGGTCAGGTCTCCGTTTCCAAGAATCTTTACAGCATCAAATCTGTTCTTTACTGCACCAGCCTCAACTAAAGTCTGGATGTCAACTACTGCACCATCCTCAAACTTGTTAAGTTTCTCTACGTTAACGTATGCAACGAGCTTTGTATTTCTATTTGTGAAGCCTCTCTTAGGAAGTCTTCTGTATAACGGCATCTGACCACCCTCGAAACCGATTCTTGGTGCTCCAGAACGTGCCTTCTGACCCTTATGGCCCTTACCAGCAGTCTTACCGTTGCCCGAACCATGTCCACGGCCTCTTCTGAAATTACCGCTGTGTACGGAGCCTTCAGCTGCCTTTAAATTAGATAAGTCCATCACGTAACCTCCTCTGAAATTAAATCTCTTCAACCTTTACTAAATGCTTTACATGCCATACCATGCCTCTTACAGCATCGTTATCCGGCAGCTCAACAGTCTTGTTAAGCTTGCGAAGTCCAAGAGCCTCTACGGTTGCTCTCTGCTTTGGGATTGCACCAATCGGGGACTTCACTAATGTGATCTTTAACTTTTCAGCCATTGTATTTCCCTCCTTAGCCGATAATCTCTTCTACAGTCTTACCGCGACGCTTTGCAACTTCCTCCGGGGTCTTCAGAGCAGCCAGACCAGCCAATGTTGCAAGAACAACGTTAGCCTTGTTGCTGGAGCCTAAGGACTTAGTACGGATATTCTCTACGCCTGCGAACTCAAGTACGGAACGAGCTGGACCGCCTGCGATGATACCGGTACCTTCCGGGGACTTCTTCAGAAGTACAGATGCGCTTCCGAACTTTCCAATAAAATCGTGTGGGATACTCTTATTCTCATCAAGCGGAACGGTAATCATGTTCTTCTCAGCTGCCTGCTTACCCTTACGGATTGCCTCCGGGATCTCAGCAGCCTTGCCCATACCAACACCTACATGACCATTCTTGTCTCCAACTACAACCAGAGCGGAGAAACGCATGGTACGTCCACCCTTAACGGTCTTGGATACACGCTTGATAGCAACTACGGTATCAGCTAATTCAAGCTGAGTTGCGTCAATATTTGTACGTTTCATGTGTCTTCTTCCTCCTTGATTAGAATTCCAGACCAGCTTCTCTTGCTGCATCTGCCAGTGCCTGAATCTTACCCTGATAAATGAAGCCACCTCTGTCAAATACAACAGACTTGATTCCAGCTTCCTGAGCCTTCTTTGCAATAACAGTTCCTAAATATGCAGCTGCTGCTACATCGTTGGTCTTTTCTAATTTTTCCTTAACGTCTTTCTGAAGAGTAGAAGCTGACACTAAGGTTGTCTTTGCTACATCATCAATAATCTGAACATACATATGGTTGTTGCTTCTGAACACTGCCATACGAGGTCTTTCAGGAGTACCGATAATATGTCTGCGCATTCTTCTATGCTTTTCTTCGCGAACCTTTGATCTAGATACCTTACTAACCATTCTTTCTCACTCTCCTTATTTATTTCTTACCGGTCTTACCAACCTTACGTCTGATTGTCTCATCAGCGTACTTGATACCCTTGCCCTTATACGGCTCTGGCTCTCTCTTAGTTCTGATCTCTGCTGCGAACTGACCAACCTTCTCCTTATCAATACCCTTGATAATGATCTTGTTCTGTCCTTCCATAACAGTCTCAATACCTTCTGGATCAGCAATTTCAACCGGGTGAGAATATCCAAGGTTCAGCACGAGCTTCTTGCCCTGCTTAGCTCCTCTATAACCAACACCATTGATCTCAAGAACCTTCTCGAAGCCTGCGCTTACACCAATAACCATGTTATTGATCAGAGTTCTTGTCAGACCATGTAAAGACTTGCTCTTCTTTGTGTCATTTGGTCTAGTAACAACAACTTCGTTGCCCTCAACCTTAATTCCTAATTCCGGAGCAAAGGTTCTCTCAAGAGTTCCCTTTGGTCCTTTTACAGTCACCGTGTTATTTTCTGCTACCGTAACAGTTACACCTGCTGGGATAGCGATCGGCATCCTTCCAATTCGTGACATGCCCATACCTCCTATATATGTGGATTCTATTTAAATGCATGGCAGTATGGCAACCTAATCGCTGCCACTTGCCTGATGCGATAATCTCGCTCGCTTATTACCAAACGAACGCTAATACCTCTCCGCCTACATTGAGCTTTCTTGCTTCCTTATCGGTCATTACACCCTTATTGGTAGAAATGATTGCGATACCAAGTCCGCCCAGAACATGAGGAAGATCCTCACAATTTGCGTAAACACGAAGGCCTGGCTTGGAAATTCTCTTTAAACCAGTGATAACCTTCTCGTTCTTGTCCTTACCATACTTTAAAACTACATGGATGTTCTTGAAATTACCATCCTCAACTAACTCATACTTCTCAATATATCCCTCGTTAACAAGGATATCTGCGATTGCAACCTTCATCTTGGATGCCGGAATATCTACTGTATCATGCTTTGCAGTATTTGCATTACGGATTCTTGTAAGCATATCTGCAACTGGATCGCTCATTGCCATTGAAGTTTTCCTCCTTATATACTACTCTTCACTGGTTTGTAAGTCTGGCCGGGTAGCCGCACAAAGGCAAAATGCCCTGTGCATATTGCTTACCAGCTTGCCTTCTTAACTCCCGGGATCTCACCCTTATATGCTAATTCACGGAAGCAAATTCTGCAGATGCCGTATTTTCTTAAATAAGCGTGCGGACGTCCGCAAATTCTACAACGGGTATATTCCTGTGTAGAAAACTTTGCTTTCTTGGACTGCTTAATCTTCATAGAAGTCTTTGCCATGGAAATCTCCTCCTAATTATTTTTCAAACGGCATATTAAATAATGTCAGTAAATAACGTGCCTCTTCGTCTGTCTTAGCAGTAGTAACAAAAATGATATCCATACCTCTGGTCTTATCAATCTTGTCATACTCGATCTCAGGGAAGATTAACTGCTCTTTGATACCCAGAGCATAGTTACCTCTGCCATCAAATGAATTAGCGCTTACACCTCTGAAGTCACGTACACGAGGTAAAGCCAGGTTGATCAGACGATCAGCGAACTCATACATCTTGTCTCCGCGAAGAGTGGTCTTGCAGCCGATCGGCATACCCTCTCTGATCTTGAAGTTAGCAACGGACTTCTTAGCCTTTGTTACGATAGCTTTCTGTCCGGTAATGATCTCCATATCCTTTACAGCAGAATCAAGCAGCTTCGCATTTTCCTTAGCTTCGCCAACACCCATATTTACTACGATCTTGTCAAGCTTCGGAACTTCCATGATGTTCTTGTAGCCGAACTTCTTAATCATGGCATCAACTATCTCGTTCTGATACATTTCCTTTAATCTTGCACTCACTGTTTCTTACCTCCTCTCTGTATTAGTCGATAACCTCGCCGGTCTTCTTGTTTACACGAACCTTCTTGCCGTCCTGAACAGAGAAGCCAACTCTTACAGCCTGTCCCTTAGCGCTGTACATTACGTTAGAAAGGATCGATCGGAGCTTCCTTCTCGATGATTCCGCCCTGCTGATTAGCTGCGCTTGGCTTGCTGTGCTTTGGTTACCATGTTAACGCCCTCAACAACACCTTGTTGTTCTTAGCGTCTACAGAAAGAACCTTGCCTTCCTTTTGCTTTATCCTTGCCGGCGATAACCTTAACGGTATCGCCCTTCTTAATCTTGCTAGCCACAGTCGTGATCCTCTTATAATACTTCCGGAGCCAGAGAAACGATCTTCATGAACTGCTTCTCACGAAGCTCTCTTGCTACCGGTCCAAAAATACGAGTTCCTCTTGGGTTCTTGTCATCTTTGATAATTACTGCTGCGTTCTCATCAAACTTAATGTAGGAACCGTTACTGCGGCGAGCGCCCTTAACGGAACGCACGACAACGGCCTTTACCACGTCGCCGTTTTTTTACAACACCGCCTGGTGTTGCATCTTTAACGGAAGCGACGATAATGTCACCGATATTAGCATATCTTCTTGTAGATCCGCCCATAACACGGATGCAAAGAAGCTCCTTCGCACCTGTATTATCAGCAACCTTTAATCTGGTTTCCTGCTGAATCATGCCTTACTCCTTCCGTCCTGAAACGATTCAGGATCTATTCATTAACTCACTTGAAAATCGAAAAATTACTTCGCACGCTCGATTACTTCAACCAGTCTCCATCTCTTGTCCTTAGACAGCGGTCTAGTCTCCATAACCTTTACGGTGTCACCGATGTTGCAGGTGTTGTTCTCGTCGTGAGCCTTCAGCTTGTAGGTTCTCTTAACGATCTTACCGATAACCGGGTGCTTTACATTATTCTCAACAGCAACGACAATGGTCTTGTCCATCTTGTTGCTGACAACCTTACCTGTACGGGTCTTTCTCAGATTTCTCTCTTCCATAACCATTCCTTTCGTTGCCATTTAGTTTGCCTTGGCAGCCAAAACAGTCTGAATTCTTGCAATATTCTTGCGAACCTCTTTGATTCTGCTGGTATTATCTAACTGGTTGGTTGCATTCTGGAATCTTAAATTAAAAAGTTCCTTCTTAGCAGCTACTAATTCTTCATTTAACTCTGCGGACGATTTCGCATTAAGTTCTTCTACATACTTATTAATTTTCACTGTTATCACCGCCTTCTAAGTCTGCCTTGGAAACGATCTTACACTTCAGTGGCAACTTGTGTGTTGCAAGACGAAGAGCTTCCTTTGCTGTTGCTTCATCCACACCGCCGATCTCGAAGAGAACGCGGCCTGGCTTTACTACTGCTACCCAATACTCAAGAGCACCCTTTCCGGAACCCATACGAGTCTCAGCCGGCTTTGCGGATACTGGCTTATCTGGGAAAATCTTAATGAATACCTGGCCACCACGCTTGATGTAACGTGTCATGGCGATACGGGCTGCCTCGATCTGGTTGGACTTAATCCAACAAGGCTCGGTAGCAACAATACCGTACTCACCATAGGTGATTGTAGTTCCTCTGTTAGCCTTACCAGCCATAGAACCGCGGAACTGCTTACGACGCTTAACTCTCTTAGGCATTAACATAATTATTTATCGCTCCCTTCCTTGTTAGACTTGGTAGGAAGGACCTCACCCTTGTAGATCCAAACCTTAACACCAACCTTACCGTAGGTAGTGTTTGCCTCTGCGAAACCATAATCAATGTCAGCACGCAGAGTCTGCAGCGGGATAGTTCCATCGCTGTAAGTTTCGGTACGGGCCATATCAGCACCGCCCAGACGTCCAGAACAGGTTGTCTTGATACCAAGAGCACCAGACTTCATAGCTCTGCTCATAACGGACTTCATAGCTCTACGGAAAGATACACGGTTCTCAAGCTGTGCAGCAATGTTCTCAGCTACTAAAACAGCTTCCTTATCCGGTCTCTTAACCTCTTTAATATCTACAAAAACCTTCCTTGCCATTTACGTACGGAGCAAGCTCGCCCTTTAACTTCTCGATCTCAGCTCCGCCCTTGCCGATTACAATACCCGGCTTAGCAGTGAAGATAATAATCTTAACACGGTCTGATGCACGCTCGATATCGATCTTAGATACACCAGCACTGTATAACTTCTTCTTTAAGAACTTTCTGATATTGTAGTCCTCTACAAGGTTATCAGAAAAATCAGCTTCAGCATACCACTTGGAATTCCAGTCCTTGATGATGCCGACTCTCATGCCATGAGGATTAACTTTCTGTCCCATAGTGCCCTCCTATTATTTCTCGTTCAGAACTACAGTAATGTGGCTTGTTCTCTTTAAGATACGATAAGCTCTACCCTGTGCTCTCGGTTTGATTCTCTTCATGGTAGGTGCCTGGTTAGCGTAGCACTCCTCTACGTAAAGGTTACCTGCCTTCATTCCATTATTGTTCTCTGCGTTTGCTACTGCAGATTCAAGCAGCTTCTTGATTAAAGAAGATGCATATCTCGGATTGTAAGTTACAATACCAAGTGCAGTTGCAACGTCCTTGCCTCTAATGGCATCTAATACAAAACAAGCCTTCTGAACAGAAACTCTTGCATAAGAAAGGGTTGCAGATGGTCTGGTGTCCTTCTGCTCATTTCTTGCTCTCTTAATTTGGGATCTATGTCCTTTTGCCATGACTTGTGTTACCTCCTTTCAAGTATATCCGATTAACGTTTGCTCTTCTTGTCGTCCTTACCGTGACCTTTAAAGGTTCTGGTAGCAACGAATTCGCCCAGCTTATGACCTACCATATCCTCGGTAACATATACCGGAACATGCTTTCTTCCGTCATGAACTGCAATTGTATGTCCAACCATCTGCGGGAAGATTGTAGAACGACGAGACCAGGTCTTAATAACCTGCTTCTGTCCCGCTGCGTTCATAGCGTCTACCTTCTTCAGTAAACTCTCGTCAGCAAATGGTCCTTTCTTTAATGAGCGAGCCATAGGTTTTAACCTCCTTAATTCGATTCAATGTGAGACAAAATTACTTAGATAAAGCTTTTCCGTCTCTTCTTCTTACGATCAGCTTATTGGATGCCTTCTTCTTAGATCTGGTCTTCAGACCCAGTGCAGGCTTACCCCAAGGTGTACACGGACCTGGACGTCCTACCGGAGCACGTCCCTCACCACCACCGTGTGGATGGTCATTCGGGTTCATAACAGAACCGCGGACTGTCGGGCGAATACCCATGTGACGCTTACGTCCAGCCTTACCAATGTTAACCAGAGAGTGCTCTCCGTTACCAACAACACCGATAGTAGCACGGCAGTTGATCGGAACCATTCTCATCTCACCTGATGGAAGTCTTAAGGTAGCATACTTGCCTTCCTTAGCCATCAACTGAGCAGCAACACCAGCGGAACGTACCATCTGTGCACCAGCACCCGGATACAGCTCAACGTTGTGTACCTCAGTACCAATCGGAATTAAGGATAATGGTAAACAGTTACCAAGTCTAGCCTCTGCATGCTCACCGTTCATGATCTTCTGACCAACCTTAAGTCCCTGAGGAGCTAAGATGTAAGCCTTCTGACCATCTGCGTAGCAGATTAAAGCGATGTTAGCTGTTCTGTTCGGATCGTACTCGATAGAAAGAACGGTTGCAGGAATGTTATCCTTGTTGCGCTTGAAATCAATGATTCTATATTTTCTTCTTGAACCGCCGCCATGATGTCTTACGGTAATTTTACCCTGATTATTGCGGCCGGAGTTCTTCTTTAAAGATACTGTCAGGGACTTCTCTGGAGCATTCTTTGTGATCTCAGTGAAATCCAGACCCGTCATATTTCTTCTGGACGGTGTATATGGGGTATACTTTTTGATTCCCATGATTGTTCTCCTTTACAGCATTTATTGTCACGCTTTTGTGCGTATATTCCTTGTGGGAATTACAGACCTGCAAATACCTCAATCTCCTTGCTGTTCTCAGTCAAGGTTACGATTGCCTTCTTTGTCTTTACGGTCTTTCCTTCTGTTCTTCCTCTTCTCTTGGTCTTTCCGTCATTGTTCATTGTGTTAACGGTCTTAACCTCGGTTCCAGGGAACATCTTCTCTACAGCTTCCTTGATCATTGCCTTGTTAGCTTCCGGATGAACCAGGAAGGTGTACTTCTTGTCAGCCATGATGTCCATGCTCTTTTCTGTAACAACCGGCTTTAAAATAACGTCATAATATCTAATATCAGCCATTACGCATAGACCTCCTCAATCTTCTCTACTGCTGCCTTAGTAGCAACAACAGTGCTGTACTTTAAAATATCGTATACGTTGATCATGCCTGCATTTGCAGTCTTTACAGATGCTACATTGCTTGCGGACTTGATTACGTTCTGATCGTCCTCAGCCAGAACAACTAAAGCCTTAGAAACCTTAAGGTTGTTCATAACTTCTACGAACTTCTTTGTCTTAATCTCATTCAGAGCCAGCTCATCAACAACGATGAACTTGTTCTCCTGTACTCTGCTGGTCAGAGCAGACTTCAGAGCAGCTCTCTTCTCTTTCTTGTTCAGCTTAATGGTGTAATCTCTCGGTACTGGAGCGAATACAACACCACCGCCTGTCCACTGCGGAGCTCTTGTTGAACCCTGTCTTGCGTGACCGGTTCCCTTCTGCTTCCATGGTTTTCTTCCGCCTCCGGATACCTCAGAACGTGTCTTTGCTTTCTGAGTTCCCTGACGCTCTGCTGCCAGATGTGCGGTAACAACCATCTTTACCAGATGCTCATTGACTTCTACGCCAAAGATTGCATCATTAAGATCCATCTTACCGACCTCGGCACCCTGCATATTATAAACAGCTACTGTAGCCATTAGTGTGGTCCTCCTTCCAACTTCTGTAAAAGCAATCAAGCCTTTACTGAATACTTCAATGTTACTAAAGACTTCTTCGGTCCAGGTACTGCACCCTTAACCAGAATCAGGTTCTGCTCAGCATCAACTCTTACGATCTCAAGGTTCTGGATTGTTACCTGTACATGTCCCATATGACCTGGCATGTGCTTACCCTTGAATACGCGTCCTGGTGTTGTTGCAGGGCCGTTGGAACCAGCATGACGATGGTACTTAGAACCATGAGCCATAGGTCCTCTGGACTGTCCGTGTCTCTTAATAGCGCCCTGGAAGCCCTTACCTTTGGAGATTGCAGTAGCATCAACCTTCTCGCCTGCTGCGAAAACGTCTGCCTTAATCTCATCCTTAACTGAGTAATTCTCAGCATCATCAAGTCTGAACTCTCTTACGAATCTCTTGTAAGAAACGCCAGCCTTGTCAAAATGTCCCTTAACCGGCTTGTTAACCAGCTTCTCGCGCTTGTCAACGAAACCTACCTGAACTGCGCTGTAACCGTCGTTTGCTACGGTCTTAACCTGTGTTACTACACATGGTCCAGCCTGCAGTACGGTAACCGGAACCAGTGTGCCCTTTTCGTCGAAGATCTGTGTCATTCCGACCTTTGTTGCTAAAATAGCCTTCTTCATCCTATTACCTCCTGTGAATCTACAGCGGATTGGGATTTTTCCCAATCATCCTAGAACCGTGGACATAAGTGGAACAATTGCTTGTTGCTTCTATATCAACGTAATTCCGGACATACTTGTTTAAAATTACTTGTTTTTCATCTTAATATCAATATATACACCAGCTGGCATCTCCAGACGGGACAGTGAATCTACTGTCTTCTGAGATGGCTGAATGATATCGATGAGTCTCTTGTGAGTTCTCTGCTCGAACTGCTCTCTGGAGTCCTTGTACTTGTGTACCGCTCTCAGAATTGTAACAACCTCTTTCTTAGTCGGCATCGGAACTGGTCCGCTTACCTTAGAGCCTGTTTTCTTAACAGTATCAACGATCTTTGCAGCGGACTGATCTACCAGCTGATGATCGTACGCCTTCAGAGTGATTCTCATTACTTGACTTGCCATAAAAAAATGCCGCCTCCTTTTCGCACTTTTTAAATAAGTACGACAAGTGGTGACTGTACACTACCCCGTGCGTTTCCTAATCTCCGCACAGTCCGTTTCTACCTCAATGTTTGTAGATGTTTCATTGTATACAGTGACTTGTCGCCAGTTTCTTGACTTGACATTCGCTCCACGGAAAACCTGCCCTATCGGCAGCAACCTCGCGCTTCTTTGCTATCATGTCACAGCAAGGTATACTAACACTATATCAAACAAATGCAAGCACTTTTTTCAAATTTTTTAAAGTTTTTTTTCGACCCAGAAGTTTACGAAGGGTGGTTCGACGATTGGCAACACTCTATTGACAGGATGCCTGTTCTTTCTTATACTTATATATGTGATTTAGAATTACTGATACCAACGAATTGCTCCGTTGCAATGCAACTCTCGCAATTCTAAAAACATTCGGTATCGCATATATATAAGAAAGGTTGGATATTATTATGTGGCTGGCTGATAACTGGAAGGACTACGAAGTCCTTGATACCTCTAACGGAGAGAAACTTGAGCGCTGGGGAAATTATCTTCTGGTACGTCCGGACCCTCAGGTTGTATGGAACACACCTCACACCAATCCGGGTTGGAAGAAAAAGAACGGACATTATCATAGAAGCAGCAAGGGAGGCGGTGAATGGGAGTTTTTCAATCTGCCGAAGCAGTGGTGTATTCAGTATGGAAAGCTTACGTTTAACCTGAAGCCTTTAGTTTTAAACATACCGGGCTTTTCCCGGAGCAGGCAGTGAATTGGGACTGGTTTTCCGAGAAAATAAAAAAGGCCGGGAGACCGGTCAAGGTACTGAACCTTTTCGCCTATACAGGCGGTGCTACTCTGGCGGCGGCGGCTGCTGGCGCTGCGGTTACACATGTGGATGCCTCGAAAGGGATGGTTTCCTGGGCTAAGGAGAACGCTGTATCCTCAGGTCTGGGAGATGCCCCCATTCGCTGGCTGGTAGATGACTGCGTGAAGTTTGTGGAACGGGAGATCCGCCGGGGGAATCACTACGATGCCATTATTATGGACCCGCCCTCTTACGGCAGGGGACCAAAAGGCGAAATCTGGAAAATCGAAGAGGCGATCCATCCGCTGATCAAGCTGTGCGCCCAGCTTCTCAGTGACAAACCGCTTTTCTTCCTTGTGAACTCTTATACCACAGGCCTTGCACCGGCAGTGCTGACATATATGCTGGCTACAGAGCTAAAAAGCTTCCATGGAAAGGTGGATTCCCAGGAAATCGGTCTGCCTGTAAAAGAGAGCGGACTGATACTGCCCTGCGGTGCTTCCGGACGCTGGGAATGTGAAGATAAGTAAATGTCTGCACCCTGTTCATGAACTTTATGGCTTATGATGAGATGAGGGAATTGTAATGATCCAGACTCAGCAGGGGAGGATTCCCGTATATGGAAATCCTCCCCTGCTTTTCGCTATCCTTTAATTTTACACTTTTTCTGCGGTTTAGTCCCGCTCTTCACTCCATTTCAGGAAATCACCGGTGGATGCGTCTATCTCGAATTCATATTCTGTTCCGCTATAATAGATGTCACCCTCATAAATCAGCTTTCCGTCATCCTCCTCCAGCTTTATGCGCAGATTCTTTGCCTCAGCTCCCGGAACCTTTGCAAGGGCCGCCGCGGATGCCTCCTCCTGGCTTACTGCCGGATTCAGGTTTGTGGCATTATCTTTATTAAAATCATCTTCAATTTCAAAATCAGCGCTTAAGATTTCACCAGTAGATGCATCAATTTCATAGTCATATTCTTTATTTCCCACGTAAAACTCCACATCATAAACCTGGAGGCCATCCTCATGGTCTTTTTTCACACGGATTCCTGTAATCTCCTCCTCTGTCACGCCTGCGTGGGTCAGAGCTGTACTTCTGGCCTGATCTTCGGTGACGGCTGTACTGCCCTGAGAATCACCATTACCGCCGGTCTCCTGCCCTGTTCCACTCTGGGAACTGCCGGAAGCGCCCGACTCCTGCCCTGTTCCGCCCTGTGCGGCATTTTGTTCTGTTCCGGTACCGCCGCAGGCTGTTAAAACCACTGCGGAGATGACTGCTGCCATTAGAAATGCAAAATATTTTTTCTCATATGATAAACTCCTTTCATACTTTTTATATCCAGCGAACGTATCCGCTATTCTTTGTATATGGTAAGTTTATCAGAGAAAGATTAAAAACAGATTAAAACTCTTAACTTTTTTCTCCTTTGGAAGACAAAAAGTAAATGTGCTCCCCCTGCCGGGTTCACTCACCGCCTGTATCGTGCCGTTGTGGACATTAATGATCCACTGTACCATGGAAAGTCCCAGCCCGGAGCTTCCCACGTCATTTCGAGAGCTGTCGGCCCGGTAAAAGCGTTCCCAGATATGAGGCAGATCTTCAGCGCTGATTCCAATTCCGTCATCCTTCACACATCCTGTAACCGCTTCTCCCTCCTCCTGAAGGCTCATATAGATACAGCCGCCCTCTTTTCCATATGTGACTGCATTCTGGAGCAGGTTGAGCCAGAGTCGGATGAGCAGGGTTTCATCCCCGTACAACATGACACCTGGGCTGATATTTGTTTCCAGCCGTATCCCTTTTTCCTCCGCCATAACTGCCATCTCCGCGGCCGCCATCTCAGAGAGTCCGCTGAAATCTAATGTTTCCATTGTCACCTTCTCACGGCCCTGGTCCGCCCTGGACAGAAGAAGGAGCTGGGAGACCATCCGGGAAAGGCCGCCTGCCTTTCTCTGGATCACTGTGATCTCTTCCAGGATCTCATCCGGCAGACTGTCATGTGAAAGAAGGGAATCACACTGCATCAGTATAACAGACAGGGGCGTGCGCAGTTCATGGGATACATCTGAAGTAAACTGTTTCTCGCGTTTCATACTGTCTTCAATCTGCCCCAGCATCTTGTCAAAGGTGGCGGCAAGGCGGTATATTTCATCCCTTCCTTCTCCCAGATTTATCCTTCTGGACAAATCTTCTTCCTCCTGGATGGTTCGGACCGTCTCCGTAATATGAGCTACGGGACGCAGTGTTCTCCTGGTCATAAAATAACCCAGAACAGCAGTGAGGATCACCAGAAGCGGAAGGCAGATCAGAGCCAGGCGCAGCGTTATCCGAAAGCTCTCCTCAGAATCCGTTATAGATATGATCCCTCTTACCATTAGGTTAATGTTCTCTTCCGGCGCATAGGACATATCAAGAACGTAATATTCCACCTGCTCTGCCTTCTGCCTCCGCACCAGGCCGTCCTGAAAGGCCATAGACTGGTCAAAACCGTAAGGAATCTTGCCGTACAAAAGCCTGCCTTCCATATCATACACAGAGAGATACACGCCGTTTTCCAGCTCCAGAATATCCGAATCAAAATCCAGTTTTCCGTCATCCATCTCAATATCATCAAAGGCTCCTGCCACGCTTTCCCGCAGCCTGTTCTGGACAGAACTGAGTATTTCCCTGTTACTGAGGGAAAATAAAACCGCCAGCACAGCACAGATGTTGATGGTCATGAGAATGGTATAAAGTATCGTCAGTTTTTGTTTTAAAGACAGATTTTTCATATGGGTTCCCTCAGAACATATCCGGCGCCCCGTACGGTATGGATAAGCTTCGGCTCAAATCCCTCATCAATCTTTTTCCTCAGATACCGGATATAGACATCGATCACATTGGAGCCTCCCGCATAGTCATAATTCCAGATATGCTGCTCCAGCTTCTCCCTGGACAGGACGATCCCGGCATTTTGTATCAGATACCTGAGCACGGCAAATTCCCCTGGAAAGACAGGATGATCTCCTGCTCTCCCCGAAAAACGCGGCGTGTATCCAGATGCACATGCAGATCTGCTACAGAGCACACACTGCTCTTCTCCTTCTCAGGTTTTCTCAGCATAACACGTATCCTGGCTGACAACTCTTCAAAGGCAAAGGGTTTCACCAGATAATCGTCCGCCCCCAGATCAAGTCCCTTCACCCGGTCCTCCACACTATCCCTTGCTGTCAGAAGCAGTACGGGCGTGGTATCTCTTTTCATTCGCATGGTTCTCAGAACTTCCAGGCCGTCCGTTTTAGGCATCATAATATCCAGGATCACTGCGTCATAGCGGGCACAGGCCAGGCAGTCCAATGCCTCCTCCCCATTGGCGCAGGCATCTACACTGTAGCTCTCAGCCGTCAGCTTTTTCACCAACAGCCGGTTCAGATCACGTTCATCCTCAGCGATCAATATACGCATCCTGTCACCTCTCTTCCCACACTCCGGATACTTCCCATCCGCCGTTCCGTCAACGGCTGTACCACATCCATCCTGCCGCAAGCAGAACCTGGACAGCCAGGATCAGCGGAAGACCCAGTTTGAATTTTTTATGCAGGGTCTTATGACGGAAAAAATCCATACCGCAGACAGCGCCCACGGAGCCGCCCAATACGGCGGACAGCATAAGCCAGGCTTCGGGTATCCGGTATTTTCTGTGTTTTGCCTTCCACTTGTCTATGCCAAACATGGCGAAAGAGACCACATTGATGACAAGCAGCCAGGCGGTTATCATTTTTATCATTCTTTTTCTTTCTCAGGTATCTTGATCTCACCTGCCAGATTTTTATAGAACATTTCTTCTATCTTCTTTCTCTCCCAGTGTTTTCCAAGGATCCACATAACTTTAGTGACGATCGCTTCTGTGCTCATGTCATATCCCTGGAATACGCCGGCACTCAGTGCTGCTTTTCCCGTCTCGTACACAGACAGGCTGCTCCCCTCATAAGGACACTGACTCTTCACTACAACGATCATTCCCTTGTGGATCACAAGGCGCAGCTCGTCCAGCACCTCAGAGGACATGGTGGGAATGCCGCCCATGCCGAATGCCTCAATGATCAGTCCCCTGTATCCCTGCTCATATAAAAACCGGAATATCTTCCCGTCAAATCCGGGCACCAGTTTGATGAGAAAGACTTTCTTCTCCAGCCTGCGCTCCAGAACACAGGGACCTGCCGGGGCCGGTATGATATCTCTGTAGATCTCCAGACCTCTGGAATCCACCTCACCCACATATGGATAATTGATACTCTCAAACGCATGGAAACTCCTGGTCCGCATTTTACTGGCTCTGGTCCCAAGCATGATCTTCCTGTCAAAGGCCAGGAATACACCGGGCATGCCGCTGCCCGCCATATGGATCGCGCACCTGCAGTTCTCCACCGCATCCGCCAGGGGATTGGTGATAGAGAGCTGGCTGCCGGTGATGACTACAGGGATGGGAATATTAAGCAGCATAAAGAAAGAACGGAGGACGTGTAAGCCATGGTATCTGTGCCGTGGAAAATCACGATTCCGTCGTATTCCTTATACTTTTCATAGACAGTCTCTGCCATAGCCTGCCAGTTCTCAGGCTGGATATTGGCACTGTCAAGCTGGAACAATTCATAAAAATCCACCTCATAGAGGCTTGTGATATCCGAGATGTAGGACAGGATATCCCTGCTGGTCAATCCGGGCAGCAGGCCGTTGTCGCTGCTGACACAGGCCAGTGTTCCCCCTGTGGTTATGATCAAAATTTTCTTTTTCATTTTTTCTTCCTCTGCATTTTCTACTGTCTCCTGTCCGCGCCATCTTATGCACCGTGCATCTGCCCGGGGCGTGTGTCCGGTACAGGGAACACAAATTTATATAAGTGTAACGTAACCCACGGCAGTTTTCAATGGATTTTATATAAAAACCATGCTAATATAGGAAAATAAAGCAGCTGTAAAAGCAATAAAATTCAGAAAACGAGGTGTATCTTATGTATGGTTCCACATTTGGAAATATATTAAAAATATCAACCTGGGGAGAATCCCACGGTCCGGCAATCGGTGTCGTCATCGATGGATGTCCTGCCGGACTTGCACTCTCCGCGAAAGAAATCCAGTGCTTTCTCGACCGCAGAAAGCCTGGTCAAAGCCGCTACACGACACAGCGAAACGAATCGGATCAAGTAGAAATCCTCTCCGGTGTATTTGAAGGACGTACGACCGGAACACCAATTTCATTAATTGTTCGCAATCAAGATCAACGCTCCAAAGATTACGGAAATATCGCTTCCTGCTACCGTCCCGGACATGCGGACTTTACTTTTGACAGCAAGTATGGATTCCGTGACTATCGCGGAGGTGGTCGTTCTTCCGGGCGTGAGACGATCGGCCGTGTCGCTGCCGGTGCTATTGCCTCCAAACTGCTCGCAGAAATGGGGATTACTATCATGGCTTACGCCAAGTCGATCGGACCTGTTACCGTTCCTACATCTGAATATCATCTGACTGAGATTATGGAAAATGCTCTGTATATGCCTAATAATACATATGCCGGACAGGCAGAAATATACTTAAAAGAATGTATGGAAAAACAGGATTCTTCCGGAGGAGTCGTTGAATGTACCGTTCACGGAATGCCTGCCGGAATCGGTGAGCCTGTTTTTGAAAAGCTCGATGCCGCTCTCGCCAAATCCGTTATGTCCATCGGTGCTGTCAAAGGTGTGGAGATTGGTGACGGTTTTCAGGCAGCCACTTCTCATGGAAGTATCAACAACGATGCCTTCACCTGCGAAAACGGCTCCATCTCAAAGCTGACAAATCATTCCGGCGGAATCCTCGGAGGAATGAGCGACGGCTCAGACATTGTCCTGCGCGCTGCGTTTAAACCGACACCTTCTATTTCACAAGTACAGCAGACTGTGACAACTACATCTGAGAATATCGATCTTTCCATTCACGGACGCCATGATCCGATCATCGTTCCGCGTGCAGTCGTTGTCGTAGAGTCCATGGTGGCACTCACACTGATCGATCTGTTATTTGCCAACATGAGTTCCAGACTGGATAAGATTCTTTCCTTTTACAAAAGATAAGATCCAAAAGAATCTATAAGCCATTTTTAATAATATTTTTCGTTCGCGTATGATATTCTTTCAGACAATATTATACGCGAACGTTTTGTCTGTCTTTAGTTTAACAAATTTTTTTTACTTTTCTTTTCATTCTTTCTTAATCTTTTCTGAAATTTCTTTTCTAAGCCCTATCACCTGCATAACCTATCAAGGCGGATAACCTTCAACAAAATCTGTTTTTCTTCATTTTCTGATTGACTATTACCTGAAATAGAGTATAATAATATAGGCACATTTGTTTAGAAATAGTAAACTTTTTGTTTATTTATAATAGTACTTATACGTATGGAAAGGATGTCCGTATATATGAATATAGGCAATAAACTCAGGGAATTGCGCATGGAGAAAGGACTTACGCAGGAAGAACTTGCCGATCGGGCAGAACTTTCGAAGGGATTTATCTCCCAGATAGAAAGAGATCTTACCTCCCCTTCGATTGCAACGCTGGTCGATCTACTGCAATGTCTCGGGACAAATCTGAAAGATTTCTTCTCCGATGACTCCGATGAGCAGATCGTATTTCCTAAAGAAGATTTCTTTGAAAAAACAGATGCGGAACTTCTCAACACCATCGAATGGATCATCCCGAATGCACAGAAGAATATGATGGAACCAATCCATGTCACCTTACTCCCCGGAGGCTCCACTTACCCAGACAGACCCCACGAGGGAGAGGAATTCGGATATGTCCTTCAAGGAGTGATCCATATCCATCTCGGGCAGCGGGTATACACGGCCAAAAAGGGAGAGACTTTCTATTTTGCCCCGAACTGTGAACATTCGATCAGTGCGGGAAAAAAGACTGGTGCAAAATTTATCTGGGTAAGCACACCACCCAGTTTTTAATTATTTCTAATTGTTTTCATGTACAAAACATCTATTTAACAAAACGAAGGAGGAGTGAGCATATGGCTAACAAATTAATTGATATTGTAAATGTATCAAAATCCTACGGGGACAATCTCGTCCTCGATGAACTCAACTTATATATCAGGGAGAATGAATTTCTGACACTGCTCGGACCGAGTGGATGCGGGAAGACAACTCTACTCCGCATCCTGGGCGGATTTGAGAGCTGTGATTCCGGACACATTATTTTCGACGGAAAAAATATCAATAATGTCCCGCCAAATAAGCGACAGCTAAACACAGTCTTCCAGAAATATGCTCTGTTTTCCCACATGTCCATTGCAGAAAATATTGCATTTGGACTGAAGATCAAAGGGAAGTCAAAAGCATATATCAATGACAAAATCCGCTATGCGCTAAAGCTTGTCAACCTCGATGGTTACGAGAACCGTACTCCGGACTCTTTAAGCGGCGGACAGCAGCAGCGGATCGCTATCGCCCGCGCGATCGTCAATGAGCCAAAAGTGCTCCTGCTCGACGAACCTTTAGGCGCTCTCGACTTGAAATTGAGACAGGATATGCAGTATGAGCTGATCCGTCTGAAAAACGAACTCGGAATTACATTTATCTATGTTACCCACGACCAGGAGGAAGCGCTCACAATGTCCGACACCATCGTCGTGATGAATCAGGATATATCCAGCAGATCGGTACGCCGGAAGATATCTACAACGAACCGGAAATGCATTTGTCGCTGACTTCATTGGGGAAAGCAATATTCTTCCGGCTGTCATGGTCGAAGATAAACTGGTAAAAATTCTCGGCGTCAATTTCCCATGTGTTGATGTGGGATTTGGAAAAAACAAACCTGTGGATGCTGTGATCCGCCCGGAAGATATTGATCTTGTAAAACCAGAAGAAGGACTTCTCGAGGGAGTCGTGACACACCTGATCTTCAAAGGCGTTCACTATGAGATGGAAGTTTCCGCAAATAACTTTGACTGGCTTGTACATAGTACAGACATGGTTCCGGTCGGCACGACTGTTGGAATCAAAGTAGACCCATTTGATATCCAGATTATGAAAAAGCCAGAATCTGAAGATGAGGAGGCGGTTCCAGTTGAAGAGTAAAAAATTACTTGCCGGACCGTACTTATTCTGGTCGGTATCTTTTATCATCATCCCGCTTCTGATGATCTTCTATTATGGGCTGACAGATCAGGATGGTGCCTTTACCTTTGCAAACCTTGCAAAGATTACAACACCGGAGAACTTAAAAGCGCTCGGACTTGCGCTTCTTTTGTCTCTGATCAGTACTTTAATCTGCCTTGTCATGGCATATCCACTGGCGATGATCCTCGCCTCCATGAATGTCAACCAGACAAGCTTTATTGTATTGATCTTCATCCTTCCGATGTGGATGAATTTTTTGCTCCGCACGCTCGCATGGCAGACTTTATTAGAAAAGAATGGTGTGATCAACAGTATTCTGTCGTTTTTCCACCTGCCGCAGCTTGCGATCATCAACACACCTTATGCGATCATTCTTGGTATGGTCTATAACTTTTTGCCATTTATGGTACTTCCGATCTACAACGTGCTCGTAAAGATTGACAAAGATGTGATCAATGCCGCACGAGATCTCGGCGCAACAACCGTCAGACCTTCTTTAAATCATACTGCCATTGACCGTTCCGGGAATCATCAGCGGAATTACCATGTATTGTTCGGCGCTCACAACCTTCGTCATCTCCGATCTTCTTGGTGGAAGTAAAATCCTTCTGATTGGAAATGTCATCGAGCAGGAATTTAAACAAGGAAGCAACTGGCATGTCGGCTCCGGACTTTCACTTCGTGCTGATGATCTTCATTATTTTAAGTATGGCTCTCATCGCCAAATATGATAAAGACGGGGAGGGAACTGCATTTTGATTAAAAATACATTACAGAAAATCTACCTGGGGCTTATTTTCATTTTACTTTATGCCCCAATCATTACCCTTGTCGTGCTGTCTTTCAACAATTCCAAGACACGCGCCAAATGGGGAGGCTTTACCGGAAAATGGTACGTTGCCCTTTTTCAGAATGAGCAGATTATGAATGCGCTCTACACAACATTGATCATCGCCCTTCTTTCGGCGCTGATTGCCACACTCATCGGAACCGCCGCCGCGATCGGCATTCAGGCAATGCGAAAAAGAGTCCGTACAGCGATGATGGCTGTCACCAATATCCCGATGCTAAATGCAGATATCGTGACTGGAATTTCCTTAATGCTCTTATTTATCGCATTCCGCTTTTCACTTGGATTTGCAACGATCCTCATGGCACACATTACGTTCAACATTCCTTATGTCATCTTAAGTGTCATGCCAAAATTAAAGCAGACAAACCGTCGGACTTATGAAGCTGCACTGGATCTTGGAGCCTCTCCAATCTATGCATTTTTCAAAGTAGTTTTCCCGGATATCCTTCCGGGTGTCTTCTCGGGATTCCTGCTTGCCTTTACGATGTCCCTTGATGATTTTGTCATCACTCACTTTACAAAAGGACCAGGCGTGGACACACTGTCCACAAAAATTTACAGTGAAGTTCGAAAAGGGATCAAACCGGAGATGTATGCGCTTTCGACCTTGTTGTTTGTATCCGTGCTAATCTTGCTGATTCTCGTCAATGTTTCTCCTTCTTCCAAAGAAGGCAGCACCAGAAAATATGTCAGCAAAAAAAGTAAAGCTGCCCGCTTTGTATTCCGGCGCCTCGTTCCTGCAGTTATGGCAATCGTGATCATCGCCGGAGGATTTTTCTACGGTTCAAAGAGATCCGTCAGTGGTGATAATCAGGTAATTGTCTACAACTGGGGAGAATACCTTGACCCGGAAGTAATCACTATGTTTGAGGAAGAAACCGGCATCTCGGTTGTCTATGAAGAATACGAAACAAACGAAATCATGTATCCAAAAGTGCAGTCCGGCGCCATCGCCTACGATGTTGTCTGCCCATCCGACTATATGATCCAGCGCATGATCGAGAATGACTTGCTCGCAGAAATTAATTTTGATCATATTCCAAATATAAAAAACATTGGCACACAGTATATGGAGCAATCCCGCCAGTTTGATGCAGAAAATAAATATTCTGTTCCGTACTGCTGGGGTACTGTCGGAATCCTCTATAACAAAAAAAGTGGTTAAGGAACCGATCGACAGCTGGTCTGTCCTCTGGGACGAAACATACAAAGACAATATTTTGATGCAGGACAGTGTCCGCGATGCATTTGCTGTTGCTCTGAAATACCTTGGATATTCTTTAAACTCCACAGACCTAGATGAGCTTGAAGCTGCAAAAGCACTGTTGATCGAACAGAAACCGCTTGTGCAGGCATATGTAATTGACCAGGTCCGCGATAAGATGATCGGAAATGAAGCCGCCATTGGTGTTATCTATTCCGGAGAGGCTATTTATACCCAGCTGGAAAATCCGGATCTGGATATGTGATTCCAAAAGAGGGCTCCAACGTATGGATCGACTCCTGGGTCATTCCAAAAAATGCAAGCACAAAGAAAATGCAGAGGCATTTATCAACTTCCTCTGCCGTCCAGACATCGCCAAGATGAACTTCGACTACATTACTTACTCAACCCCTAACATAGAAGCAAGAAAACTGATCGAAGATCCTGCAATCCGCAACAGCACTATCGCATTTCCGGATGCTTCTGAATTAGAACGGTGTGAGACATTCCAGTTCCTCGGCGACGAGAACGATGTGCTATACAATGAATTATGGAGGGAGATTAAATCAAAATAATGAAACGGACATTTACCTATCCGATCCATCATGAAATGGCCGGCATGACGATCCAGTCTTTCCTAAAGCAACAGCAGTATTCCAGTCAGGTGATCACGCATTTAAAGCGGACACCTGACGGCATCTGCCGAAACGGTGTCTGGGCACGGGTACACGAAGTGCTGCAAAGTGGAGATCTTCTTACGATTTCCATCGCGGAAGAAACTTCCTCAGAGCACATCGTTCCCGTGCCTCTTCCATTTCCAATCGTATACGAGGACGAAGATCTGCTTGTGATCAATAAGCCTTCCGGCATGCCGATTCATCCTTCTCAGGGAAATTATGAGAATACGCTCGCCAATGCTGCTGCTTACTACTTTGCTTCTCAGAACATTCCTTTCACCTACCGCTGTATCAACCGCTTAGACCGGGATACTACCGGGCTTCTGATCATTGCCAAACATATGTACAGCGCTTCTCTTTTGTCCAATATGGTCGCCAGACGAGAGATTCATCGAGAATATCTTGCCGCTGCCACCGGTCTTGTCGAAGAGTCTGGGATGATTGAAGCACCGATTGGGCGGGCAAACGGTTCTACCATCGAGCGCTGTGTCGATTTCGCGCACGGTGATTATGCCTGCACCCATTTCACCGGCTTGCTTATCAAAATGGGATATTCTCTCGTTTCTCTCAAACTAGAGACCGGGCGCACCCACCAGATCCGTGTTCATATGAAATATATTGGGCATCCGCTTCCGGGAGATTTTCTCTACCATCCAGAGGATCACTGTATAGACCGTCAGGCACTGCACTCTTACCGACTCTCCTTTATCCATCCAATCACAAAACAGTCACTGACCTTCACAGCACCTCTGCCAGAAGATATGCAGGCAATTTTTCAAAAGACCACAACGTAAAAATTGAGCGTGACGTAAAATAGATTTCTTATGAAATCCCTTATTTTACGCCACGCTCATTTACTATAGTTCTATCTTTTTTACATATTCCATCTAAGTGGAAAGATCGTCCGTCGTCAGAAAATCAATCTCCTGATTGGTCCACTCTTGCTTTTCCCAGCTTTCATTGTATGTCCAGACGTTGATACTGATTCCCTTGTCTTTTGCATAGGCTACCATATCGCTGCTGATTCTGGATGCTGCAATCCCACTGTGGGACAATTCTGCCATTTGGTCGATTGTTTCCTGCGTCCCTTCCTCCACCAGATATTTGATACGGATAATCTCAGAACATTCCCGGATCTTCTTTAGCTGATCCAGACTGCCGCTTAGACATACCACGGAATCTTCCATCCCAAGTTCCTGTATTTTTTGCACAAGCGAAATAATATCTTCTACAGAAGTAAACTTAAGATCTAACACAGCATTTGCACCACTCTGTCGACATACTTCCAAAAATTCCTCCATGGTCGGCACCCATGCATATGGATATGCCCAACTGTTGCTGCCACTGTCAATTGTCAGCATCTGGATCTCATCTAAGGTCATCTCCGCAATCACTCCGGTTCCATCGGTCATGCGATCTACAGTTGGATCGTGCATACATACAAATGCCCCATCTGCAGTCCGGTGAATATCTGCCTCAATTCCCCATGCACCACTCTGCGCTGCCAGTTCATAGGCAGGAAGCGTATTTTCCGGTGCCTCAGAACTGTACCCACGATGTGCAATGACCTTTGTTCCACTATTTTTTACTGCAAGTTCTGTCGTCTGTTCCAATGCCTGTTCTATATTCCCTCCAAGCAGCGGTACTGCTTTTTCCACTGTAGTTTCCGGAAGTATCCTTGCCTTCAAGTCTAACGTATAGCTTCTACTATACACAAAGATCCCTGCAGCCACACAGAGGATTGCCCCGGCGGTACATCCGAGAAATATCTTCTGCCTCCGCACCTTTCTGCGCCGCAGTTCCTTCATTCGTTTGAGCTTCTGCTCTCTCAATGTATATTCTGACATGACTGTCACCTGCTATACTTGAAAACATCCGCCGCCGACAAATTCTCGAAGAAGCGAGTTTTTCGGAATATTTTCGCTTCCGACACCGACAAAATACTCGAGGAACTTCAGAAGTCTTTTTGCTTCTGTATACTCTTCACACTCTTTGTCGATACCAAATAAAATCGGCTCTGCATACTGCTTTAACACTGCCAGTTCATAAATCAGCGCAGAGTTAAACATAACATCTGCATCTTCCTGATAAGGGAAAATATTTTCCTCCTCCCCGCGTCTGACAGAAGGCCACATCCGGATTGTCTGTTGGGCAGAAGTTCCCCGCGTTCTCGCATCTCTTACCAGTCTGCGGATCAGACGACCGTCTGTCGTAGGAATCCGGTTGTGCTCATCGATATTTAACTGTGTCAATGCACTGATGTAAATTTTAAATTTATTTTCTGCTGCCAGCTTATAAGTCATCGCATCATTCAGACAGTGGATTCCTTCGATGACAAGGACATCATTTGCCCCAAGCTTTTTCGGCTTCGAAATATATTCTCGCTTTCCAGTCTTAAAATTAAATGTCGGAAGCTGTACTTCCTTTCCTTCCAGAAGATCTGTCATGTCTTGATTAAATTTCTCTAGATCAATCGCCTCCAGACATTCAAAATTGTAGTTACCGTTCTCATCCTTCGGCGTCAGTTCCCGGTCTACAAAATAATTGTCAACCGCGATCGGATGCGGCACAAGCCCATTGACTCTGAGCTGTACAGACAGTCTGTGGGAAAAAGTAGTCTTTCCCGAAGAGGACGGCCCTGCGATCAAAATAAAACGCACTTCCGGTCTGGCTGCGATCTGCGCTGCAATCGAGGCAATCTTACTTTCCTGAAGCGCCTCCTGCACAAGCATCTCCTCAAGGATATCCCCCTTTGTGATAATGTCATTCAGCTCTCCGACCGTCTCAATTCCCTGCATATCTCCCCATCTTGTAGATTCCTTCAACACCTGGAATAATTTATTCTGAGGTACAAACGGCGGCACCTCTTTTGGCGCTGACGCTACCGGCATTTGGATAACAAATCCTTCATCATATAAATGCAGTTCAAAATATTTCAAGTATCTTGTGCTCGGAAGCATATACCCATAGTAGTAATCTTCGAACTCATTCAAACTGTACAGATTCACTTTCGATCCTCTCCGATACTCAAAAAGCTTCTCTTTATCCACCATCCCGTACTGGTGAAAAAGCGCTGTGGCATCCGGTGTCGATACACTTCTCTTTTTAATCGGTATGTCTGCTTCTACGATATCCCGCATACGGATTGTCACCCGGTTTAAGAAATCCTGATTGACGACAACATTCCCCTCTACTTTGCAATAATACCCTTTGCTTACAGAATAGAGGATTCTCACTTTATCTATATTTTCATGCCCTGCCACGTTATAAACAGCCTTCACAAGCAAAAGGCTCATACTCCTTCTGTAAGTCTGGTTTCCAATTGCCTCACCGGTTGTGACAAACTTTAATACACAGTCTTTCTTTAACTTTTTCCCAAGCTCCTGAAGACGATTGTCTACAAAAACAAGCACAATATCATTTTCATACTCTGCCTGAAAATCTTCTGAAATCTTCTCATAAGTTGTCCCCGCTTCATACTGGCGGAGTACCTTCCCAACCTGAACAGTATATCTCTGTTGTTCCACCTGTTTCCCTTCTTTCTTCTCTGTCATCTTACATTCTATGCTACACAACAGAAAACGGATGACTGATCGGAGCACACTTGATATCCAGTTTTTCAAATCTTTCTTCCAAAAACTTTCTCATGTCCTCTATAAAAATATGTTCCATTCCATAATGCCCGGCATCCATGATCGTAAGTCCCTGCGCCTCAGCATCTATTCCAGAATGATGATCAATATCTCCGGTAATCAGCACCTCTGCTTTCTTTCTGATCGCCTCCCCGATTACACTCTTCCCAGATCCTGGGCAGACCGCCACTCTCTGAATTTTTCTGTCCAAATCCCCAAACACTTTTATGTTCGAAAGGGCAAATCGCTCTTTGACAAGTTCACAGCATTCCCTCACAGTCATCGCACTTGCAAACTGCCCGGATTTGCCGATTCCTTTCTCCGGTTCTTTTGGCTCAGTCTGTTCCAACACCTCTATGGACTGTAAGCCTAGACGGTTGGCCGCAAGATCTGCCATCCGCAGTACATCATAGTTCGTATGCATCGCATAATAGGAAATATCGTGCTGCAGCAATTGTACAACACGATTTCCAATAAAATCCTGATCTGAAATTTTCTTTAACCCCTTAAAAATCAATGGATGATGCGTAATGAGTAAATCTGCCTTCACCCGAACCGCTTCCTGGATTACTTCCTCGGTCACATCCAGCGCAAGATAAACGCTTTTCACCTCTTTGTTGGCTCGTCCGACAAGAAGCCCTACATTATCCCACTCACATGCATACGAAACCGGATATACTTCTTCGATTTTCTCTGTCAATTCCTTACAAAGCATCGCTCTTTCCTCCCGTTTCTTCTATTTCTTTTGCTTTCCCCCAGATTCCCACTGTCCTAAGATTCCTTCTACACATGCAGTCTCCTTCTGCAGTGCTTCTCTTCTCTGGCAAATATGATCACCATTTTTATCGTCCAATTCTCTTAATACCTTTCGCTTCATATCCAGCTCTCTATGAAGAAAGCTTTGGAGTACCGAATGCCTCTGAGAAAGAAGTTCTTTTCCATAACATGCCTCTTCTTTCGTCAGTGTATACGGACTTCCCGGACACACTTTCATGATCGGATAAAATTTGCCTTCTTCCAGCACCATGTCTTCAGCAAGTATTTCATACCCCTGCTCTGCCAAATATTCTCGAACTTTATAAAGTTCCGACTGGGGCTGTAAGATCAGCGCTTTCAAACTTCTTGCTGTCGCACTGCTCTCCTCCAAGATCTTGATCGTCAATGCTCCGCCCATTCCGGCAATAATCGCACAATCTGCCTCTTCTGCCTTTAGCTCTTTCATCCCGTCAGACCTTCTTGTATCGATCTTTTCAGAAAGCTCTGCCGCCTGAATATGTGCTCTTGCGCGGTCAAGCGGTCCGATATTGATATCCATCGCAACTGCTCTCGGACATCTTCCCTCCTGCACAAGTGCGATTGGAATATACCCGTGGTCTGTTCCGATGTCTGCTACAACCATCCCATCATCCACGAGATCTGCCACAGCACGCAGCCGTTCTGATAATTCTGTCATCACTTTTCCTTCCTCTCTAGTCAAGATAATCTCTCAACTTCCGGCTTCTGCTTGGATGACGAAGCTTTCTCAGCGCTTTTGCCTCAATCTGACGAATTCTCTCTCTTGTGACATCAAATTCTTTTCCAACTTCTTCCAGTGTTCTTGCACGTCCATCATTCATACCAAAACGAAGTCTTAACACTTTCTGCTCTCTGTCTGTCAGTGTACTGAGCACTTCATCCAGCTGTTCCTTCAAAAGGGTTGCTGCGGCAGCCTCTGCCGGAACCGGAACATTATCATCCTGAATGAAATCGCCAAGATGACTGTCTTCTTCCTCACCGATCGGTGTTTCCAAAGATACCGGCTCCTGGGAAATCTTAAGAATTTCTCTGACTCTGTCCACCGGCATATCAAGTTCTTTTGCAATCTCCTCCGGAAGCGGTTCTCTTCCAAGTTCCTGAAGCAGTTGTCTGGATACACGGATCAGTTTATTGATTGTCTCTACCATGTGCACCGGGATACGGATCGTTCTCGCCTGATCTGCAATGGCTCTTGTGATTGCCTGACGGATCCACCATGTCGCATAAGTACTGAATTTAAATCCTTTATTGTAGTCAAATTTCTCTACTGCCTTGATCAGACCGAGATTTCCTTCCTGAATCAAATCCAGGAACAGCATTCCTCTTCCAACGTATCTCTTTGCAATGCTGACAACAAGACGGAGGTTTGCCTCTGCAAGACGCTTTTTCGCATCTTCATCGCCTTCTTCCATTCTTCTTGCAAGTTCGATCTCTTCCTCTGCACTTAACAGCGGTACTTTTCCGATTTCTTTCAGATACATCCGGACCGGATCTTCAATGCTGATTCCATCCGGCACTGAGAGGTCGATTTTCTCCATATCCACCTCATCTTCCTCTGTGAGCATGATCTCGATATCATCGTCGTCCTCATCGCCCTCTCCGATTCTAAGCACATCGATATTGCTCGCCTCAAGCGCCTCAAACACCTTATCCATCTGCTCAGAATCCAGTTCCATATCTGAAAAGAAATCATTGATCTCCTGTAATTCCAGAATGCTTTTCTTCTTTTTCCCAAGTGCAATGAGTTCTTTTACTTTCTCAATCAGTTTTAATGTATTTTCTTCCATTCGTGTCTATCCTCCATAATCTGTTTCTATTTTATCCTTAATTGATGGAAATATGCAGTTTTTGCAGATCCTGCACCGCTCTTTTACTCTCCATCAACCGCTGTAATCCCACAATATCGGTCGGTTCTAAATTTCTTGTCGCCGTCTCGATGCTGTTCTCTTTCACACGGATGATTGTCTCTTTGAGTGCTTTCTCCTGCTCACTTTTGGTCGTCAGTTCCCTGATCTTCGTATGGAACAAAGCTGCCACCTCCCGGTGCTCCTCCTCATCTGTGAAGTGGTTCATAATTTTTGCCGGACTGACTTCTCCTTTCTCATACTGCTCATAGAGCAGTAAAGCAACGGTCCGGTAAAGCTCCGTAGTAAAATCTTCCGGCATAATGTATTTCCGGATCATTCCAAACAGAGATTCATCTTCGATCATCCACGTAAGCAGAATCTTTTGCGACTGAAGCATACCATCTTCTTTTTGCTGTTCTTTTGCATGTGTCGTCCGCGGTCTTGCCACCGGTGACGCCATCCCCGACTGCACCGCCGCTTTCGCCACTAATTTCCGCAGACTATCATATCCGATATGGTAAGCTTCTGCCACGGCATCGATATAGTTGTTGCGCTCAATTTCCTCTTCGAACTGCGCCAGCCTCTTTGCCGCCTCATAGTAGAACTCTGTCTTTCCTTCCGGAGTATGCATATCATACTGTCGCTCCAAAATCTCCAGGCTGAACATAAATCCATTGCGTGCCTTTCCAATCCGCTGTTCAAATGCTTCTGCACCAAGATTTTTGATAAATTCATCGGGATCTTTATATGGGTCCATACGGATCACTTTTGCACTGATCCCGGCTTCCTTTAAGATCGGCACTGCCCTAAGAGCTGCTTTCGTACCAGCCTCATCACTGTCGTAAGTCAGATAGACTTCACTGACATACCGCTTGATCAGAGAGGCATGTCCCGCTGTCAGCGCTGTTCCAAGCGAGGCAACCGCATTGGTAAATCCTGCCTGGTGAAGTGAGATCACATCCATATAGCCCTCGCAGATCAGAAAATATGGTTTTCGCGATGTGCGCGCCCGATGCAATCCATAAAGATTCCGGCTCTTATCAAAGATCAGTGTCTCCGGCGAGTTGAGATATTTCGGTTTCCCATCCCCCATGACTCTCCCGCCAAAACCGATGACACGGTTGTTCGCATCCATGATTGGAAACATGACGCGGTTCCAAAATTTATCATAGATTCCGTGTTTCTCATCCGTATTGATCAATCCCGCCTGCCGGATCAAATCGTCTGAATATCCTTTTTCTCTGAGAAATTTATACAGATCATCGCTGTATTTATTGGAATATCCAAGTCCGAACTGTGTGATCGTTGTATCGGTAAGCCCTCTGTCTGTCAGATAACGGTAAGCATGTTCTCCGTTTTTCCCTTTTAACTGTGAGTAAAAATACCGTGCCGCAAGCTTATTCATCTCCAGAAGTGTATTCTTTAGGTTCGCTTTCTCTTTTGCTTCCTTAGAGTATTCCATTTCCGGAAGTTCCACTCCCGCGCGCTCCGCAAGCATTTTTAATGCTTCCACAAACGAGTAATTCTCATATTCCATAATAAATGTAAAGACATTGCCCCCTGCCCCACAGCCGAAGCAGTAGTACATCTGTTTATCCCTGCTCACAGAAAACGACGGGGACTTCTCACTGTGAAATGGACAAAGTCCAAAATAAGAACTTCCCTTTTTCTGCAATTTCACATAGCCGGAAATCACATCTACGATATCATTTTTCATGCGGACTTCTTCCACGATGTCTTCTGAATAATACATGATTTCCCCCTTTCCAAAACTGTCTCAAAATCCTTACGTTATAAATATTCGACAAAACTTTCTCATTTCCTTTAAATTTTCCAAGATTCTGGAATAAAAATTTCCTGATACTGCTTTACGGCATATAAATCAGTCATACCCGCAATAAATCACAGACATTTTGCTCTTTCTTGCCTTCTCCTCGTTCGATTCTGTCTCTATATTTTTCCGGTAGTTCTGAAATATGCTCTATGTAATACATATAGAGCTGCTCCACAAGGTGTACTGCTTTCTTCTCCTCTGCTTTTGCTCTGGAATTCTGATAGACTTCCGCAAACATAAACTTCCGAAGCTCCGCAGTTGCCTCCCCAATCTCCGGCGACATCCTAATCTCCGGGCAGTCCATACTCTGCGTGATCACGTCATGGATCATTGCATTCATCCTCTGTCTCGGTGAGGCTCCGAGTGTCTTTCGAAGCTCCTTTGGGATTCTCTCCTCTGTCAGAATTCCTCCGCGGATCGCATCGTCTGTATCGTGTGCGATGTAGGCTATTTTATCTGACAATCTGACAATTTGGCCCTCCAGAGTGGATGGTCGTCCTGCAGTCTTATGATTTAAGATGCCATCCCTCACTTCCTTTGTAAGATTAAGGCCTTGTCCCTGATTTTCCAACACTTCCACGACCCGGACACTCTGCTCATTGTGTCGGAATCCGTTCGGGCACACGCGGTTCAGCGCCCGCTCTCCGGCATGTCCATACGGCGTGTGTCCAAGATCATGTCCAAGCGCGATCGCCTCCGTCAGGTCTTCATTGAGCCGCAGCGCCTTGGCGATCGTCCGGGCATTCTGTGATACTTCCAACGTATGTGTCAGCCTCGTCCGGTAATGATCTCCTTTCGGCATCAAAAATACCTGCGTTTTCTGCTTTAGTCGCCGAAACGCCTTACAATGTAAGATCCGATCCCGGTCTCTTTGATATACTGGACGGATATCGCATGGAATCTCCTCTCTGTCACGGCCTTTGGAGTTTACACTCATCGCTGCATAAGGACTTAAATATTCTAGTTCTCTTTGTTCCATCTGCTCCCTGATCGTCATCTGTCCACCTTCTTATCTGCTTTCTAATCTTTTCTCGATTGCTTCGATCACTGCCTCCAGCACTTTGATCCTCGCATAGTATTTACAGTTTCCTTCCACGATCACCCAAGGTGCTTCCGGCGTAGATGTACGGATCAGCATCTCATTAACCGCCTCCTCATAGGCATCCCATTTGTCTCTGTTGCGCCAGTCTTCCTCTGTGATCTTCCACTGTTTTTTCGGATTTTTCTGCCGCTCTTCAAACCGCTTTCTCTGTTCCTCTTTGTCAATCTGCATCCAAAACTTCAGTACGATCGCACCGGACTGTACAAACTGTGCCTCCATGTCATTGATCTCTTTGAATGCTCTCTGCCACTCCTTCTTCGTGCAGAACCCTTCAATCCGCTCTACCATCACCCTTCCATACCATGTCCGATCATATACCGCCACATGTCCTTTCTTCGGCACATTCTTCCAGAATCGCCATAGATAATGGTGCGCCTTCTCATAGTCATTTGGTGCAGCGGTCGTATTCACTGTAAATCCTCTCGGATCCATTTTTTCCGTCAGGCGTTTGATCGCCCCTCCTTTTCCTCCGGCATCCCATCCTTCAAATCCGATGATCACTGGAATCTGTCTACGGTACAGTTCTCCGTGCAACTTCCTGATTTTCTTTTGCAGTTTCTTTTTCTTCTTATGGTATTCTTTCTCCGTATAGCTTTTTGTCAGATCCACTTTCGCAAGCACCGATTCCTTTAACTCTCGGTTTTCCCACGTTTCTGTCTCTTCCGTCTCTTGTGAAATTTCTCGCCCGGCTTCCGCCCTCTTCTCGGCAACCGCTTCCTTGAGCGCTTCGATCACAGTCGTGTAGATCTTGACCGTTGCGAATCTGCGGTCTGTCGCCTCCACGATCGTCCACGGTGCGTAGTCTGTATCCGTTCTCTGCAGCGCCTCCTCGATCATTCGGACATAGCTATCATACTTTTCATTTTTCTCCCAATCTTCCCGTGAGACCCTCCATGCAGTCTCCTTTGACTCCAGAAGTTTGTCAAACCGCTTTTTCTGTTCTTTCTGATCGATTGCGAGAAACAATTTGATCATCACAGTTCCACCGGCGGTCAGCTGTTCTTCAAAAGAACAGATTGCTGCATAGGAATCTTCCAGCTCCTCCTTCTCTGTGTTTCCCGAAAAACGATCCGCAAGTACTCTCCGGTACCAACTCGTATCGTAAATCGCAATCTTTCCATTTTCCGGTGTCTTGATCCAGAACCTTCGAAGGAATGGATATTTCTGTTCTTCCTCTGTCTCTCCAGTGATTGCATGAACACGGAACCCTCTTGGATCCAGCGCCTGTATAAGTTTTCCAATCTGGACGCCCTTCCCCGACGCTCCGAATCCTTCCAGTACGATCATCACAGGAATCTTATATGCATGGCATTCCCTCTGTAACCTGCCAAGTTCCAGTTCCAGTGCTTCCATCTTCTCGCGGTAGGATTGTTTTTCCAGTTTCTTTGTCAAATCAATTTTCTCCAACATACAAGCTTCCTCCTCATACTGTTATTTATTTGTACTGTGCAGACAGATTATTCAGAAAAAGAAGCGAAAAGGAACTATACATCTCTGTACAATTCCTTTCTCTTTCACTCCTCTCTTCCCATCATCTGCCACGAGCCTTTATCACAGTTTTTTTGTTCTGTAATATGATAAAAAGGCATTTACAGCTACCTGTAAATGCCTGACATGCAGGAGATGGGACTTGAACCCACACGATCGCATTGATCACAAGATCCTTAGTCTTGCTCGTCTGCCAGTTCCGACACTCCTGCATCATCGCATAGTGTATTCACTTTTGAGCAATCTCATACACTCCGAACGTACCTCGGTCACTTGAAACAGCAATGCAGGAGATGGGACTTGAACCCACACGATCGCATTGATCACAAGATCCTTAGTCTTGCTCGTCTGCCAATTCCGACACTCCTGCATGTCAACTTCTCTATGTCCGTCGTACAAACGATATATTACCATCCACCAGAACAAATTGTCAACATCATTTTTTCTAAATTTTTTTATTTTTCATCCTCCTCTTTACAACAAAACAATGTTGTGTTAATATTTATTTATATCAAAACAATGTTTCATTAATTTCTTTTTAGTAACACATTGTTTTATTAAAATTTTGATATAACTGATTCTAACAGGAGGTGCTATATGGACATTTCTCAAAAAGAGCTTTCAAAAAAAGACCTTTTAAAAACAACCGGAATTTCCTACGGACAGCTCTATCGCTGGAAGCGGGAAGGTCTGATTCCAGAAGAATGGTTCGTGAAAAGACCCAGTCCGACCGGTCAGGAGCTTTCTTTCCAAAAGAACAGATTTTAAACGGTGCAGGCAATCCAGACTTTGAAAGACCGCTACTCTCTCGAGGAACTTGCAAAGCTTCTCTCCCCGGAAATTACAAACCGTGTTTTCACAGAAGAGGAACTAGAATGTTTCACAGAGATTGATATCCGTGTTGCAGCAGATTTCATGGACGTTCTTAACAAAGATACCTTTACCTTTATCGAAGTACTCGTGATGATCACCCTTTGCAGGTGGAAGAAGCAAAATCTGATCCTGGAACAAGAACTGTACGATCTAATTCCAAATGTGGCCACAACTGCCACAAATATCACAGAGATTAAGACCTCTTTTCTGCTCCTTACGGTACATGAAGCACATTATGGTCTGTTTCTTCTCAATCCTTCCCCGGAAGGATCACTCTTGTTTGACGAGCGGATCAAGGTCGTCTGCCAGATTTCTCTCCAGGAACTCTGCCATGAGATCAAACTCAAATACAAAGACACCTTTTCTTTTACATTCGATGAAGAGGCTGTCAAAAACAGTTAAATTTTTTATCACTTTTCAACAGCATTTTTCAAGCAGTATTTGACACTGCTCAAAGAAGGAGGAAATTTTTATGAAGACGGATACTAAAATCAGCGGTTCCGGAAAAATCGGACAGGGAGAATATAACTTGATCAAGATCAGCGGCAGCGGCGCAATTGAAGGCCCGGTAACCTTTGAAACTTTCAAAGTCAGCGGCTCCTGTAGAGTATGTCCGGATGCGACACTGGAAGGAAATGAGATGCACATCAGCGGTTCCATTCATTCTCAAAGTGAAATTAAGGTAAATACACTGCATGTCAGCGGTTCTCTTCATTCTGAAAACGATATGAAAGTCCGTTCTCTCAAAGCCAGTGGTTCCTGCCACCTGCAGGGGAAAATTTATGCAGATGAAATTTATGTTTCTGGTTCTTTGAAAAGCTCAGAAGAAGTCAATGCTGACATCGTCGAGATTCGTGGCATGGCAACTTTAAATGACTTGTTCGGAGAACAGATTACTTTTATTCCCGAAAACTGCAACAACTTTAACTTCTTTCGTTTTGCAAAACATCGGAAACTCAGCAACGTAAAAAATATTGTAGTGTACAACCCTGGAAGCCGGATGTCTGCAGTGTGACACGATCAGCGCTGAAAATATTCTCCTGACAGACGGCTGTGTCGTAAATCATATCCAGTGCGATGGTACGCTTTCCTATGACAGCACTTGTCAGATTGGCACTGTGGAAGGAAACTGTGCACAGAAATTATTATCCTAATCCAGTGTCACACCCGCTATCTCTACAGAAAAACTTTTTATCCCAACGCTTGACAAAAGCCAAAACAAGCCTTACAGGAAAGCAATCTCTTCCTCTGCAAGGCTTGTTTTTACTTACTTTTCTCTACAATGTATTCAGTTCTTCTGCTACCTGATGCAGATTTTCCCGGATTGAAATTTTCTGCGGACAGACTTTCTCACATTTTCCGCATCGAATACAATGATCTGCCTTCGCTTTTTCATCCATTCCAGACCATTTTTTCTTGGTCTGTTCTGTATTCTGGTATACCGCCTGATCGTTCCAGATTCTGAAATTTCCCGGAATATCTACTCCCGCCGGACATGGCATACAGTAAGCACAACCGGTGCATCCGTTCTTCACACGCGATTTCAAAGTATCCGCTGTGTTCTCGATCAACTTCTGTTCCTTCTCTGATAACGGCTCAAATGTCTCAAAAATACTAAGATTATCTTCCACTTGTCCCATCGTACTCATACCGCTTAAGATGACTTTTACATTTGGAAGTGTTCCGACAAATCGAAGCGCCCACGATGCAATACTCGCCTGTGCCCGCTCCTTTGTCAACTGTTCTTCAATCTCTGTCGGAAGAGATGCAAGCATTCCTCCTTTGACCGGTTCCATAACAATGACCGGAATGCCTTTCTCCTCTGCCAAATGATATCCTTTCATTCCAGCCTGGATTTCTGTATCCATATAATTGAGCTGAATCTGACAAAAATCCCATGGATAATAATTTAGAATCTCCTCAAATACTTCATAATCATCATGGAAGGAAAATCCAAGATAACGGATCTTTCCTGCCGCACGCATTTCTTCCAGATATGGTACGATCCCAAGCGCTTTTACCTTCTCAAATTTTGCACGGTCAAGCGCATGAAGCAGATAAAAATCTACATAATCTTTGTGCAGACGTTCCATCTGTTCCTCAAAAACCTTTTTCGCATCCTCCAGTGTATCCAGCTTCCAGATTGGCAGCTTTGTCGCAAGATAGTAAGAATCACGGTCATATTTTTCCAGCACTCTCCCCACGAAAGGTTCACTGTCCCCATTGTGATACGGATATGCTGTATCAATGTAATTGACACCCGCTGCGATTGCCCGGTCGATCATGTTCTCTGCTTCTGCCTCGTCAATCTTCTGATCCGCTGTCAATGGAAATCTCATACATCCAAATCCAAGAAGTGACGTTTGGATCCCCAATTTTTCAAATGCTCTTTTTTCCATAAAAATCCCTTCCTTTTCTACTGCTGTATATCATTACTATTATTCTTTTGCCCTGACTGCCCAGCGCATTTTAGTAGAACGAGCGCGGCTGTTCCTTGTACACTCCTCCGCTGAAGGACGGATGACATCCTGAGCGATCTCGCTGTAAATTCCTGCTCGCTTCAGCTCTTTGAAAGCCTTCTTTACGATCCGGTCTTCCCCTGAATGAAATGTAAGGATCGCCACTCTTCCGCCCGGTGCCAGTGCCGCCGGCAACTTCTCCATAAATGCATAGAGTACCTCAAACTCACTGTTCACATCAATCCGAAGCGCCTGAAATGTTCTCTGGCACGATTTCTTTACCGCTTCTTTCTGCTCCCGCTCCGGCAGGAAAGATAACGCCTCTTCAATCGCTTTCTGAAGTTGGATCGTCGTCTCCACCGGCTCTCCTTTTCTTAACTTTTCCATCACTGTGGCCGCAATCTCCTCTGCATAAGGCTCATCGGAATTTTCCCACAACATTCCTGCCAGTTCTTCTTCTGTCACCTCTTTGAGACGCTCCGCAGCCGATACCCCTTTCTGTGGATTCAGCCGAAGGTCAAGCGGTCCTTCCTTCTTATAGGTAAATCCTCTCTCCGGATTGTCAATCTGCATAGAAGACACTCCAAGATCTGCGAGGACGAAATCAAACGGACCTGCTTCTCTGGCAATCTGATCAATGTCCGCAAAATTCATCTGCCGGATGGTCAAAATCTCTTCTCCATATCCCGCTTTCTCCAATCGCTCTTTTGTCTTGACTGACTCAATCGGATCTACATCAAGCGCATATAGATGCCCCTGTCCCTGCAGACACTTTAACATTTCCTTTGTATGTCCACCATATCCCAGTGTGGCATCCAGTCCTTTCTGCCCCGGCTGGATCTGGAGAAATCCAAGATCTCCTTCACACAGATAGAAATGTGCATCCCGACCGGAGTCCCTCCTTTTTGAATGACTTTCTCGATCGTCTCCGGATATTTCTCCGGCTGAAGCTCCTTATATTTCTCCTGATAGCTGCGCGGATGTGTCCCCTTATATCGAACGCGGCGCTTATGTTGCTTTTGTTCTGTCTGATTCTTCGACACAGTAGTCTCTGCCTGAATCTCCTCCAGAGATTCTCTGTCATTTCTATCCTGGTCTTTCATATCCTACCTTCTCTTCCTTTTTTGTTTTTCCAATAGCAGCTGCAGCGCAATCTTTTTACTGGATTTCTAACACCTGATAATCTTTCGCTTCGACAGCCTCTTTTAAAATATCAGACGACACATCTCCACTCAAAGTCACAACTGCAGTCCCTGTTTCATGACTTACAACCGCTTCCTCTACTCCCTGGATCGCCTCCAGTGTCTTTTTCACGTCGCCTCACAATGTCCGCACATCATTCCTTCAATTTTCATTGTTTTCTGCATAGTCAATTCCTCCTCTTTTGTCTGTTTTTTATGTCTGTTTCTCTTTTTATCTTTTCTGGCATCTTCCAAATGGAACAAATTCAGCCGGAGCGCATTCATCACGACGCAGAAGCTGGAAAGACTCATCGCCGCCGCTCCGAACATCGGATTTAGCTTCCATCCAAACAGCGGATACCATACACCTGCTGCGAGAGGAATTCCGATCACATTATAGAAAATGCCCAGAATAGATTCTCATGAATATTTCTCAATGAGGCTCTGCTAAGCCGGATTGCTGCCGGAACATCACTCAGTCTGCTCTTCATCAGCACCACATCTGCCGCATCAATCGCCACATCTGTTCCTGCACCGATCGCCATTCCGATATCCGCTCTCGTAAGCGCCGGAGCATCATTGATCCCATCTCCTACCATAGCAACTTTTCCATTCTTTTTCAATGCCCGAATGGTACTTTCTTTTCCTTCCGGCAAAACTCCTGCAATGACTTCATCCACACCGGCCTGTTTCCCGATCGCCTTGGCAGTCCGTTCATTGTCTCCAGTCAGCATGACAACATGGATTTCCATGTTCTGTAATTCCCGAATTGCCTGCGAGCTGTCTTCCTTGATTACATCTGCTACCGCGATCACTCCTGCTAACTTTCCTTCTTTTGCAAAGAATAACGGCGTTTTTCCTTCCTCTGCAAACGCTTCTGCCGTCTGTTTTATCTGTACCGGCACGTCTGCCTGCTCTCGGATAAAATTCAGATTCCCTCCGGCAAGGGGCACTCCTTCCCATATTCCAGTCAATCCATTCCCCGGCACTGCCTGAAATTCTTTGACCGAAACCGTTTCCACTGTACCCTCTTCCTGTGCTCTCTGCACGATTGCATGTGCCAGTGGATGTTCGCTTTTTTGTTCCAGTGCATAGGCAATCTGAAGAAGTTCTTTCTCTGTCATCCCATCTGCCGGAAGAAGATCTGTCACCTCTGGTTTTCCACTTGTGATTGTTCCAGTCTTGTCCAGTGCGACAATTTCTGTTTTCCCGGTCTCTTCCAGAGAAACTGCCGTTTTAAACAAAATTCCATGCTTTGCACCCATTCCGTTTCCGACCATGATCGCAACCGGTGTTGCAAGGCCGAGCGCACATGGGCAGCTGATGACAAGCACTGCGATTCCCCTTGCCAGTGCAAATCCAACACTCTGTCCTGCCAAAAGCCATACAACGACAGTGATCGCCGCAACCGCCATGACGATCGGGACGAACACGCCCGACACTTTATCCGCTACTTTGGCGATCGGAGCCTTTGTCGCTGCCGCATCACTGACCATCTGAATGATCTGGGAAAGCGTCGTATCTTCGCCGACTCTTGTGGCCTCACATTTCAGGAAACCAGACTGATTCATCGTCGCAGCAGACACCAAATCTCCTTCTTTTTTATCTGCCGGAATGCTTTCTCCTGTGAGCGCCGCCTCATTCACCGCACTGTTCCCTTCAAGCACAATGCCATCTACCGGTATATTTTCACCGGGTCTTACAAGAAATACATCTCCCTTTTTTACTTGTTCAATGGAAACCGTTTCTTCTGTTCCGTTGCGCAGCACAACTGCATGTTTCGGTGCAAGGCGCATCAACCCTTTGAGTGCATCTGTAGTCTTCCCTTTGGATCTGGCCTCAAGCATCTTTCCGACTGTGATGAGCGCCAGGATCATTGCGGCTGACTCAAAGTAAAATTCATGCATGTACCCCATCACCTGCTCCATATCTCCACGAAGCTGTGCCTCTGTCATCGCAAAGAGTGCATAGGTACTATACACAAATGAAGCACCGGAGCCGAGTGCCACAAGTGTGTCCATATTCGGAGCCAGATGCCACAATCCTTTGAATCCACTGACAAAAAACTTCTGATTGACAATCATGACCGCAATCGTAAGCAGCATCTGGAGCAATCCCATCGCCACATGATTCTCTGCCAGTATTTTCGGAACCGACCATCCCCACATCATATGCCCCATCGAAAAGTACATCAGCACTACAAGAAATCCTAAGGATGCAATCAACCTTCTCTTTAAAACAGGAGTTTCCCTGTCTTTCAGCAGTTCTTCCTCCTTGTTTTTCGCTATCCCATTTGCTCCCTCTTTGCCATCTTGCTGTTTCCCGTTCTTTGTTGCTGCGCCATATCCTGCTGTCTCCACCGCCGCAATCACAGCAGCCGGATCTGCACTTCCTTCCACCCCCATGGAGTTTGTCAAAAGACTCACCGAACACGCTGTTACTCCGGGTACGTTCGCCACTGCCTTCTCTACCCGCGCACTGCACGCTGCACAGCTCATTCCTGTGACCGTGTATTGTTCCATTCTCTGCCCTCCTACTTCATAAGCTTCTGCAGTACCCCTACAAGCTCATCAATCGTCTCTTCTTTTCCTTCTCTGATATCTTCCGCCACACAACTGCGGATATGATTTGCAAGAAGCACTTTGTTAAAACTATTCAGCGCTGCGTTGACTGCCGATACTTGAATCAAAATATCTGTACAGTAGACATCTTCTTCTACCATTCGCTTGATTCCCCGTACCTGTCCTTCAATTCTGCTTAACCGATTGACCAGGTCACGATATTCCTTCTCTGCACGTTCTTTCTTTTTATGACTACATTCTTTGTTTTCTTCCATCATGATATCTCCTTTCCCACTGAAGTCCACACTTTTAACCATTATCTTTTTCCTTTCTCATAGGCATTGATAAAAGTACTTAGCTGTACCTTTACACTAGCAGTATATACCCTTGTAGGGTATATTTCAAGTAATTTTTTCTTTCTGTCCAAAAACAAATGTAAAACTAAGGACACCAAACGGTGTCCTTACAGTTTTATCTGTTCAGTTATTTAAGAAATCAGAATCAGTTTTTTGAAAGACTTAAAACAGTTTATTTCCCTGCTTCCTTATCTTTCGGCAAGATCACATTTAATAAAATAGCAGCGATTGTCGTCACAACAACCGGAGATTTTCCAAATACTGTTGTGACCCATGCTGGAAGCTGTGCCAGCGCATCCGAACACTGTGTGATTCCCATACCGAGTGCAACCGAAAGTCCTACGATCGAAGTATTGCGAT
>ENA-OQCW01000227-OQCW01000227.1-human-gut-metagenome-genome-assembly--contig:-NODE-227-length-40737-cov-6.656858_pt1 | contig 40737 bp, 32 predicted proteins | sample MGYA00242767_ERZ504593 | MGnify/ENA primary metagenome ERZ504593 (study PRJEB26092, sample SAMD00036307) | human gut metagenome | host: Homo sapiens | study: EMG produced TPA metagenomics assembly of... | reverse complement strand
TGTGATTCCATCTGTATTTTCTGACAGAACGGATAGGAACAGCTTTTTTGATTTAGACAGAATAAATGATCTACAGTTGTTAACATATCCTGAGTCATATCATTAAAAATATCTGATAATACATCATGGATATCGTAGTAATGAAGATAAAAAGTGCCACGGTTGATTTCAGCATTTTTGCAGATCTCTGTAACTGTAATTTTCGTAAAACTTTTCTGCTTTAACAATTCTAAGAACGTATCTTTTATGGTTTGCCTGGTATAGCGGGTACGACGATCTTGTTTTCTCGTTTTTTCTGACATTATATACTCCTGTATTATTTGGGATCATATGATTCCTCAACAATTTTTCTGATGTGTTGAGTAACCATACAAATCTCACAGATTGATTATTGTAATTTATATAGTAACAACTATAATGAGATTTAAAGAAAAAGTCAACAGATTGTTCAGAATTTTAGGAGGAAAAACATGGGACATGTAATTGCAGTATCAGGAAAAGGCGGCGTAGGAAAAACAACTCTTTGTGGATTGTTGATTCAGTATTTATGTGAAAGCGGAAAACGTCCGGTCCTGGCGGTGGATGCAGATGCAAATGCAAATTTGAACGAAGTGCTCGGTGTTGAGCCGGAGGTCACACTTGGGGAGCTGAGAGAAGAAATTGAGCGGGCAGGCATAGACCCACGATATCAGATTCCCTCCGGTATGACAAAACAGGCATATCTGGAAATGCGTCTTTCTGATGCGATTGCAGAAGAAGACGATTATGATTTGATGGTAATGGGACGAACCCAGGGACAGGGCTGCTATTGTTTTGTAAATGGCCTTGTGCAGACCCAGGTTCAGAAACTGCAAAGTCATTATCCATATATTGTGGTTGATAACGAGGCAGGTATGGAACATATCAGCAGAGGAATCCTGCCAATGATGGAAGTTGCCATTCTTGTAAGTGACTGTTCCAGAAGAGGTGTTCAGGCAGCCGGACGTATTGCAAAGCTGATGAAGGAGTTAAACTTTAAACCACAGAAAACTGGATTAATCGTGAATCGTGTTCCGAATGGAAAACTGGATGCCGGAACTCTGGAAGAAATCCGAAATCAGGGACTGGAACTGTTAGGAGTTGTACCACATGATGACCAGGTATATCAGTATGACTGTAATGGAAAGCCGATCATACAGCTTCCGAAAGATTCTCCTGTAAGAAGTGCACTGGGAGAAATTATAAAGAAGTTAGGATTGTGAGTTGGGGGATTGAAAGTTTGAAGATTGAGTAAACAGAAATATTATCTGATTTGGTATAACTATATAATTGCAAAGAAAGGAAAAGCTTCATGAGAAATCATTGGACAGAAATAGAAAAATATTTAGAAGACCAGAAGATAGCGCAGGAACTGATTGGAGAACTGAGAGATTTTCACATGCGTTATGAGGTAGAGAATCAGGTAAAGGAACGGGTAGAAAAACCGGATATCTTATTTTATGGGAAAAAGATTCTGGAAATGTCAATAGCAGCGCTTCTTCAGGAAGATAACCTGTTACTTTCCGGTGCGAAAGCTACAGGAAAAAATGTACTATGTGAGACACTGGCATGGATATTCGGAAGACCGGAATACGACATTTCTTTTCATGTAAATACAGACAGTGCCGATCTGATTGGAACGGATACCTTTATAAATAATGAGGTTCGCCTTCGGAAAGGCCCCATCTACCAATGCGCGGAATTTGGAGGATTTGGAATCCTGGACGAAATCAATATGGCAAAAAATGATGCGGTCTCTGTACTGCATGCCACACTGGATCATCGGCGCAGAATCGATATTCCAGGATATAACAGGATTTTACTTCATCCGGCAACACGATTTATCGGCACGATGAATTATGGTTACGCAGGTACCAGAGATCTAAATGAAGCATTGGTTTCAAGGTTTATGGTAATTGATATGCCTGAAATGGATGAGGATAGTGTCCTTTTTGTATTAAGACAACATTTTCCAGAGGGAAAAAAAAGTGCATTGAAAGCTTTTGCAGGACTGTTTCTGGATTTGCAGATTAAAGCTTATCATGGAGAAATCTCAACAAAATCTCTCGACCTGAGAGGATTGGTTTCTGCTGTAAAGGCAACAAGAAGCGGACTTTCTCCAATTGAAGCAATCCAGATGGGGATCATAAATAAAAGTTTTGATGTATTTGAAAAAGAGATCGTAGAAGATGTGGTTTCTACCAGAATCCCATCTTCCTGGACCGGAAAAGACATATGGGGGTAAACTTGTATGGAGGATGTCAGATGGCCGGCGGAACAACTGGAAGAACATCGTCTGGAGATCAGCAATCGTATCAGAAATCTTTTTTGGACAGTCAGTGGTGATTATGATATGGAATTTGAACCGGACACAGAAAAATATGATTATTCAAAACAAACGGTTCTGTATGAGGCAGTGAAGCAGGGTGCCTTTGCACGATATTTTGATCAGAAGAAACTTGGCATGTATTTGATGAAAAAATTACATTTTTCTGCTGGAGAAGATATGCTTTTGCCTCTTGCTGGATTATGCATGGATGCTGCAGTGAATCGGTTTATCATTCGAGAACGTTTGGGAACAAAGGAAATCAGAGAACAGGCATTCAGAGAATTGGAAAAGGCCGAAGAAGAGCAGGTATCAGACAAAGCCGGAACAGACCTGATTCACAGGATTAGGCTTCTGTATATAAGGCATGTTCTGGAGAACACAGACGATGAGGGAATGGATCCACAGGCAGAGATTGCATTGTACAAGATTCTTTCTCTGAAGGATGCGGAAAATACGGAAGATGTCATAAACGTGATAGATGAGATTTATAATCATGTTCTGGATCCCTCTTTTGAAAAAAGGAATGGAAATCTGGAGAAGATTCTGAATTTACCGGATATGGCATTAGCCAATGACGCGTGGCAGGAATGCATGACGGATGAACAGATGGAAGACATCATTCAAAAATATCTTTCTAATCTCAAAAAAAAGATGATGAGTCTGGATATCAGAAACAAAAAGAAAAAAAGATTTTATTTCTCTCCGGAAAATGAAGAAGTTCCGGAAAGCCCGGAGAATATAAATCCACAGGCAGTGCGACGGATACGGGAATATGTGGAACTGAATTACGGGAAATCGTATCTGAGTGAATCGGAGCAGGCCAGAATCAACCGGAAATTTTGTACAGGAATCCACAAAAACTGTATCCTGTATCTTACAGATGGAATTTTACAGAACCCTGTCATAAAAAATAATCAATACCGTTTTTCTCAGCTGCAGTTTGAAAAAAATAAAGCCTATTATGGAAATAATCACTGGATCATCAAAAGAAATATTTCTGTGTTGGCAGAGTCACTGAAACGGGCATTTATAATCCGAAAGGATGATTCTGTCAGCAGATCTGATGCAGGGCAGCTTGTTCCTGAAAGGTTATGGAAAATTGGAAGAACAGACGATGACAAGTTATTTAATAGAAAAAAGAGATCAGAAGATTCTGAGTTTGTAATAGATGTCCTGATTGATTCCAGTGGTTCCCAAGCTGGCAGACAGGCTCAGGTAGCGGCGCAGGGATATATTATCAGTGAAGCATTAAGCCAGGCAGGAATTCCTCATCGGGTGACAGGATACTGTGCTTTCTGGGGATATACAGTACTTCAGAGATTTCGGGATTATGAAGATCCAAGGGAAACAAATGAAAGAATCTTTCAATTTCGGGCATATGCCAATAACAGAGATGGGCTTGCACTGAAAACAGTCTGTTCCTCTCTCATGGAGCGACCGGAAAAAAATAAGATTTTAATCGTATTAAGTGATGGTAAACCCTGTGATATGAGCATACAACGACCAGGAACCCGCCAGCCCAAGATCTATGACGGAGAAGGAGCTGTGAAAGATACTGCATATGAGGTGCGTCGGGCCAGAAATCAGGGAATTTTCGTAATTGGTATTTTTGTAGGGAATGAAGAAGAGCTCTCCGTGGAAAAGAGAATCTATGGAAAAGACTTTGCCTATATTCGTAATATCAGCAATTTTTCCCGTATGGTAGGAACTTTTTTGCGAAGACAAATTGATATGGAATAAAAATGGAGGAATCACTATGGGTAAAATTGAATTTGCCAATTGCCAGGATGTAAGAAATCAGAAAAAGATACAGGAATTAGATTGTCCACACTGTCATGAACCGGGAGGCATTGAAGCCTTTGTGAAAGACGGGATACTTGCAGAGGACGGAGTATGTGATAACTGCGGATATATTCTTCCAGAAGGAACAGAACTGGAGGAAGTGGAGTAAGAAGTATTTAAGGAGATAAGAGATGAAAATAGCAGTTTGCGGAAAAGGTGGATGTGGAAAAAGTACAGTAACCAGTCTTTTGGCTAAGGCTTTAGCCAGACGAGGAAAAGAAATTTTGGTAATTGATTCCGATGAATCTAATTATGGTCTACACCGACAGCTAGGTATGAAGCTTCCCAGAGATTTTACAGACTATTTCGGTGGTAAACAAAATGTTTTAAATGATATGATGTTATCAAAATTTACTCATCAGTTTTTTGAGGAAACCTGGACAATAGATGATATACCGGAAGATTATTATAGTCTGAAGGACGGTGTAAAACTGATGAGCAGTGGAAAAATTCATCAAGCAAATGAAGGGTGTTCTTGTGCTATGGGAACTGTTATGACTCAATTTATCCAAAATCTCAGGCTTAAAGAAGACCAATTTGCGCTAATGGATATGGAGGCTGGTATTGAACTCTTTGGACGTGGAATTGATAACGGTGTAGATTTGATATTGATAATCATAGATCCATCCTATGAATCCCTACAGCTTTTCAAAAAAATCGGGGAATTATCGGAAAGTATTCGAAAACCATTTTATTACGTTCTCAATAAAGTAACAAAAGAGAATCAGGAAATGATGTATGAAGCTGTATGGAATTCAAGTCGAGTCGCTGTATCTCTTGGCGCGGATCCTAGTATTATGGGAGAGGGACTGATGGGGAAAGAACTATCAGAAAAACCAGATGCTATTGAAAACTTAACAGAATTTCTACTTTCTATTTAAAGAATGAGGAGATTTACTGTGGATATATTATAAAAGAAAACCAGATTATACAGCTGTAATTTGTAATATTACATCCGCTTGACGCAAGAAAAAAGCAGTGATATACTGAAACAAAAATTATTTATAAAATAATAAATAAAAACCTGGGACTATATTGTGTGATTGAACAGTTACAAAAAAATGCAATTCTTGTGGAGGGTATAGGATGATACAGATTGCAATTGTGGAAGATGAAGAAAATTTACGTAAAACAATTAACAGAGTATATCCGGAAATATCAAACGGAAAGGGGAAGATCAATAAAGGTTACAGTATTTGGTGATGGAGAAGATATCACTGAAAATTACAGTGGCGGTTTTGACATTATTCTGATGGATATTCAGATGCGGTTCATGGATGGTATGACAGCAGCAGAAAAAATTCGTCAAATGGATCAGAAAGTAATTATCATGTTTATTACAAATATGATTCAATATGCAGTACGTGGATACGAAGTTGATGCAATGGATTATGTAGTAAAACCAGTTGAGTATTTTTCTTTTTCGCAGAAACTGGATAAAGCAGTTGGTCGTATGCGTTCTGAGGTTAAAGAATTTCTTACGATTCCGATTGGGGAAGGAGTTGTAAAGATAGATATAGCAGATATCTATTTTATTGAGGGGCAGAGACATAATGTAATTTATCATACTTCGAGAGGAGATTACTGTTCAAGAATTACGATGAAAGAACTCGAAGAAAAACTTGCGGTACATAATTTTTTTCGATGTGCAAAGGGATATCTGGTAAATATGAATCATGTAGAGGGATTTGTTGGTTCTGATTGTGTGATCCATAATGTACATATACCTGTCAGCAGAACCAGAAAAAAAGACTTCATGAATCTGCTTCTGCAAAACCTCAATATGGAATGATTTCATGCGAAATGGAGAATACTATGTTATATCAGGATATTCCAAGAATTTATACGGCAATAGCAGAGTGGGGATCATGTCTGGTTTATCTTTATATCCTAAAAAAAGAAAACATGAAATCTGTACATTTTCTTATAGGCAGTCTTTTCATGTTGGCAATGCAGAGTATTTTTCTGACTTTGACAGGCAGCGTAACTGAAATTTTGTGGATTCCCTGTATGATGATCGCTGCAGGTATGATGTATGGATTTCTTATGGTCGGAGGAAATATGAAGCCTCTGGGAGCGGCTTATTGCTGTGCCCGTGCATTTGTTCTTGCTGAGTTTGCAGCTTCGCTGCAGTGGCAGATGGTATCTATTGTACAGGCATGGGGGAATCAGAGCCTCGGGGTTGAAATTCTGATCACGATGGTTGTTTTTGGAGGCTGCTTTACTATTGATATTTATTTAGAAAAAGATCTTCTGAAGCAGAATTATCTTGAACAGATGACAGTAAAGGAAGTAGTAGCGGCGGCAATCATGGCTGTTGCAATCTTTGCTTTTAGTAATCTGAGCTTTTTAAATGAAAATGCACCATTTGCGAGCAGAGAACGTGCAGATATTTTTTCTATCAGAACACTGATCGATTTTGGAGGAATTGCAATCCTGCATGCTTATCAGAGCAGGATCAGTGAGTATGTTGCCGAGAAAGAACTTTCAGTAATGAACGTGATGCTGAAAAGCCAGTATGATCAATACCGAAATTATCAGGACAGCCTGGATCTCATACAAATGAAATACCATGATCTGAAACACCAGATAACGGGACTTCGTGCGGAATCAGATGAAGAGAAACGAAAAAAATGGATTGATTCCATGGAAAAGGAAATCGCTGCTTTTGAGAATATAAGCAGAACGGGGAATCAGGTACTTGATACGATTTTGGCAGCTAAGATTTTCCATTGTCGAAAAAATCATATACAGATTACCTGTGTGGCAGATGGAAAATTATTGGATCATATGCATGTAACAGATATATGTTCTATATTTGGAAATGCTTTGGATAATGCGATTGAACATGTAATTTTAATTCCAGATCCGGAAAAAAGACTGATCCATCTGACAGTATCCGCTCAAAAAGGATTTGTGTTCATCAAGATAGAGAATTATTGTGAAGCAGAAATTTCCAAAAATGAAGAGGATCTGATTACAACAACAAAAAGGATAGTAAAAACCATGGTTTTGGATTGAAGAGTATTCGTAAAGCTGTAGAAAAATATGATGGTTCTGTAGTATTTGGAGTACAGCAGAACTGGTTTGAATTAAAGATTCTTTTACCCAGAGTATTGTAATGCTCTGGGTATTTTTGTTGCCAAGCATACGACAGGTCCGGTGGACCTTTTTTAGTATTTTGTGCCATATTTGCTGCATCTTGTGCCAAAAACGGCACGAAATAATAACCATGTTATAGTAATGTCAACAGGAAATGATACCTGAAAAAGACGAGAGAGTCAAAGGAGGAAAAAAGAGAATGATCAGTGTTGAAATGGAAGATGTTCTGGCGGTATTACAATTATGCAAACCGTATATTATCGGTATTATTGCTGCACTTGTAATTGGAATCGTAATTATGATCGCATGCCGCAGGATGTCCAGGGGCAAAAGATTTCTGATAAGAGGAGAAGCTGCGATCGCAATGGTTCTTGCAGTTGTTGTCTGCGTGAATATGATCTGTTTTGGACCAATGTCTACGTTGATTGGACTGGCAACGGGAAATGGAACTTTAAGCGATGAAACAAATGAAGAAGCTGCGGAAGTAGCAGAAGAAATTATGGAAGACGGAATTGTTCTTCTGAAGAATGAAAGCCTGCTTCCTTTAAATGAAACAAAAAAACTGAATATTTTTGGCTGGGAATCTATTAATCCGGCTTACGGAGGAGCTGGTTCCGGTGGAATTAATGATCTGTATGATATTGTCAGTCTGAATCAGGGACTTGAAAATGCCGGATTTTCTATTAACCAGGAACTGGTTGATTTTTATAACAATTATGGTGCAGATAATCCGGAAATGTCTATCCAGAAACAGAGTTGGACATTACCGGAGCCACCTGTAGATACTTACAGTGATGAGCTTATTAAAAGTGCGAAAGAGTATTCTGATGTGGCAGTTGTGGTTCTTTCCAGAAAAGCAGGTGAAGGTCATAATGATATTCCTATGGATGTAAGAAAAGCAGCATATGATAATAATTCAGATGAATATGATGATTTTCCTGAGGGAGAGCATTATTTACAGCTTTCACAAACTGAGAGAGATATGGTGGATATGGTTTGCTCAAATTTTGATAATGTGATTGTGGTTTATAATGGAGCAAATCAGTTTGAACTTGGTTTCGCAGATGAATATCCTCAGATTAAATCTGTTGTATGGTGCCCCGGAACGGGAAATGTGGGATTTAATGCACTTGGTAAAGTATTTTCAGGTGAAGTCAATCCTTCCGGAAAAACACCGGATACATTTATTTATGATATGACGACTGCTCCGTGGTGGAATAATGCAGAAAAAACGGAGTATACAAATCTGGCAGATATGGCCGTTGAAGGAATGAACGCAGGAACTGCGCAGGTGTATGCTCCGGCATTTACCAATTATGTGGAAGGTATTTATGTAGGATACAAGTACTATGAAACAGCTGCACAGGAAGGTGCGATTGATTACGATAAGACTGTACAGTATCCATTTGGATATGGTCTGAGTTATACGGAATTTGAACAGAAAATGGGTGAACTGGAGGAAAAAGACGGACAGATTTCTGTAGATGTAGAAGTAACCAACACAGGAGATGTTGCCGGAAAAGATGTAGTAGAAGTGTATTATAAACCGCCATATACAAATGGGGGAATTGAGAAATCTTCTGCAAATCTGATCGAGTTTGCAAAAACAGATCTGCTTCAGCCGGGAGAATCTCAGACTGTTACAGTTACATTTAGTATAGAAGATATGGCCTCTTATGATGAGAATAATGCAAAAGCATATGTTCTTGAAAAAGGCGATTATGTGATTTCTATCAACAGCGATTCACATACTGTGCTGGATCAGAAAACTTATACTGCAGATGCTGATGTAGTATATAAGGGAGAAAATAAAAGAGCATCAGATGATACTGCAGCAACAAATGTATTTGAAGATGCAAAAGGAGATATAACATATCTGTCACGTGCGGATCATTTTGCAAATTATGAAGAGGCTACAGCAGCACCGGCATCTGCAGAGCTGGGTGAGCCATATGCTTCTGAATATCATCTGAACAGCAACTTTGATAAGACTACATATCTCAATGATGAGGATGTAATGCCGACAACGGGAGCAGATAATGGACTTACATTAGCTGATATGCGTGATGCTGATTATGACGATCCTCGTTGGGAAAAACTTCTGGATCAGCTTACTGTTGACGAAATGGCAAATATGATTGCAATGGCTGGTTATCAGACAGCAGCCATGGATTCTGTGGGAAAAGTGGCTACACTTGATTTCGATGGACCAGCAGCAATTAATAACAACTTTACAGGAGTTGGTTCTATTGGATTTCCAATTGAAGTTGTGGTTGCTTCCACATGGAATAAGGAACTTGCACAGGCATGGGGTGAATGCATGGGCAAGATCAGTCAGGAAATGGGTGCAGAGGGCTGGTATGCACCAGGTATGAATACTCATAGAACCGCATTTGGAGCAAGAAACTATGAATACTTCTCAGAAGACGGAGTTCTTGCAGGAAATATGGGAGCAAAAGCAGTAGAAGGTGCAAGGAAATATGGAGTTTATTCTTATATCAAACATTTTGCTCTGTATGAGGGAAACGCAAAGATGGTAAGTGTCTGGTCAAATGAGCAGGCGATCCGGGAAATATATCTGAAACCATTTGAAATTTCTGTAAAACAGGGCGGAGCAAATGCAGTTATGGTTTCCTGGAGCTTCCTTGGAGATAAATGGACTGGAGAATGCAGTAACCTTATGAATACAGTTCTCAGAGAGGAATGGGGATTCAGGGGAATGGCACTTACAGACTTCTTCCGAAACAATGGTCATGGATTTATGAATGCAGATGCAGCTTTGGCGAATGGAGTAGATGTAATGTTGTCCACATTCAACGGAGAAGAGAATAATGTAGCCAATCCGGAGCATCCGACATCTGTACTGCAGATGAGAAATGCCTGCAAAAATGTCATGTATACAGTTGTAAGCAGCTGGGCTTATGATGGAGAACACGAAGAAACAGGTATGGAAAACTGGAAAAAAGCAGGAATTGGTATCGACATTGTAATAGCACTTTTCATGGCAGGAATGGAAGTACTGGTAATCAGAGGATATAAGAAAAGAAAGAATGCTGAATAAGGATGAAAGTGGGATGGAAAACAGTTATGAAACAGCAAAAATTGGTTGAAAAGATGACAATAGAAGAAAAAGCAGCGATACTTAGTGGAAAAACTGTCTGGCAGACCAGAGAAATTGACAGGCTTTCCATCCCGTCCATCTTTCTTTCAGATGGACCGCATGGAATCAGAAAACAGGCAGGAGCAGGAGACCATCTGGGACTGAATGCATCCTTGAATGCAACTTGTTTTCCCACAGCAGCGACGATAGCAAACAGCTGGAATCAGGATCTGGGGGAAGAGATTGGACAGGCTCTTGGAGAGGAAGCCGCAAGTATGGATGTAAATATCCTGCTTGGTCCAGGATTAAATATTAAAAGAAGCCCATTATGTGGAAGAAATTTTGAATATTTTTCAGAAGATCCATATCTTTCCGGTAAGATGGCGGCGTCATATATTCGTGGAATACAGAGTAAAGGCGTTTATGCCTGCCCGAAGCATCTGGCGGTTAACAGTCAGGAACTCCGGAGAATGGCAATGGACGCAGTTGTTGACGAACGGACATTAAGAGAAATTTATCTGACCGGTTTTGAGATAGCTGTTAAAGAAGGACACGCAAAAGCAATCATGAGCAGTTACAACCAGATTAATGGGATTTATGCTAATGAGGACAAACATCTTTTGACAGACATCCTGCGCAAAGATTGGGGATTTGATGGAATTGTAGTAACAGACTGGGGCGGAAGCAATGACCATGTGAAAGGTGTTGCTGCCGGTTCAAATCTGGAGATGCCGTCCTGTGGGTACGATTCTGCAAGAGAAGTGATTGCTGCTGTCCGAAATGGAAAGCTGAAGGAAGCGGATTTGGATGAAAGAGTTGGAGAACTGGTGGATGCAGTGATGGAACTGACATCAGGGAAGAAGCTTTCAGATAAAAACTTTGACAGAAACGCACATCATCAACTGGCAAGGAAAGCAGCAGCAGAAAGCATGATTCTTCTGAAAAATGAAAAACAGATTCTTCCGCTGGATACCAAAAAATCCATCGCTGTTATTGGAGATTTTGCTTTTTCACCCAGATATCAGGGGGCAGGATCTTCTATGGTCAATCCAACAAAAGTAGAAGATATGTCATCGATTTTACAACAATATGATCTGAATATTCTGGGGATGACAAGAGGCTATCAGAGAAATGGAGATGTAGATGAGAATGATAGAAAGTTTGCATTAAATTTGGCCATGAACGCAGATATTGTGATTTTCTGCTTTGGTCTTGATGAGATCAGCGAATCAGAAGGACTGGACAGAACCCATATGCGTATTCCGCAGGACCAGATCGATCTTCTGCAGGATATCAGTAAAGTGAATGAAAATATTATTGGAATATTGAGTGCAGGATCTGCGATAGAAATGCCATGGCACACCTGCTGCAAAGCGATTTTGCATGGCTATCTGAATGGGCAGGCAGGCGCTTCTGCAACATTGGATATTCTGACCGGAAAAGTGAATCCATCAGGAAGACTGGCAGAAACATATCCCATATCTTATGAACAGACACCGGCATTCCGATATTATCCAAGTAATGAGAAAACATCGGAATACCGCGAGAGTGTTTATGTGGGATATCGCTATTATGATACTTCAAAAGTCCGGGTGCAATACCCATTTGGCTTTGGGCTTTCCTATACAGAATTTACATATTCTGATCTTATCATAGAAGAGTATGGAATCAAAGTTTCGGTTACTAATACAGGTGACAGAGATGGAGCAGAGGTTGTTCAGATGTATGTAGGACTTCCTAATGCAATCGTGTTCAGACCGGAAAAAGAACTGAAAGGCTTTGTAAAAGTTTATCTGAAGGCGGGAGAAAGCAGACAGGTCAGAATTCCCTTTGATGATAAGACATTCCGCTATTGGAATATAAAAACAGGACAGTGGGAAATAGAAACAGGAACTTATCAGATTATGGTAGGAGCCAGTGTTGCAGATATTCGTTTAACAGGTATGACTGAGAGAACAGGAAACAGTAAAGGGTATCCGTATAATCCGGCAAAAATGCCTTACTATTATACAGGAATCGTGCAGAAAATATCAGATGAGGAATTTCGTGAACTTCTTGGCCATGAGATACCGAACGGAAGCTGGAGTGGAAATCTGGGAATCAATGATGCAATCTGTCAGATGTATTATGCAAAAAGCCGACTTGCAAGACTGATATATAGATGTCTCACAAAAATGAAAAAGAAGAGTGAGGCACAGGGAAAGCCGGATCTGAATATTCTTTTTATTTACAATATGCCGTTTCGAGGGATTGCCAAGATGACCGGTGGGGCAGTCAGTATGGAAATGGTATATGGAATTGTCGATGTTGTGAATGGCCACTTTATGCTTGGGGTAAAAAAAATAATTGGCGGATATTTCAGAAACAGAAGAAATAATAAGAAATATGAAAAATTATTAAAAGGAGCCGGAGGGAAGTGCAGATGAATCATATAAAAAATATATGGAAATGTTTTGAAGAGAAACATGCTACTTTTGCAAAATGGCTTTATCAGATATTCTATTTTGTTATATTCAGTATGGGCGTGACGGTATTCCAGTATCTTGTATTTACATTTTTACCAGGGATTTTGGGAATTGGTCTGGCTGGTACAGAATTTATGTGGCCAAAGGTTTCCATGAATCTGTTTGGAGTAAAATTTACATGGAGTTTACTGGGGTATAATGTATTGCGTGATGCAACGGGGAATATACTGATCGGTGGTGGACTTGGCTATTTTATCAGTTATGAACTGGGGTCATTTCTTGCACAGTGCATCAATTTTCCACTTCAGAGAAATATTACTTTTAAAAGTCATGGAAATCCTGTGTATCAGGCAATCTGGTATTTTGTTGCATGGGTGGTAATTTCACTGATCTGTAATGGATTTAATAATCTGTGGATGCCAGTTGCATCTGCATATGTGGCACCGGCAGTCTATAACATGCTTGTGACAATTATTACAGGTGGAGTTTCCATGGTGATTTTCTTCTTTGTGTTTAAAATTATTTTCCCAGAGGGGAAGGCTGAATAGAAGAAAAATAGCAAGTATGCCTGAAGTCTAATAATAAAAGAGATGAGGACAGGATGTGTTTATTTGAAACATCTAAGGAATTAATCACAGAGATTTATAAGTAATTTATTATTATTTGGAGCCAGCTATTACAGTGTTAGCTGGCTCTGATTGCGATGTAATTAATAATATAACAACTGCTTGACGTACAGATGATGTAATGATATACTACCGCAAAGAAGTTATTTATAAAATGACAACAAGAGAAAAAGTGAGGAGAACATCCATTATGAAAAATGAACAGTATAAAGAGGCAGTAAATTCTCTGGTTCGACACATTCAAGATGCGGATGCTATTGTTGTTGGGGGCGCTTCCGGGATGTCTGCAGCGGCGGGATTTCGTCATTATTATGAGCATGATAAGGATTTTATAGATAATCTTGGTGAGTTTGAAAAAAAATATGGATATCGTAATTCATTTGATGGATTTTATTATCGGTATCGAACCAGTGAAGAACGCTGGGCATTTATAGCGAGAAATCTCTGTATGATCCTGGATGCGGAAACGGGTCAGCCCTATTATGATTTAAATGAGATTTTAAAGGATAAGAATTATTATATTTTAACGACCAACCAGGATACACAGTTTACCCGTGTATTTCCAGAAGAAAAAATCAGTGCAATTCAAGGTGACTGGAGATTCTTTCAGTGTAGCCGAAGATGTCATGATGAGCTTTACAGCTCGGTGGACACACTGCAAAAATTAAATAAAAGTATTGATGAAAACCTGCGGGTTCCAAAGAATATGATTCCACGCTGTCCCAAATGTGGTGCAGAAATGGAACCGTGGGTTCGGTCATGGACATTTCTGGAAGGAAAAAAATACCGTGAAGAATACAATAAATTAAATACATTTTTAAAGGCAAACCAAAATAAAAAGATTCTGTTTTTGGAACTTGGTGTAGGTCGTATGACTCCGATGTTTATTCAGGAACCATTCTGGAAGATGACATATGCGTGGCCGGATGCTTATTATATTACGATTAATTCCAGGGATGCGCTTGTACCGGAAGAATTGAAGCAGAAAGGTTTTGCTATTCACGAAGATATTGCAAAAGTATTAGCTGATGTCAGAAAGAATTTTAATGAGGAGCAGAATGAATCAAGATAAAATAAAAAATGTAGCAGAACTGATCCGGCAGGCAGATGCAGTTCTTGTAGGGGCTGGATCTGGAATGTCCAGTGCAGCGGGATATAATCATTACCATTGCAATGAAATGTTTAAAAAGTATTTTAAAGATTTTGAACAGACTTATGGAATCAGAAATCTATTAATTTGACTGCAGGTAGTTCACCTGAGCATTTAAAGGGAAAATGCTTAACTATAAATGAAGATTTATTTTATTTTTGCAAAAATTACGAGGACAGATTCAATGAAGCGAGATGTAAGAATAACGATTTTAAAATCAGAAGTGGATCAAAAGCTTGCAGAGCAATATGCAGTTTCAGGGTTTGAAGCTTGTCCATTTCATAAAGCAGGACAGGTTTTTGTCAGTGACGGTGGGCATAAACCGGAAGGATTGTGCGAGTATGCCTGGAAACCAATAAAAGAGATGGTAAAAATACTATCAGAAGGAGAACTTCTCCAGCCGCGAGGTACATGGATGGTAGATGATGACAAAGGTGTTTTTTCCTGTGTAGATGGATTACGACCGGTTATTATGTTGATCGAGGCGATTCATGCAGATGAGGATGAATGAAATGATGGAAGAAAAATATAAACAAATTGCTAAAAAAATAAAAGACGCAGATGGAATTTTGATTGGTGCAAGCAATGGATTATCCATAGCGGAAGGATATAATATCTTTGCAAACGATGAGAGATTTCAGAGATATTTTTCTGATTTTCAGAAAAAATATGGTTTTAGAAGTTTGATTCAGGGAAGTTTCAGCAGATTTGAATCAGAAAACGAAATGTGGAGCTATTATAGCCGTATGGCATATTACTATATGTATCATACACAGCCAAGCCCACTCATGCAGACACTCTATGCACTTGTAAAAGATAAACCATATTTTGTGGTGACTTCTAATACAGATGATCATTTTGCAATGGCAGGGTTTGAACGTCAGCATATTTGGGAATTGGAGGGTAACATGAAAGATATGCAGTGTGCGAACGGTTGTCACAAGCAGATTTACTCCAATCGAGAAGCAGTATTAACTATGAGAGAACATGAGCATGGAATGGAAATTCCATCAGAATATTTGCCGAAATGTCCAAAATGTGGTGGTGTTATGAAGATTCATGTGCCAGTAAATCAGAACTTTATCAAGGGTTCAGAGACACAGAAAAGTTATCAGAATTATCAGGAATTTATGGTGCGTTTTCAAGGGAAAAAACTGCTGATCTTGGAATTTGGAATCGGTGCCAGAAATCAGATGATAAAAGCACCGTTTATGAAAATTGCAGAAAAAGAACCAAATGTTTTTTATATAACTTTTAACAAAGGTGAGATTTATATTCCAGCACAGATTGCAGATAAGGCAATAGGTGTAGATGGTGATCTGTCTCAGATATTACCTCAAATAGAGAGAGCTTACAGGGAATGATGATGTTGGGAAAACTTTATTGTTATCGTTACTGTTTCTGGAATCAACTGGATTGTTGTCGGCACCATGACCGGAGCTCAGAGCAGGAAGGTTCATACAGAGCCGGGTGGGCATGGTCTCTGACAGAACAGGCACACGCACTCGGCATTCCGGTGTTTATGAAGGAAGACCTTGTCCCTGTCATAGGGGATGAAAATATGATTCAGGAAATGTTGGAAGAATTCAACAAAGTGTTGGAGGTACAGAGATCATGGCAGAAGTAATCGATGGAATCCTCATTAGTGAGGTGGAAGCAAAGAACATCATGACCAAGTCCAGTCTGCCTGTAGGCGGTTACTCGGTCAATCCCTATGTAGGCTGCACACATGCCTGCAAGTATTGTTATGCTTCTTTCATGAAGCGCTTTACCGGACACAAGGAGGAATGGGGCACGTTTCTTGATGTGAAGCATTGGCCGGAAATTAAGAATCCGAAAAAATATGCCGGACAGCGGGTGGTCATCGGTTCTGTGACGGATGGCTACAATCCACAGGAGGAGCAATTCGGGAATACCAGAAAACTTCTGGAGCAGCTGATTGGCAGTGACGCAGATATTTTGATCTGCACAAAGTCTGATCTTGTGGTACGGGATATTGATCTGCTGAAGAAGCTTGGACGAGTAACCGTTTCATGGTCCATCAACACACTGGATGAAAATTTCAAGAACGATATGGATTCTGCTTCGAGCATTGAGCGTCGTATTGCTGCTATGAAGCAGGTATATGAAGCAGGCATCCGTACAGTCTGTTTCGTATCCCCGGTATTCCCAGGCATCACGGATTTTGAAGCAATCTTTGAGCAGGTAAAGGATCAGTGCGATCTGTTCTGGCTTGAAAATCTCAATCTTCGAGGCGGTTTCAAAAAGATAATTATGGATTATATCGCTGGAAAATATCCTGATCTTGTACCGCTTTACGATGAGATTTATAACAAGCATAACCGCAGCTACTTTGAAGCGCTTGAAGTAAAAGCTGAGGAAATGGCTAAGAAGTATGATTGTCCATTTGTGGATAATGAAATGCTTTATGGCAGAGTCCCGCAGGGACATCCGGTGATCGTGGATTATTTCTATCATAAGGAAATCCGAGGTTCAGAAAATACAGGAAAAAGAAATCGTTAAGCAGAAATTGTAGAATTCAAAAATTTAACCGAATCAAGCAAGTTCCCTGCTGGGGTTGCGCAAAGCAATAAGCCGTGGGTTGGGACTTGCTTGTATCAGGAGTGGTGCAAGCCACTCCTGATAAGCTGCGAAGCAGCATTCGGTTATGAGCAAGTAGCGAAGCGGATTGCGAATATCCGCTTGACTATGAAATGTGAGAGAGAGCGTATGGAAATTAACCATACGCTCTATTTGTATTCTCTCCCTCTAAGAAGCAATCCATGCCAGCAGGAATTCATGAAAGCAGCGGTTCACCTCAGTCATGCGTAGCTGGGAGTTTGAGAGCAGATAGATTGTGTTGCCTTCATGACCGGAATCAACCAAAGGTCGACTTATAACCTCGGGATGCGACCATAATGTATTCATATAATCATAGCCGAGATAAATTGCTTTGTTTTTTATCAATAAATCGCGGATTACAGACTCATCCGTAGTTTCAACAAGAATATGGATTTTGCGGTTTAATCCGAGAACATATTTGTCAATCATATTTCTGAAACATGAATAGGCACGACCTTTGCTGACAATGGTTTGTCCGTCAAGATCAGCAAAGGTTATGTGCCTTTTATTTGCCAATGGATGCTGCTGATTCATTATCACACTGTATCTGCTGTAAAACAACGGATCAGCCTGAAACTGTGTTTGTTCAAATGGACCAGTCACAATCGCAAAATTGCATTGCTGAGCAGATAATGCTGAAAGAGCGGCATCGTCTGTGGTATCGACCACGTTTAAAATAATTTGTGGATATTTTTGATGAAACTGTATAACAAAATCAGCCCCCAGGAAGGCAAGAATATGATCAATGGCATAAACGGTTACAACGCTATGTGATTGTGCGGCGAGAGTATGAAGCCCGCTGATAGCGGTACATGCTTCTAAAAATTGTCTGGCATGAGGCAAAAGTGCAACTGCATAATCTGTTGGCGTAACACCTTTGCTGCTACGGGCGAAAAGTACCTGACCGAGTTCGGTTTCCAGTAAACGGATCACTTTGCTGACACCCTGTCGTGTGACAAATAGCTGATCAGCCGCCGCCTGTATATTTTGTGTTTCATAGACAGTCACGAAATATTGCATTTGTTTTTGATTCATGGGCACCTCCTATAATTTCAGTATACAGCAACTATATAGTTGCGGCAAGGAATGTTTTTTTTGCTTTTTTGAAATATAGGAAGCTATTATAATGAATTCAGCAAAAGAAACTAAGAACAGATAATAAAAATAGAAGAGGAGATACTCATATGAAACTAACACAGATTCGCAATGCGACTAATCATTTGGAATATGCAGGAACAACGTTTTTGATCGATCCATGGCTGGCACCAAAGCATACGCTGTCTTTTGTGGATATCCCAGGAATGCCCTTTCATATTCCTGATCCGGTGAAAGAAAACCAGCCCATGCCATTCTATGATCTTCCGCTTCCGATTGAACAGATCATGGAAGACGTTGACGCAGTCATTGTGACACATTTACATCCGGATCATATTGATATTTCGCCTATCGATGGTACTGTAGGTGCCCCTTTGGATAAAAAAATCCAGATCTATTGTCAAAATGAAGAAGATGCCGCTGTACTGGAAAAGTCCGGATTTTCCAGAATTACCGTGCTTCCGCTGACCGGATTGAAGGTGGGTAATATAAAAATAACCAGAATTCCGGCGCAACATGGTACTTATAAGAATTGTGGTGAGGCTATGGGAGTCATGTTTTCTGCTGAGACAGAGAAAACGTTTTATCTTGCTGGTGATACAGTATGGTATTATGGAGTGCAGAAGGCAATCAATGCGTTTAAGCCAGAGGTTATAGCCTTGAATTGTTGTGCTGCTGAAACAAAGGAAAATGGCCGTTTGATTATGGGCGCTGAGGATGTATGGAATGTTTCACTGGCAGCACCAGAGGCAAAGCTTTATCTGACACATATGGATAATGTTGCTCATGCATCATTTACACGCTTTACGATGCGTGGCCAATTAACAGCGTACGGTGTTTCTAACTATGATATGCCGGAAGACGGGGAATCTGTTGTTTACTAAAAGACAGAAGTTAGCGCTAATGCTTTTGCTGAAGTGATTCATTAGTAAGGTAGGCCCAAATGGTGAAAGTGCCCATTTGGGCAATTTTGTATTACTTACGAGTAGCAGACCTGATGGGGACGCAAGTGTTTCTGTATAAGCGTCACAGACAACAAAATAATGAAATTTTGATAAGGCATTCACCTGGATAGGTGAGTGTTTTTTGTTTTCAAGTATTCTATTAATCGAAAAAATAAAAAATTTCCATCAAGAGGCTGTATTTATGCCCTTCATTTTTTGAATATGTGTAAGGACATTTTTTGATCCGGCATAAAAATGATTTTTACAACAATTAGAAATAGAAACGAGGAGAGAGAAGAATTTGAAAAATTCATTTCAAAAAGTGTGAAAATATAAATGAATGACAGGAGATGAAAATGAATATTCACAAAGATAAGATGCTATGGTATAATACAAGATACTGTATTAGGGCTTCTGATGAGAGAAACTGAAATATGGGAAAAGTTCTAAAAGGCAAAGAGCTTGGATTGCGAATATCCACTTGATTGTCATTTGATATGTTGATCAATCAAAGATTTCGCTATTGGACTGGGATAAAATCAAAGGATTTATAGGAGGAAATATAAAAAATGAAATTAGGAATCGTCGGATTACCCAATGTTGGAAAAAGTACATTATTTAATTCATTGACAAAGGCAGGCGCAGAATCTGCAAATTATCCGTTCTGTACCATTGACCCTAATGTAGGTGTTGTTACAGTGCCGGATGAGAGACTGAAGCTTCTCGGAGACTTTTATCATTCTAAGAAAGTGACACCTGCTGTAATTGAATTCGTAGATATTGCAGGACTTGTAAAGGGAGCATCCAAAGGAGAAGGCCTTGGAAACCAGTTCCTTGCAAATATCCGTGAGGTAGATGCAATCGTTCATGTTGTGAGATGTTTTGAAGACGAGAATATTGTACATGTAGATGGAAGTATTGCTCCGCTTCGAGATATTGAGACGATCAATCTAGAGTTGATTTTCTCAGATATTGAGATTTTAGAGAGACGTATCGCAAAGACGACAAAAGTTGCGAGAAATGACAAGTCAGCGGCAAAAGAACTTGTATTGTTAGAGCGGCTGAAAGGATATCTCGAAGAAGGAAATATGGCACGCAGCTTTACGACTGAAGATGAGGAAGAGCAGGAATGGCTGGAAAGTTATAATCTGTTGACTTATAAACCAGTAATTTTTGCGGCAAATGTGACAGAAGATGATCTTGCAAATGACGGTGCAGACAATTCCGGTGTGGCAGAGGTCAGAGCATATGCAGAGAAAGAACACTGTGAAGTGTTTGTTGTATGTGCACAGATCGAGCAGGAAATCGCAGAGTTAGATGACGATGAGAAGAAAATGTTTTTAGAAGATCTTGGACTGAGCGAATCAGGTTTGGAAAAACTAATTCGTGCAAGCTATAGCCTCCTTGGACTTTTAAGTTACCTAACAGCTGGAGAACAGGAAGTCAAAGCATGGACGATCACAAAAGGAACCAAAGCTCCACAAGCAGCAGGAAAGATTCATTCAGATTTTGAACGTGGATTCATCCGTGCGGAGATCGTAAGCTATGATGATCTGATGGCATGTGGTACTTATACGAACGCGAAAGAGAAAGGGCTTGTCCGTCTGGAAGGAAAAGAATATGTTGTTCAGGACGGTGACATTATTTTATTCCGTTTCAACGTGTAGAAAGCCAGAGAAGGGAGAGGTAGTATGAATATGAATATCAATTTTCCGCATTTGGGAATCGAACTGGAACATGTGGGTCGGTCCATATCCATTTTGGGGTTTCATATTACATACTATGGAATGCTGATAGGTCTGGCGCTTGTCGCGGGGATTTTTATTACGATTTATTTTGCAGTAAAGAGCAGACAAAATATTGAGCATTATTTAGATCTTGTGATTGGGACGGTGCTTTGGGGTGTTGTCGGGGCAAGACTCTATTATGTTCTGTTTTCGTGGGACAGGTATCAAGGACATTTCTTTCGTATTTTCAATTTGAGGCAGGGAGGACTTGCATTTTATGGTGCCTTGATGGCAGCGGTACTTTTTACAGTTTTCTATGCGAAACGGAAGCGGGAAAAACCGATGCGTCTGTTAGATACGGCAACTGTTGGTCTGATTGCAGGACAGATTATCGGGCGATTCGGTAATTTCTTTAACAGAGAATCTTTTGGCGGATATACAGATGGACTTTTTGCAATGCAGCTTCCGGTCGATGCTGTGCGGACCGCCGATATTACAGAAAAGATGCGGGAACATATCGTAGAACTGGAAGGGATTTCTTATATTCAGGTACATCCTGCATTTTTGTATGAGATGGTATGGAACCTTCTGATTCTTGTACTTGTGCTTCTCTATTATAAGAAAAAAATGTTTGAAGGGGAACTGTTTTTAATCTACATAGCATTATATGGAATCGGGCGTACATGGATTGAGGCACTCCGTGTGGACAAACTCCATCTTCCTTTGGAAATCTTCCGGTTTCACTGATTTTTGCAGTTGTTTCAGCGGCGGTAAGCATTGTGCTGATCATACATTTTAGAAAAGAAGTCGAGCGAAAGAAACAGATGGAAAAAAAGAAGACAGCTCCGCAGAGAGTGTGAGACAGAGAGACATTAACAGAATAGATTGTGAGAGAAAAACTCCTCACCGGAAACGGCAAAGAAAAGCTGTGGAAGGTGGGGAGTTTTTTGGGAAAATTCTCTTGTATTTTAAAAGGAACAAATTCCTACTGGACTTTTGTATACAAGAGGAATATAATATGAATAAATAGGAAAAAACCTAGAATTTGAAGGAGGAAAAAACCAATGGCAAGAAAAATGAAGACCATGGATGGTAATCATGCAGCAGCTCATGCTTCTTATGCATTTACAGATGTTGCAGCTATTTATCCTATCACACCTTCATCAGTTATGGCGGAAGCTACAGATGAATGGGCTACTCAAGGTAGAACGAATATTTTTGGACAGACAGTTCAGGTAACAGAAATGCAATCAGAGGCAGGTGCAGCAGGTACAGTACACGGTTCCCTCGCAGCAGGTGCTTTGACAACTACATACACAGCATCTCAGGGATTATTACTTATGATTCCTAACTTATACAAAATCGCTGGTGAGCAGTTACCGGGTGTATTCAATGTTTCTGCCCGTGCTTTAGCAAGCCATGCATTATCAATCTTTGGTGATCACTCAGACGTTTATGCATGTCGTCAGACAGGATGTGCTATGCTTTGTGAATCAAGTGTACAGGAAGTTATGGACTTGACACCGGTTGCTCACCTTGCAGCAATCAAAGGAAAGATTCCGTTTATCAACTTCTTCGATGGATTTAGAACATCTCACGAGATTCAGAAGATTGAGACATGGGATTATGAAGACTTAAAAGATATGGCAGACATGGATGCAATTGCTGAATTCAGAGCACATGCACTGAACCCAAATCACCCATGCCAGAGAGGTTCTGCTCAGAACCCAGATATCTTCTTCCAGGCAAGAGAGGCATGTAACCCATTCTACGATGCTATGCCGGCAATCGTTCAGGAATACATGGACAAAGTCAATGAGAAGATTGGTACAAACTACAAATTATTCAACTACCATGGAGCAGAAGATGCAGAACATGTAATCATCGCTATGGGATCTGTATGTGATACAATCGATGAGACAGTTGATTACTTATTAGCAGCAGGAAGAAAAGTTGGTGTTGTAAAAGTTCGTCTTTACAGACCATTCTCTGCAGAAGCTCTGATCAATGCAATTCCAGAATCTGTAAAACAGATTACAGTATTAGATAGAACAAAAGAGCCGGGAGCGCTTGGAGAACCATTATACTTAGACGTAGTTGCATCTTTAAAAGGAACAAAATTTGATGCAGTACCTGTATTTACAGGACGTTATGGATTAGGCTCCAAAGATACAACACCTGCTCAGATCGTTGCTGTATATGACAATACAGAAAAACAGAAATTCACAATCGGTATCGTGGATGACGTTACAAACTTATCATTAGAAGTAGGTGCTCCGTTAGTTACAACACCAGAAGGAACAATCAACTGTAAGTTCTGGGGACTTGGAGCAGATGGTACTGTTGGAGCAAACAAAAACTCTATCAAGATCATCGGTGACAACACAGATATGTACGCACAGGCATATTTTGATTACGACTCTAAGAAATCAGGCGGTGTGACAATGTCTCACTTACGTTTTGGTAAGAGCCCGATCAAATCTACATACCTGATCAAACAGGCTAACTTTGTAGCATGTCACAATCCGTCTTATGTGAATAAGTACAACATGGTACAGGAATTAGTTGACGGTGGTACATTCTTACTGAACTGTCCATGGGATATGGAAGGACTTGAGAAACATCTTCCAGGACAGGTGAAAGCATTTATCGCAAATCACAACATTAAGTTCTATGTGATCGATGGTATCAAGATTGGTAAAGAAATCGGACTTGGCGGACGTATCAACACAGTTCTCCAGTCAGCATTCTTCAAACTTGCTAATATCATTCCGGAAGAACATGCAATCGAATTAATGAAAGCAGCTGCAAAAGCATCTTACGGTAAGAAAGGTGACAAGATCGTACAGATGAACTACGATGCGATCGATGCAGGTGCAAAACAGATTGTAGAAGTTCAGGTTCCAGAAAGCTGGAAGAACGCAGAGGACGAAGGCTTATTTACACCAGAAGTAAAAGGTGGAAGAAAAGAAGTTGTTGACTTCGTTAAGAATATCCAGGCAAAAGTAAATGCACAGGAAGGAAATACACTTCCGGTATCTGCATTCACAGAATACGTAGATGGTTCTACACCATCAGGTTCTTCTGCATATGAGAAACGTGGTATTGCAGTAGATATTCCGGTATGGAAAACCAGAAAACTGTATCCAGTGTAACCGTTGTGCATATGTATGTCCACATGCAGTTATCCGTCCGGTTGCTCTTACAGAAGAGGAACTTTCAAAAGCTCCGGAAGGAATCGAGACAATCGATATGATCGGTATGCCGGGAATGAAATTTACAATGACAGTATCTGCTTATGACTGTACAGGATGTGGATCTTGTGCAAATGTATGTCCAGGTAAGAAGGGTGAGAAAGCTCTTGTAATGGAAAACATGGAAGCAAATGCTGGAAAACAGGAATACTTCGATTTCGGAAGAGAGATTCCGGTAAAACCAGAAGTAGTTGCTAAATTTAAAGAAACAACAGTAAAAGGAAGCCAGTTCAAACAGCCATTACTTGAGTTCTCAGGAGCTTGTGCAGGTTGTGGAGAGACTCCTTATGCAAAATTAATCACACAGTTATTCGGTGACAGAATGTATATTGCAAATGCAACAGGATGTTCTTCTATCTGGGGTAACTCTTCACCGTCTACACCATACACAGTAAACGAAAAAGGACAGGGTCCTGCATGGTCTAACTCTTTATTTGAGGATAATGCAGAGTTCGGTTACGGTATGTTATTAGCTCAGAAAGCTTTAAGAAACGGCTTAAAAGCAAAAGTTGAGAAGTTAGTAGAGAGCGGAGACAATGAAGCAGTTGTTGCAGCAGGAAAAGAATGGTTAGAGACATTTAACTGTGGAGCTACAAACGGAACAGCAACAGATAACCTTGTTGCAGCATTAGAAGCTTGTGACTGTGGATGTGAATTGAGAAAAGAAATCTTACAGAACAAAGACTTCTTAGCTAAGAAATCACAGTGGATCTTCGGTGGAGACGGATGGGCTTACGATATCGGATTCGGTGGAGTTGACCATGTATTAGCTTCCGGACAGGATATCAACATTATGGTATTCGATACAGAAGTTTACTCTAATACAGGTGGACAATCTTCAAAATCTACACCGACAGGTGCGATTGCTCAGTTCGCAGCAGGCGGTAAAGAAGTGAAGAAGAAAGATATGGCAAGCATTGCAATGAGCTACGGATATGTATATGTAGCACAGATTGCTATGGGAGCTGATTTCAATCAGACTGTAAAAGCGATTGCAGAAGCAGAAGCTTATCCAGGACCATCTTTAATTATTGCTTACGCTCCATGTATCAACCATGGTATTAAGAAGGGTATGAACAAAGCTCAGACAGAAGAAGAGTTAGCAGTAAAATCAGGATACTGGCACAACTTCCGCTTCAACCCAGCTGCAGAAGGAAATAAATTCACTCTCGACAGCAAGGCTCCAACAGAAGATTACAGAGAATTCTTAAATGGAGAAGTTCGTTACAATGCATTGGCAAGAATGAACCCAGAAAGAGCAGAAGAATTATTTGCGAAATCAGAAGAAGCAGCAAAAGAGAGATATGCATACTTGAACAAACTTGTAACTCTCTATGGAAGCGACGCTGAATAGAACAGACAATAATGTTTTCGGAAAGAGAATAAAGTCATGGAAAAGGGATACTTCAGAAAATGGAGTATCCCATTTTTGCAGAAAGTATACGAAAAAAAGAAAAAGGACAGAAGAAAAAATAGTAAAAGTAGCAATTCCTATTTTAGGAAAATTGTGCTATACTAAATGCTGTTTGAAAAGAGAATTGAATGACAAGAGATAGAGGTGCAAGGATTATCAGTACGGTACATGAGAACACGGTGGACGACCGATGTACCAGAAAGGATGAATTGCCGAAGAACTGTTCTTTCGTCCGGGGAGCAGGATCTGGGTCACTGCAGAATATGCAGTGGACTGTCACAGACATGTGGAGTGCTATCGTTGGCTGAAATAAAACAGAGATGAGTTAGAAGGTTTTTGCCATGAACGCGCTTTAGCAAGTTGTCGTTCATGGTTTTCTTTTTCTAAAAACAAATTTGAAATTATTTTAAAGGATTAGAGAGAAAGGAGAACTTTTATGCACATTTCAAAGAAAAAAATATGGAGTGTGGCGGCGTTTGTGTTTATGTTTACACTATTGCTGTCAATGACGGTATTTGCAGCGGATGGGGAGGCGGTACAGCCGAAGATGTATGCAACATTTTGGGCATTGATTCCCCCGGTGGTGGCCATTGCATTGGCTTTGATCACGAAAGAAGTTTATAGTTCACTGTTTGTAGGAATTCTTGTGGGGGCGATGTTTTATTCAGACTTTTCATTTGAGGGAACAATTGTCCACATTTTCAAGGGAGGAATCATCAGTGTGCTGTCGAACAGTTATAATGTAGGAATTCTTGTATTCCTGATCATACTGGGAGCGATGGTCAGCCTGATGAACCGGGCAGGAGGATCTGCGGCATTTGGAAAGTGGGCTGGAAAGAGAATAAAAACTCGTGTCGGTGCACAACTTGCAACGATTGCGCTGGGAATGTTGATATTTATCGATGATTATTTTAATTGTCTTACAGTCGGAAGCGTGATGCAGCCTGTGACAGACAGGCATCAGGTGTCGAGAGCAAAGTTATCTTATCTGATTGATGCAACTGCAGCTCCGATCTGTATTATTGCTCCGATTTCTTCCTGGGCAGCAGCGGTGACGGGATTTGTAGAGGGAGAAGATGGTTTTTCCATCTTTATGAGGGCAATTCCGTACAATTTTTATGCACTATTGACGATTCTGATGATGATTGCGATTGTTGTGATGAAATTTGATTTTGGGACAATGCGGACACATGAGAAAAATGCAGTAAAAGGAGATATCTTTACAACTGCGAACAGACCTTACGAGAGTGGGGAGGAAATTCCTGTCAATGAAAATGGGAAAGTGACAGATCTTCTGATTCCGATTGCATCCCTGATCGTTTGCTGTGTAATTGGGATGATCTATACCGGAGGATTTTTTGACGGGGTTGATTTTGTAACAGCGTTCTCGAACAGTGACGCGTCGGTGGGACTTGTCTTCGGAAGCTTCTTTGGCCTCGTTCTTACGATTGGGCTGTACTGTGTCCGGAAGGTTTTGACTTTTAAAGAGTGTATGGAATGCATTCCGGAAGGATTTAAGGCGATGGTTCCGGCAATTATGATCCTGACATTTGCATGGACCTTGAAAGCGATGACAGACAGTCTCGGAGCGGCAGCGTTTGTTGCAATGGGTGTGAATCAGTTTGCGGAAGGATTGATGAACTTCCTTCCGGCGATCATTTCCTGATCGGATGCATTTTTGGCATTTGCCACGGGGAACTTCCTGGGGGCACTTTTGGAATTTGATTCCGATGTCGTTGCGATTTTTGCAGAGACAAACGAGACTTTGATGATCATTTCCATCTCTGCATGTATGGCAGGAGCGGTATGCGGGGATCACTGTTCTCCGATTTCAGATACGACGATCATGGCATCTGCCGGTGCGCAGTGTGATCATGTTACCCATGTATCGACACAGCTTCCGTATGTCATTACGGCGGCACTGGTCTCATTTTGTGACGTATATCATTGCCGGATTTGTACAGAGTGCATGGATAGCACTCCCGGTTGGAATCGGATTGATGATCGTTACATTGATGGTGATCAAGAAGAAAACAGAAAATCAAGAATAAAAAGAAAACAAACGGGAGATCGTAAAAATACGGTCTCCTATTTGTGTTTGAAAGAACACATTGTTTATGAAATCAAAGAGATCAGATTCTTTTTACTTTCTTAATATAGAAAATAATGATATAATGTATAAATCGGAGCGGTCTGTTTGAGCCGCTGCTATGATAGGAAAATACAGAGTGGAGAGTGATAGTATGAAGCATACACAATTATCTGCATACGAACTTGTACGGAAACAGGACGTATCAGATTTACAGTCTGTCGGCTATTTATTCAGACATAAAAAGACGGGAGCGAGGGTGCTCCTTTTAGAGAACGATGATGAGAATAAGGTATTTACGATTGGTTTTCGTACACCGCCGGAAGACAGCACAGGACTTCCGCATATTTTGGAGCATTCTGTTCTCTGTGGATCGAAGAAATTTCCAGCAAAAGATCCGTTTGTGGAGCTGGTGAAGGGCTCTTTGAATACATTTTTGAATGCGATGACATATCCGGACAAGACATTGTATCCGATCGCAAGCTGCAATGACAAGGATTTCCAGAATCTGATGCATGTTTATATGGATGCGGTTTTTTATCCAAATATCTATGAGCGAGATGAGATTTTCCGGCAGGAAGGCTGGAGTTATAAGCTGGATGAAAAGGAAAGTGATCTGGAGTATAACGGAGTAGTATACAATGAGATGAAAGGAGCATTCTCCTCACCGGAAGGTGTTTTGGATCGTGTCATCTTAAACACGCTGTTCCCGGATACTTCTTACCGCAATGAGTCCGGAGGGGATCCGGATGTAATCCCGGAACTGACGTACGAACAATTTTTAAACTTCCACAAGAAGTATTATCATCCGTCCAACAGTTATATCTATCTGTATGGGGATATGGACATGGAGGAAAAATTAAACTGGCTGGATCAGGAATACTTAAGTAAGTTTGATTATCTTGCAATCGACTCAGAGATTCGTTTCCAAAAGCCGTTTGAGCAGATGAAGGAAGTAGAGATGGCATATTCGATCACAAGCAGTGAGTCAGAGGAAGATAACACATATCTATCCTACAACAAGGTGATCGGGACAAGTCTGGATGAGAAGTTGTATCTCGCATTTCAGATTCTTGACTATGCACTTCTGTCTGCACCAGGTGCGCCGTTGAAGAAGGCACTTGTGGATGCGGGCATCGGAAAAGATATTATGGGATCTTACGACAATGGGATTTATCAGCCGATTTTCTCGATCATTGCAAAGAATGCCAATCTGGAACAGAAGGAAGCGTTTATTCAGGTCGTAGAAGATACGTTGAAAGAAATCGTGAAAAATGGAATGGATCAGAAAGCGCTGGAAGCAGGAATCAATTATCATGAGTTCCGCTACCGGGAAGCCGATTTTGGAAATTTCCCGAAAGGATTGATGTATGGACTGCAGATGTTTGACAGCTGGCTTTATGACGATGAAAAACCATTTATCCATGTGGAAGAGCTGAAAACATTTGCATTCTTAAAAGAACAGATCGGTTCAGGGTATTTTGAAGAATTGATTCAGAAGTACATTTTGGACAATCCGCACGGAGCAATTGTCGTGATTAAGCCGGAGAAAGGGCGCACCGCACGGTTAGACAAAGAATTGGCAGAACGTCTTCAGGAATATAAGAAGAGTCTTTCGGAAGCAGAAGTGGAGAAGATTGTGGCAGATACGAAAGAGCTGATCGCATATCAGGAAGAGCCATCGACGAAAGAAGAACTGGAAGCAATTCCGGTGCTGGAGATTGAGGATATTTCAAAGGAAATTGCACCGATTTATAATGAGGAACTGCATCTGGCAGATACACTTGTCGTACATCATGATGTAGAGACAAACGGAATCAGCTATCTGTCATTGATGTTTGATCTGTCAGATGTGCCGGAAGAACAGCTCCCATACGTGGGAATTTTACAGTCTGTAATTGGAATGATCGACACGAACAACTATGCCTATGGAGAATTGTTCAATGAGATCAATATGAGCACTGGGGGAATCGGGACAAGCCTTGAAGTGTATCCGAATGTGACGAAAGTTTCTGAGAAGGAATTTAAGGCTGCTTTTGAGGTGAAGACAAAAGCACTCTATGATAAACTTCCAGTTGCATTCCAGATGATCCGTGAACTTTTGATGGAGTCAAAATTCGAAGATGAGAAGCGTTTGGAAGAAATTTTGGCATTGTTGAAATCAAGACTTCAGATGAAATTCCAATCTTCCGGACATATGACCGCAGTGCTGCGTGCGATGTCCTACCGCTCGCCGATGTCACAATTTAAAGATTTGACAAATGGAATCGCATTCTACGAAAAAGTGTGCAAGATTGCAGATCATTTTGAGGAAGAGAAGGCAGCACTGATCATGAATTTGAAGAAATTATCCGAACAAATCTTCCGCGCAGATAACATGATCATCAGTTGTACATCCAGAAAAGAAGGATTGGAAGAATTGGAGAAATTGATCAGAGAGCTGAAGAACGGAATTTATCAGGGAACAGCAGATCACACTCCGTGCATTCTTCACTGTGAGAAGAAGAACGAAGGGTTTCAGACAGCATCAAAAGTGCAGTATGTAGCCCGTACCGGAAATTTTATGGAGGAAGGTCTTGATTACACCGGAGCGCTGCAGATTTTGAAAGTAATTTTAAGCTATGATTATCTCTGGCAGAATATCCGTGTAAAAGGCGGCGCATACGGATGTATGAGTAACTTTAACCGGATTGGAGATGGATATTTTGTTTCTTATCGGGATCCGAATCTGGAAAAGACCAATGAAGTATACGAGGGAATTACAGAATACCTCAGAAACTTTGACGTCGATGACAGAGATATGAAAAAATATATCATCGGAACGATCAGCAATATGGATGTGCCGATGACACCTGCTACAAAGGGAGAACGATCTATGAACCTCTATATGAATCATGTGTCAAAAGAGATGATCGAGCAGGAGAGAAAAGAAGTATTAGATGCAAAAGTATCAGACATCCGTGCACTTGCCGATATTGTGGAGGCAGTGTTGAAGGCAGGAGATTTGTGCGTAGTCGGAAGTGAAGAGAAGATTGAAGCACAGAAAGAATTATTTATGGAGATTAAAAATCTTGCATAGGAAGGAGAACGAATGAGAGCAGATTACAGATCAGGTTTTGTCACATTGATCGGAAGACCGAATGTGGGAAAATCAACACTGATGAATTATCTGATCGGACAGAAGATAGCGATCACATCGAACAAGCCACAGACGACGAGGAACCGGATCCAGACAGTTCTGACAACAGAGGAAGGACAGATTGTTTTCGTAGACACCCCGGGAATCCACAAGGCGAAAAATAAGCTTGGAGAATATATGGTAAATGTGGCAGAGCGCACATTGAATGAAGTAGATGTGGTGCTCTGGCTCGTAGAGCCGTCGACATTTATCGGAGCGGGAGAACGGCATATTGCAGAACAGCTGAAAAAGGTAAAGACACCTGTGATCCTTGTAATCAATAAGACAGATAAAGTTAAGAAAGAAGAAGTGTTTACATTTATTGATGCCTACAAGAATATCTATGACTTCGCGGCGATTGTTCCGGTTTCGGCGCGAAGCGGAGAAAATACAGATGAATTGATCCGTGTGATCATGCAGCACCTTCCATACGGACCTCAGTTCTATGATGAGGATACGATCACAGATCAGCCACAGCGCCAGATTGTAGCGGAAATTATCCGTGAGAAAGCGCTTCATAGTCTGAACGAAGAGATTCCGCATGGTATTGCAGTGGCAATCGACAGGATGAAGATGCGTAAGAAGATTGTAGATATCGATGCGACGATCATCTGTGAGCGAGATTCGCACAAAGGGATCATCATCGGAAAGCAGGGGGCGATGTTAAAGAAAATCGGAAGCACGGCACGCTATGAGATTGAGCAGATGCTGGAGTGCAAAGTGAACCTGCAGCTTTGGGTGAAAGTCAAAAAAGACTGGAGAGACAGTGATTTCCTGATCAGGAACTTTGGATATACAAAGGAAGATTAAACAAGAACACAACATGAGGTACAAGACCAGTTGTATAGTTTCATTCGGAATGGACATCCTAGAAGTAAAGAAATACGAAGGGATGATTGGATGAAGAATGTATATTGGGACCATTTTGTGGAGACAGGAAAAGTAGAAGATTATCTCTGTTACAAAGGGATGGAGATTTGTCAGCAGACAATGGAATTGTATAAAGACAGAGAAAAAAGTTTAGAATGGGCAGGAGAACAGACAAGTGAATCAGGCAGTGACAGTGACAGGAATGATTTTATCGGCGGCCCCGGTGGGGGACTACGATAAGAGAGTTGTGATCCTGACAAAAGAACGAGGCAAGATTTCTGCATTTGCAAGGGGAGCAAGACGTCCAAACAGCTCCCTTGTAGGTGTGACAACGCCGTTTGCTTTCGGGGAGATGACGTTGTATGAAGGGAAAAGCTCCTACAATCTGGTGCAGGCAGATATTTCTAATTATTTTTCAGAGCTGCGCACAGATATGGAGGGAGCCTACTATGGGTTTTATTTCATGGAATTTGCGGATTATTATACAAAAGAGAATAATGATGAGCGGGAAATGCTGAAACTTCTGTACCAGTCGCTGCGTGCGCTTGTAAGAAAAACCATACCTTATGAATTGATCCGTTACATATTTGAACTGAAGTCGATCAGTATCAATGGGAGGCGCCGGAAGTGTTTGCATGTGTGTCCTGTGGCTCGACGGAGGAACTGGAAGTGTTCAGTGAGTCTGGGCAGGGGATGCTGTGCAGCGAGTGCTGCCACGAGGTCAAGGATGGGAAAAGACTGCATCCATCCACAGTTTATGCGATGCAGTATATTATCAGCAGCAGTATCGAGAAGCTTTATACCTTTACGGTAAGTGCTCAGGTGCAGAAAGAACTGAAACAGCTGATGAAGCAGTATATCCGGCATCATATTGACAAGAATTTTAAATCACTGGAAGTACTGGAAGTCTGTATTCGATAAAAGGAATGCTATTTCATACTGCCATTAGGAAAAACTATCCCGGATTGCTTGAAAAAACAAACGGGAAAGGGTATAATAACAGACATTAATATCTTATTTATCTGTGGGTGGAAACTGTCATGGATGAAGAGAAGAGAGTGAGGTAGATAGTTATGGAGAAGACAATGGACAAAATCGTGGCCTTGGCAAAATCAAGAGGTTTTGTATATCCGGGATCTGAGATCTACGGTGGGCTTGCGAATACATGGGATTATGGAAATCTCGGTGTAGAACTTAAGAACAATGTAAAAAGAGCCTGGTGGAAAAAATTTGTTCAGGAATCAAAATATAATGTTGGTGTAGACTGTGCGATTCTGATGAACCCTCAGACATGGGTGGCATCCGGACATCTCGGGGGATTCAGTGATCCGCTTATGGATTGTAAAGAATGTAAAGAAAGATTCCGTGCAGATAAGCTGATCGAAGATTTCGCTCAGGAACATGGGATTGAATTAAAAGACAGTGTAGATTCATGGTCACAGGAAGAGATGGCAGCATGGATTGAAGAACATAACGTACCATGTCCGTCCTGCGGAAAACATAATTTTACAGATATCAGACAGTTTAACCTGATGTTTAAGACCTTCCAGGGAGTGACAGAGGATGCGAAAAACACAGTATATTTAAGACCGGAGACTGCGCAGGGAATCTTTGTAAACTTTAAAAATGTACAGCGTACATCCAGAAAGAAAATTCCGTTTGGAATTGCACAAGTTGGAAAATCTTTCCGAAATGAGATCACACCAGGGAACTTCACATTCCGTACAAGAGAATTTGAACAGATGGAATTAGAATTCTTCTGTGAGCCGGGTACAGATTTAGAGTGGTTTGCATATTGGAAGAAATTCTGTCTTGACTGGTTAAGTTCTCTTGGATTGAAAGAGGAGGAGATCAGAGTCAGAGACCATTCGCCGGAAGAGTTATGTTTCTATAGTAAGGCAACATCCGATGTAGAATTCTTATTCCCGTTTGGATGGGAGAGCTTTGGGGAATCGCAGACAGAACGGACTATGACTTGTCACAGCATCAGGAAGTCTCCAAACAGGATCTGACTTACTTTGATGATGAGAAGAAAGAAAAATATATTCCGTATGTCATCGAGCCGTCATTGGGCGCAGACCGTATGGTTCTTGCATTCCTTTGCAGCGCATATGATGAAGAAGAGTTGGAAGGTGGAGATACCCGTACAGTGATGCACTTCCATCCGGCGCTTGCACCGATCAAGATTGGTGTGCTTCCGCTTTCTAAGAAATTAAATGAAGGCGCAGAGAAAGTATTTGCAGAGCTGTCAAAGACTTACAATTGTGAGTTTGATGACCGTGGAAATATCGGAAAACGCTATCGCCGTCAGGATGAGATCGGAACTCCGTTCTGTGTTACATACGACTTTGAGTCTGAAGAAGACGGAGCGGTTACAGTCAGAGATCGTGATACGATGGAACAGGAGCGAATCAAGATCGAAGATCTGAAAGCATATTTTGAAAAGAAATTTGAATTTTAATAGGAGTACGCGATACTCAGAATGCTATGAGATGTATGGTGAAAAGTAAATTTTACCATACATTGCATATAGAGAAAACAAAAAGGAGCGACGACAAAATGAAAAGAGAAAATCAGTGGAATAACTATGATGCAGCTGAATTAGAAGTGCTTGAAAAAGTGAATGCTGCATACAGAGAATACCTTGATGCAGGAAAGACAGAGAGAGAATGTGTGACAGAGTGTATCCGCCTTGCAGAAGAAGCTGGATATCAGAGTCTTGAATCTGCGATTGCAAGCGGAGTAAAATTACAGAAAGGCTCAAAAGTTTACAGCCAGTGCATGGGAAAATCTATCGTATTGTTCCAGCTCGGAGAAGAGCCTTTAGAAAAAGGTATGAATATTTTAGGAGCACATATCGACTCTCCACGTATTGATGTAAAACAGAACCCATTATGTGAAGACAATGAGTTTGCTTATTTAGATACACATTACTATGGCGGAATCAAAAAATACCAGTGGGTAGCAACACCACTTGCACTTCACGGAGTCGTAGTGAGAAAAGATGGAACAAAAGTTGAGATCGTAATCGGTGAAAAAGAAGATGATCCAGTACTTGTGATTACAGATCTTCTTGTACATTTATCAAGAAGAACAGCTGGATAAACCGGCAAGAACTGTGATCGAAGGTGAAAAATTAAGATCTCCTGATTGCCAACAAGCCATTAGAGGGAGAAGAAAAAGACGCTGTCAAAGCAGGTGTATTAAAGTTATTAAAAGAGAACTATAACATCGAAGAAGAAGACTTCCTCTCAGCAGAGCTTGAGATCGTTCCGGCTGGAAAGGCAAGAGAATGTGGAATTGACAGAAGTATGATTATGGCATACGGACAGGATGACAGAGTTTGTGCATTTACATCTTTACTCGCAATGTTAGAGACAAAAGATGTGAAGAGAACAGCATGCTGTATCCTTGTGGACAAAGAAGAAATCGGAAGTGTCGGAGCAACTGGTATGACATCTAAATTCTTTGAGAATGCAGTCGTAGAACTGATGGATGTTGTGGAAGGATACTCAGAAGTGAAGTTCCGCCGTGCAATGGCAAATTCTAAGATGCTTTCTTCAGATGTAAGTGCTGCATTTGATCCGTTATATGCAGCAAGCTTCGAGAAGAAAAATTCTGCATTCTTTGCACACGGTCTTGTGTTTAATAAATATACAGGAAGCGGCGGAAAAGGTGGATCTAACGATGCCAACGCAGAATATGTTGCAGAACTTCGCAAGATCATGGATGACAACAACGTTGCATTCCAGACAGCAGAACTCGGTGCAGTAGACGTCGGAGGCGGCGGAACAATCGCATACGTTCTTGCAAGACATGTTATGAACGTGATCGATAGTGGTGTGGCTGTACTTTGCATGCACGCTCCATGGGAGATTACAAGCAAGGTAGACGTATACGAAGCTGTAAAAGGATATAAAGCATTCTTAAAAGATGCATAAGATCAGGAAGCAAAGGCAGAGATTGCTAAAATAGAATAGAAAATAGAAATCCCCTCTTTTTAGAAGCACTGTGAAAGCGGTAAATTCTAAAAAGGGGGGATTTTACATTAGGCGAAGAACTTATGGATGCAGCTTTTCTTTTGTTGAATGCGAGAATGCATTGGAGATTCCCTTTACCGAAGAAGAATATTCCAGTGGGGACATCCCGGTTGCTTTCTTGAATTGTTTGGAGAAATACTGGAGGGAACTATAAGACAGGTAATGAGCAATCTCGGTGAAGTTCATTGTTCCGATCCGAATGATTTCTTTTGCGTATTCAATCTTCATCTGACTGAAATATTCGATCGCACCGCAGTTTTTTTCTTTGTGGAACAGTGCCTGTAAGGCGGAACGGCTGATCGAGAATTGGGAGCAGATCAGTGGAATTGTCAGGTGGTCGCAGATATGTTCTTCCATATAAGTCGAAATCTGTTGAAACTGGTTCTGTTTTGCCGTAATATTGGCGGGAGATTCCATGAGCGGTGGTTCAGGAGAATGTGCTAACTGACCGGAGGAGGATCTGTTTCGCTGGATTGTGATCAGAAACAGTTCGAGGTAAAGGGTGATCAATTGCTGTGCGCCAAAAGGAGCTTCCTCGGAAATATGAACTTGTTCGATGCGAGGCTCATGAAGCGGGGTAGAAAATGCAAGTCTTGCCTCCGCAATGATCTGTGAGATGATCGTACGTTCTTCTAAAGTCAGAGTGGTGTGTAGTTTCTGGAACAAGTGCATGGCGGGTGAAAAGCAGTAGAAGGAGATCGCGACAAGGTTTGGTGCTTTTTCGCCAATGGACTCAAAGGCATGAAATTCATTTGGTCGATGAAAGATAATATCCCCTGCGTGGAGTGTGAGCCATTCATTTTCTGCGCGAACAGATACTTCTCCTTTATCTACATAGAGTAGTTCCCAAAAATCGTGAGATTCTCCCTGAAAGACGAAATTTTTCATATATTCAAAATAGTGTATGGTGACAATGCTCTCGATATTGATTTCTTTTTTCATGCGTGTACTGACATATCCCATTGTATCTTTCCTCCAGTGTAATCATTTGCCGATTGCAAATGATTCTCAGTGATTGTTTTTTGAAATAGGTTCTGTTTTTTACTTGGTTATTCTATCAGAAATTGGATAATAAGACAATAAGCATAGATGATAAAATAAGCGGTTTTCCACAGAACAATATATAATAGATAGAAGAGATGTTGTTATTGTTCGCTGTGTGAACGGCAGCAGGAATCATAAAGAAAGAGAGGGTATAAAAGTTGGAGAACATTTATACAAAAGGAACGGAGATCCGCTTTGACGAGAGCAGATTGTCATTTACGATCACACATGAAGGAGATAGCTGGAACTGGGGAGAAGGATTCCGTCCACGCATGGAATGTGAGGAAGGAACAATCTATTTTGCAGATGCGAAGAAGATTTCACATGAGGAGTGGAAGACGGGAATCGGACATGGAATCTTAAGCCATTTTGAGGGATTTGAGTTAAATGGAGCAGATGCAGGCATCGCATTTGACACAATCGTATGGATCGAAGAGGTGTCAGGAGATGTATTTTTTGAGTGGGTGCCACTTTCCACAGAGACAGTTAAAGTAAAATCCGTGTACTGGCCGGGATACATGGAGTTTGATGAGAAGAAAGACAGCTGGTATACACTTTTGAACTGGCAACAGGGATTGCTGGTGCCAAATACATGGAAAACAGCAGTGGATAAAGTTGTATTTGATGGTTTTATGGGAACTGCAGGTGCATATATGCCATGGTTTGGACAGGTAAAGGATCGCGCAGGATATATTGCAATTTGTGAACAGCCGTGGAATGCAGCATATTATACAGAACATCCGGCAGAAGGACCATACACTCATGTGGGAATCCGCTGGGAGCCAAGTCTGGGCAAGATGGATTACCGCCGCGTGATGAAATACAGCTTTGTCAAGGATTGTGATTACAATGATCTCTGCAAGATTTACAGAAACTATGTGATCGAAAAGGGAAGATTCAAATCTCTGGCAGAGAAAGCAGTGAAGACTCCTTCTATCGATCAACTGATCGGATCTGCGTTTTTACATAAGGGAATTAAGACACAGGTAATGACAAACTCTGATTTCTATGATGCAGAGAATCCGGACAAGAACAATCATCTGACGCCATTCTCCGTGAGAACAGAAGAGATTAAAAAATTCCATGAACTTGGTGTGGAAAAATTATACCTGCATCTAGATGGATGGGCAGAACCAGGATATGATAATCAGCACCCGGATTACCTTCCGGCATGTGAGAAAGCAGGCGGATGGAAAGCGATGAAAGAACTGTCCGACACGATGCATGAATGCGGATATTTATTTGGAATCCACGACCAGTACAGAGATTACTACTACGCAGCAAAAACATTTGATGAGAATTTTGCGACACGTCTCGCAGATGGGACAATTCCAAGTCATGCGCGTTGGGCAGGAGGTCCGCAGACATATCTCTGTGCGACACAGGCTCCGTTTTATGTGAAGCGAAACTTTACAGAGATCATGGACAATGGAATTAAACTGGATTGTGCTTACCTGGATGTATTCACATGTAATGAAGGGGATGAGTGTTCTCATCCATGGCATAAGATGACAAGAAGAGAATGTTACGAATACAGAAATGCATGCTTTGAGTATCTTCTGTCAAAAGGAATTCTTCCAAGTTCTGAGGAAGTGAACGACTGGGCAATCCCAAGTCTCGTATTTTGCCATTATGCTCCATATGATTTCATGCTGGATCGACCGGGAAGTCCAAAGAAAGGAATTCCGGTGCCGTTATTTAATCTTGTTTATCATGACTGCCTGATCGAGCCATGGATGATGGACAAGGTAAGTGAGGAAGAAGACTACATGCTGTATGCAGTGTTAAATGGAGGTGCTCCATATCTTGTGAGAGATGGTGCATATCAGAATACAGACGGTTCTTTCGCAGGAGGAGTGGAAATTACCATCGAAGATCAGATTAAGAGATGTAAAGTCGTATCAGATCTGCATGAGAAAGTTGCGAAATGTGAGATGGTGCGCCATGAGATGGTAGATGGAAATCCAGAAGTACAGAGAACAACATTTGCTGACGGAACAGTTGTTACGGTAGATTTCCAGGCACAGACATACCAGATTCGATAAAAACAGAGACAGATAAGTACAAAATGAGAAAAGACAAGGAAATAGATCAAAAAAGATCGAAGGGATTCCTTGTCTTTTTTGATTCAATTTTTACAAAAAGGCTGCTTTGCTGTGCAGAGAAAAATCTGTCTGTTGAATTTGACGAACGCAGGAAAGACTAAGGATGAGCAGGAGCAGGGAAAACTAAGACGGATTTTGAAAGCATTTCTCGTCAAAATGGACAGAGGAGAACAGAAAAAGGAATATAAAATGTCCTAAATGACAAATACAGGACAATAAGACAAGTTTAGGAGATTATCTTGTAAGCATTTATGTGCAATAAAATATATAATAAGAATAAATAAAGAACGAATATAGACAACAGACAACCAAGAATCGAGTATTCAAACAAACTTATAACAGAGGAGAAGAAAGATGAGTAAGAGAATAAAAGTTGCGCTGGCAGGGCTTGGAAGCCGAGGGAAAGATACATATGCACCAACGGCAAAGCTGTTTCCAGAAAAGATGGAGATTGTGGCAATTGCAGATATTGATCCAGAGAAAGTAAAAGCGGTTGCAGCAGAATATCAGATTCCGGATGAGATGTGCTTTCAGAGTGCGGAGGAGATGATCGCCAGAGAAAAACTTGCAGATGTGATGTTTATTACAACACAGGACAGACAACATGTGGGACAGGCAATTCCGGCATTGAGAAAAGGATATCACCTATTACTGGAAAAACCGATTTCGCCGGATCTGGATGAATGCAGAGAGATTGTGAAGGTTGCACAGGAATGTGATAGAAAAGTAATTGTCTGTCACGTTCTCAGATATACTCCATTTTATACGAAGATCAAAGATCTGATCGATGAAGGAACGATTGGTGAAATAGTATCTGTGAATTCGGTAGAAAATGTAGGGTATTGGCATCAGGCACACAGCTTTGTCAGAGGAAACTGGAGAAATTCTAATACGACAAGTCCAATGATTCTTCAGAAGTGCTGTCATGATATGGATATTTTATTATGGCTGACAGGAAAGACTTGTAAATCGGTATCTTCTTTCGGAAATACCTATCTGTTCCGGGAGGACAAAGCGCCAGAAGGAGCGGCACACAGATGCATGGATGGATGTAAAGTGAAAGATCAGTGTCCGTATGATGCAGAGAAAATTTATATTACAGATCCTGTGACAGGTGTTCAAAATGGAAATACAGACTGGCCGGTCAATGTGGTGGCACTTCACCCAACAGTGGAAAGTGTACGCGAAGCAATTCAGACGGGACCGTATGGACGATGTGTATATCACTGTGACAATAATGTAGTAGACCATCAAGTTGTTAATTTAAATATGACAGATGGATCGACGATCAGCCATACAATGTGTGCGTTTACGGCATATACAGCTGCCGGAAATCGATATGCGAAGATCATGGGAACTTTAGGTGAGATTATCGCCGATATGGGAGAAAATACCATTCAAGTCAATGTGTTTGGAAAAGAACCGGAAGTGATAGATGTACGCACATTGGCAACTGATTTTTCAGGACACGGCGGCGGCGACAACCGGATGATCGAAGAATTTCTTGATATGTTGATTAATGAATCAGGCCCGACAAAGAGCACAACTTCTGTGGAACAATCTGTGGAGAGCCATTATTGTGCATTGGCTGCCGAGGAGTCCAGATTAAATGGTGGAGCAGTAATCGAACTGGATACTTATAGAAGATAGTATATAATACAAATTTGTTACCAGGCGGCAAATAACTGCCGCAGATATAAACCAAAAGGAGGATGATTTCAAT